>Ga0307374_10003579_pt1 | contig 26419 bp, 20 predicted proteins | sample OX3MG_FD_202532 | JGI IMG/M metagenome (GOLD analysis project Ga0307374, IMG submission 202532) | Soil microbial communities from Risofladan, Vaasa, Finland - OX-3 | ecosystem: Environmental > Terrestrial > Soil > Coastal area > Acid sulfate soil | place: Finland: Risofladan, Vaasa | collected...
AGCGCCTGGACGGAAGGGGCAATATTCCCGTGGTTGATCTCGGATGGCCGCACCTTCTTCGCGCCCTTGCCGGCGCCCTGGGGGGTCACGTCCCAGCCGGTTTCGCCTTTCCAAACCTCGACCTTCCTCAGTACCCCGAGCGGATCGATGCGGCTTCCGGTGCGTCGGCCCGCCGTCACCACCTGAAGACCGCCGCGGTCCGTCTCGTGCGGTACGTCGACGGGCGTATTGACGGCGATGACCTCGGATACGAGGCACCGTGGGAACTTGGCGCCCAGGCCGCCGCCTTCTCCAGTCGAGTTCCAGGCGCCGAACAGAAGCGCAGTTGGCGAGAGTTCGAACACCGCGGAAGCGTCGGCCATCTTCGCCGTCTGCAGGCGCTGACCGACCTCCGACTTCATGAATGGTTCGCGGCCCAGGAGGCTGTCACGCAGGATCGCATCAAACACGCGATGCGGGGCGTCCAGGGACGAGATTGCGCCGAGGTCGTTGAAACCGGCGGATGCAAAATCGACAGCAAGGCGGGGAAGCGGCAGCTCGCCGCCCTCAGCCGCCGCGAGCAGCGCCTCCTCGAGTCGGTTCGCCTGACTCTGGACGCTATCGATAAGCACGCACCACACGTCTTCTCCATCGACGCGGCGGCGCTCGAACACGTGTCTCGGCCCGGCGTTCCGGCCCTCGCCCGGGTAGGTCGGCGGGAAGATCTTGTCGCCTTTGCCGCCGACCGGCTGCAGACGCTGCCGGCGTCGGATGGCGGCGTCCTGCCCGACGCTCTGCCTCAATGCCGCATAATCCATCGTGTTCACCCCGGCGTGGCTCAGGCCATCACAGTAACTGTTGGCATACTTTCTGTGGTGAATGTGCGAGAGTCAAGGATCGATTCTACTATAGGCCTCGTTGTTGCCCACTCTGCCACCCGCCCCTGCCCCCGCCGCTTCGCCCCGTTGGAGCGTCGAGCGCAGGCTCGACTTCATAGCAAGTCGGTTGAAGTGGGAGGGGCGGATCAACCGATTCGATCTGGTGGGGCGGTTCGGGGTCTCTCCCAACCAGGCGACGGCGGACCTGCGGCGGTTCGGCGATCTGCACCCTGGCGCGCTCACCTACGACCCAAGGGGCAAGACCTATCGGGCGGGCGTGGCGCCGTCAGCGCTGTCGGCGGCGGACGCGCGCGCGCTGCTGCGGGAACTGAGGCTGATCGCCGAGGGCGTGCTCGGCGTCGGTGACGGGGTGCTTTCAGCCCCGCCGGCGGCCGAGATCGCCGAGCCGCCCGATCGCGCCGCGCCGCCGCAGGTGCTCGCCGTCGTGGTCGCCGCGATCCGGGAAGGGCGGGCGATGGAGGCGGCCTATCAGTCGTTCTCGTCGCCCAGCCCGTCGCGGCGGCGGCTGGAGCCGCACGCCCTGGTCTTCGACGGCTTCCGCTGGCACGCCCGGGCCAGGGACGTGGACGAGGACAGGTTCCGTGACTTCGTGCTGGGGCGGCTCTCTGAGGCGAGCCTGGCGGGCTCGGCGGCGCCCGGCGCGGCTCTGGACCGGGAGTGGAACGAGCGGGTGGAGCTGACCATTGCGCCGCACCCCGGGCTCGCGCCGCATCAGCGCGCCGCGATCGCCGCCGACTACGGCATGACCGAGGCTCGCCTGGTGCTGACGCCGCGGGCGGCGGTGGCCTACTACCTGAAGCGGCGGCTGGGGCTCACGCCCGGCCATGAGGCGCGCGCACCCGCCGATCAGCACGTCGTGCTCGTGGCGGAACGCCCGCTGGAAGCGGCGGATGGCGCATTACCCGCCTCGCGGGACTTGTCCCAGAACGGATAGAAGGGAGGGGATGGGATCAGCGCCGGACTATGCTTCCCATCCGCGCAGATCGCTGCGCGCTTTCGTCCCGGCGCCTCGCCTCCGCTCAGCTCGCGGCGGCGTGGCCGTGCACCACGGCCTCGAACTTGCGCGCGCGCTCGACGGCCTCGCGCGCCGAGCTGGAGTGGGTGAAGAGTTCGAAGCTTTCGGTGGTCTCGTCGTCCACCGGCGCCATGGCCTGGTCGCGGTAGGCCATGCCGTCGGGATCGCGGGCGACGCGCAGATAGATGCGATAGATTTTCAGCGCCTCCAGGGCGAGGCGGGCGTGGTTGAAGACGAAGTCGCGGGCGAGCCTGGGGTAGAAGCGCCAGACCGGCTCGATGGCAAGGCCGCTGCGCCGCTCGCTCCGCGTCTTCAGGCGGATCATGCCGCCCTGCAAGGGATGCACCTTCTCCACCGCCAGCGAGGAGGCGAACCAGACGATGATCAGCATCAGCCTCTGGATGTCGACCCCGAAGGCGCGGGCGCGGCGCAGCACCCGCTCGATGTGTTCGGGGGTATAGTAGAGCCTCCAGGCGTCCCAGTAGACCTCTTCCCACTCGGCCTTCGTCATCCTCGGATGGGCGGTGACGGCGTGCTCGAGGTCGTACTTGTTGAGGTCCGGGTCCATGGGAACGCCCTTGGACGCCAGGGTCTTGTGGTCCTCCGAGCCGGGCAGGGGGGTAAGGAAGAACAGCTCCAGCACGTCGAGCGGCAGCTCGCGCTTGACGATCTCGATGTCGGCGCGGATCGAGGCCGGGGTGTCGCCCGGAAAGCCCAGGATATAGCCGGCGTAGGTCCAGATGCCGGCCGCCTTCCAGGCCAGCAGCATCTTGCGGTACTCGGTGATCTTGTTCTGCCGCTTCTTGGCCGCGATCAGGTTGTCCGGATTGATGTTCTCCAGGCCGATGAAGATGCGGGTGACGCCGGCGCGCCTGGCTTTCTCGATGAAGCCGGGGATCTTGTGGCAGAGCGTATCGACCTGGATCATGAAGCGCACGTCCATGCCGCCCTCTTCGCGCAGGGCGATGATGCGGTCGAAGATGATCTCCCAGTCCTTGTTGCGGGCGAAGTTGTCGTCGGTGATGAAGTAGCGCGTGATCCCCTGATCCCAGTTGCTGCGCAGGATCGCCTCGACGTCGTCGGGCGTGCGCCGGCGCGACTTGCGCCCCTGGACGTTGATGATGGTGCAAAACGAGCACTGGAACGGGCAGCCGCGGCCGGCGTCGAAGCTGGTCATGTTCCCCATGACGCGCTTGACGAAGCGGCCGGGCAGGAAGGGCGTCACCGCGCCCTCGATGGAGGGCAGGTCGGACATGTAGTCGTAGATCGGCTTCAGCGATCCGGCCGCGACGTCGCAAAGCACCTCGTCCATGCGCCCTTCCGCCTCGCCGGCGTAGAGGCTGACGCCGAGGTCGAGCGCCTGCTGCAGCTCCGGGCTCACCGCCTTGAACATCGCCAGCACGCCGGAGACGTGGAAGCCGCCCATCACCACCGGCACGCCGGCGGCGCGCAGCGGGCGTGCGATGTCGAGGGCGCGCGGATACTGGTTCGACTGCACGCCGACGAGGCCGACGAAGCCGCCCACGTCGCCGCGCTGGAAGTCGGCGATGATCGCCTTCAGATCGACCCGGGCGTTGGTGTCGTCGAAGGCCTCGATCTCGAAAGCGACGTCCGCGCCCAGCACCTGGCGCTCGGCGGCGTCGGCGACGAGGCCGTAGACGCTCGCCAGCGAGTTCGACGGCATCATCGAGCGAACCCAGCGGATGACGTAGCCGTCCTCGTCGTAGTGCGAGGGCTTGATGAGCACGACGCGGAAGCGGCGGAGGGCTTTCGCGGGCGCTGGGCTGGCGGACATGCGAAGATCGCCCCTGGCCGGCGCGGCGCGCCATGACGGGTGCGAGCCTAGACCAAGGGCCGGGCCCGGACAACGATGCTCGCGACACGCGCGAGGTCAGTCGGCGAACGGCACGGCCGCACCACCCGCCCTTTTTTACCGCGGAGTTCGCCGAGCGCAGGCGCAGAGGACGCGAGAGGCCGCGCTGCGCGCGGCGGCCAATCGTCGATCCGGCGGCGCCTGGCGAGGAGCGCGCGCCCGATCGGGCGCGCCTTCGCGTTCTCCGCGCCTGCCCTCCGCGCAAGCCTGCGCCAGCGGGCGGTTCTGCGGTTCCTGCCCCTCGCCGCCCGCACTCGAGGGGGGGAGGAGAAGGCCTCGTCAGTCGGCAAGGCGCGCGCGAACCTCGTCGTTGCGGAGCAGCGCTTCGAAATAGGCGATGGTGCGTGCGAGGCCGTCCTCGAGCGCCGTGGCGGGCGCCCAGCCGAGCTGCGCTTCGGCGCGGGCGATGTCGGGGCGGCGCTGGCGCGGGTCGTCGGCCGGGAGCGGGCGGTGCACGAGGCGCGACGCCGAGCCGGTGAGGCCGACGATCAGGGCCGCGAGATCGCGCATGGAAATCTCGGCGGGATTGCCAAGATTGATCGGACCGGTGACCTCGGCCGGGCTCGCCATCAGCCGCGCCAGCGCCTCGATCAGGTCATCGACGTAGCAGAACGAGCGCGTCTGCCCGCCGTCGCCATAGAGGGTGATGTCGCGCCCCATGAGCGCCTGGACGATGAAGTTGGAGACCACGCGGCCGTCGTCGGGGGCCATGCGCGGGCCATAGGTGTTGAAGATGCGCGCCACCTTGATGGCGAGGCGGTGCTGGCGCCAATAGTCGAAGAACAGGGTCTCGGCGCAGCGCTTGCCCTCGTCATAGCAGGCGCGCGGGCCGATCGGATTGACGTGGCCCCAGTAGTCCTCGCTCTGGGGGTGCTGGGCCGGATCGCCATAGACCTCCGAGGTCGAGGCCTGCAGGATGCGCGCGCCCAGGCGCCTCGCCAGCCCCAGCAGGTTGATGGCGCCGTGCACGCTGGTCTTGGTCGTCTGCACCGGATCGTGCTGGTAGTGGATGGGCGAGGCCGGGCAGGCGAGATTGTAGATTTCGTCGACCTCGACATAGAGCGGGAAGGTCACGTCGTGGCGCATCAGCTCGAAATTGGGCCGACCGAGCACCGTCTCGAGGTTGCCGCGCGCTCCGGTGAAGAAGTTGTCGACCCCGAGCACCTCGGCGCCCGCCGCCACCAGGCGCTCGCAAAGGTGCGAGCCAAGGAAGCCGGCGGCGCCGGTGACCAGCACGCGCCGGCGCAACGGAAGGCTCATGTCGCGGTCCCCTCGTTCAAGGCGCTCTCGACGACGTGGCGGGCGACGGCGTCGGGCGTGTGATGCGCCAGCACGTGCTCTCGCCCGCACCGAGCGATGCGCGCCAGGCCCGGCTTGTCGGCGAGCGCGGCCCTGACCGCCCGCGTCAGGGCGCCGGGCTCGGGATCGTAGTAGAGGGCGTGCTCGCCGCCGACCAGCGGCGCATGGCGCTCGATGGTGGGGCTGTTGATCAGCGGGACGGAACCGCAGGCCAGCGCCTCGTAATGGCGAAAGCAGTCCCAGCCGAAACCCTCCGGCGACCAGACCAGCCAGGCGCCCGCGCAGCGGCGGTAGAACTCCTCGCGCGGCAGCGGCGCGGCGGCGATGTCGATGGCGAGCCCCTCGGCCCGCAAGGCCTCCAGTTCGTGAAGGCCGCGCGCCCTGAGGCTGGACGAGCCCTCGACGCGGCCGGCGAAGAACACGTCGCACGTCTTCGGCGCCAAGGACCGGTCCGGCGGCGCCTCCCAGTCCAGGGGCAGGCCGAGGGAGAGCGGTCGCAATCTGGCGATGCGCGCCCGGTTGCGCGGCACGCGGCGGAAGCGGGCAGTGGGCAGGTGGGCGTGCGCGGTCTTCAGGAAGACGCGCCAGCGGTCGGCCGGCAGCTCGCGCTTGAAGAAGAGGCGGCAGCGATCGAGCAGGAAGAGGTTGTTGCGGTTGATCACCGGCAGATCCTCGTGATCGAGCACCGCCATCGGCGCGCGGCCGCGCCAGCGCAGCAACTGCGGCGCGAAAGCGCGCAGCAGCGCCGGCCGGCGCTTCAGCGCGCGGCGCGAGAACAGCAGCCGGCCGAGGTGGCGCCAGCTCCAGGGCGCCGAGAAGGTCGGCTGACAGACGACCAGGCTGACGCTGGGATCGCCCAGCGCCCGCCACAGGCCGCCGAGCGAGCCCAGCTCGCGCACCCCGGCGGGCCGGTCCCGCCGGGAGACGGTGGCGAAGAAGAGGGTCTCGTCCGGGAATGCCCGAGCGACGAACGGCTGGGCGCCGATCTCGATGATCGCCAAGGCGCCGCGAGGACGATCGGTTGAGGGGGCCACGGCGCCACCTATCGGCTCGGCCTGCCGCGGTCAAACCGGACGCGGCGGGCGGGCTCAGCCGATGGCCCAGCTGACCACGAGCGCGACGCTGGCGGCGGTCGCCAGCGCGGTGGTGGCCCAGCCGAGCAGGCGCGTGCCAAGGCCATTGACGCGCGCGCCCATGATGTTGCGGCTGCTGGTCATCGAGACGATCAGCGCCAGCAGCACCGGCGTCGAGAAGCCCTGGACCACGCCGGCCAGGACCAGCGCCTTCATCGGATTGAGGCCGAGGAAGTTGAAGCCGACGGCCGCCGCGGTGAAGGCTGCGATGGTCGCGTAGAAGAGCTTGGCGTCCCTGGCCCTGGCGTTCAGGGTGCCTTTCACCCCGAAGGTCTGCAGCAGGTCGTAGGCGGCGCCCGCGGTCATCACCGGCACGGCGAGGCAGCCGACGCCGGCGATGCCGGCGGCGAAGAGCAGCGCCGCAGCCGGGCCGGCCAGCGGCGTCAGCGCCTGGGCGGCGGCCGCGGCGCTGCGGACGTTGCGGTGGCCGGCGGGATAGAGCGTCGAGGCGGTGGCGAGCACGACGAAATAGAGCACCAGGTCGGCCGCCACCATGCCGGCCAGCACGTCCTTGCGCGTGCGCGACAGCTCGGCGCGGGTGGCGCCCTGGCGCTGGGCCAGACGAGTATGGCCGGCGGCGATCTCCTCCTCGACCTCGACGTTCGACTGCCAGGAGAACAGATAGGCCGAGAGGCTGGCGCCCAGCGCCGCCTCGAGCAGGCCCAGAAAGTCGCGGCTCAGCTCCACGTGGGGCGCGAAGGTGGCGCGCAGCACCGCGCCGAGATCGGGTCGGGCGAGCAGCCCCGAGCCGACGTAGGCGAGGAGCGCCAGCGACAGCCAGCGGAAGACGTTGCGGATCAGCCTGTAGGAGCCGAACACCTGCAACGAATAGAGCCCGGCGCCGGCGACGGCGACGATCAGCGGGATCGGCGCGGCCACGAACATTCCCAGCGCCGCCCCGACGCCGCCCAGGTCGGCGCCCGCCTCGATGGTGTTGCCCACGAGCACGCCGGCCAGCACCGGGTAGAGCAGCCAGCGCGGACAGCTGTCGTGGAGGACCCGGAAGAGGCCGCGTCCGGAGACCTGGCCAAGCTTGGAGCACAGGTAGACCACCACGTACATCATCGGCAGCATGGCCGGCGCGACCCAAAGGAACGCCGGGCCGAAGCGGGCGCCGGCGCTGGCGTAGGTCCCGATCGCCGAGGGATCGTCGTCGGCCGCGCCGGAGATCAGCCCGAGCCCGAGGGCGTGCGCCGGGCCGCCGCGAGGCGGGCGCCGGGACGCGGGCTGCGGCCGCGCGGAGATGTCGTCGTCGCGCATCGCTCGCCGGCGCGTCCCATTCGCGGTGGCTGCAAGTCCTGGCTAACGCGCCAGGACGCGGCGAGGCTCCGGGCGGGTCAGAGCGGCGCCCGCTCCAGCAGCTCGATGAGTTCGCCGGCCTTGCGGCGCTGCTCGGACCGGTCGCCGCCGGCGATGGCCGCTTCGATGCAGTGGTCGAGGTGGTTCTTCAGGATCTCGCGCTCCACCCGCGCCAGGGCGGCGCGGACGGCGCGAAGCTGGGTCAGCACGTCGATGCAGTAGCGATCTTCCTCCAGCATGCGCGCCACGCCGCGCACCTGGCCCTCGACGCGCCTCAAGCGGTTGCGCAGCTTCTGCTTGTCGTCGCCCACGCGAGGCTCTCCTGGATTCTGTTCTCATACCCATATGGGGTATCCTGCCGACAGATCGAGGAGCATCCCATGGCGCATGAACATCTTCACGCGGACGCCGAGAAGGATGGAGCCGAGAAGGATCCGGTGTGCGGCATGACGGTGGACCCGGCGCGGACGCCGCACCATGCCGAGCACGGCGGGCGCACCTATCACTTCTGCGGCGCGGGCTGCCGGACGAAGTTCATCGCCGATCCGCGGCGCTACCTGGAGCCGCGCGCTGCGGAGCCGGTCCGGCCGGCGGCGAGCGAGGGCGCGCTCTACACCTGCCCGATGCATCCCGAAGTCCGCCAGGTCGGCCCGGGCGCCTGTCCCATCTGCGGCATGGCGCTGGAGCCGATGACGGTGACGGCCGACGCCGGACCCAATCCCGAACTCGCCGACATGACCCGCAGATTCTGGATCGGGCTCGTCCTCACCGTTCCGGTGCTGGCCCTGGAGATGGGCGGGATGATCGGCCCCTGGGGCAGGCTCATGGGGCGCGGGGCGAGCGAGTGGATCCAGCTGGCGCTGGCGAGCCCGGTGGTGCTCTGGGCCGGCTGGCCGTTCTTCGAGCGCGGCTGGGCCTCGCTGGTCTCGCGCCGGCTCAACATGTTCACCCTGATCGCCATGGGGACCGGCGTCGCCTGGGCCTACAGCGTCGCCGCGGTGCTGGCGCCCGGGGCCTTCCCGGCGGCGTTCCGCCAGGCGGACGGCGCCATCGGAGTCTATTTCGAGGCCGCGGCGGTGATCACCGTGCTGGTGCTGCTGGGCCAGGTGCTGGAGCTGCGGGCGCGCGAGCGCACCTCCGGGGCGATCAAGGCGCTCCTGAACCTCGCGCCCAAGACCGCGCGGCGTCTTGGCGACGACGGCGCGGACGAGGAGGTCGGGCTGGAGGCGATCGGCGTCGGGGACCGGCTGCGGGTGCGGCCGGGGGAGAAGGTCCCGGTGGACGGCGAGATCCTCGAGGGCCGCGCCAGCATCGACGAATCCCTGGTGACCGGCGAATCCATGCCGGTGACCCGCGAGGCCGGCGCCAAGGTCATCGCCGGCTCGATCAACCGGACCGGCGGCTTCGTCATGCGCGCCGAGAAGGTCGGCGCCGACACCTTGCTGGCCCGCATCGTACAGATGGTCGCCGAAGCCCAGCGCAGCCGCGCCCCGATCCAGCGCGTGGCCGACCGGGTCTCGGGCTGGTTCGCCCCGGCGGTGATCGGCATCGCCATCGCGACCGCCGTCGTCTGGGCGCTGGTCGGCCCGGAGCCGCGGTTCGCCTACGCCCTGGTGGCGGCGGTCTCGGTGCTGATCATCGCCTGCCCGTGCGCGCTCGGCCTGGCGACGCCGATGTCGATCATGGTGGGGGTCGGGCGCGGCGCGCAGGGCGGCGTGCTGATCAGGAACGCCGAGGCGCTGGAGCGCTTCGAGGCCATCGACATCCTGGTGTTCGACAAGACCGGAACCCTCACCGAGGGGCGGCCGGCAGTGACGCAGATCCTGACCGCGCCGGGCTTCGACGAGGCCGAGCTGCTGCGCCTGGCCGCCAGCCTGGAGCGCGGCAGCGAGCACCCCCTGGGCGAAGCCGTGCTGCGCGCCGCGCAGGCGCGCGGCCTGCGCCTTTCCGAGGCGCAAGAGTTCGACTCGCCCGTCGGCAAGGGAGTGACGGGCATCGTCGATGGCCGTCGCGTGGCGCTGGGCGGAGCGCCGCTGATGGCCGAGCAGGGGGTCGAGACAGGATCGCTGGCCGCCGAGGCCGAGGCGATGCGCAAGGAGGGCGCCAGCGCCATCTTCGCCGGCGTCGACGGCAGGCTCGCCGGCATCTTCGCCATCGCCGATCCAATCAAGGCCTCTACCGCCCGCGTGGTGGGCGAGCTGAAGCGCCAGGGCCTGCGCCTGGTGATGATGACCGGCGACAATCGCACCACCGCCCTGGCGGTGGCGGAGCGGCTGGGGATCGAGGAGGTGGAGGCCGAGGTGGCGCCCCAGGACAAGGCCGCGGTGGTGCAGAGGCTGCGCGCCGAAGGCCGCATCGTCGCCATGGCTGGCGACGGCGTCAACGACGCCCCGGCCCTGGCCGCGGCCGAGGTGGGCGTGGCCATGGGGGCCGGCTCGGACGTGGCCATCGAGAGCGCCGGCGTGACGCTGCTGAAGGGCGATCTCGAGGGCCTGCTGCGGGCGCGGCGGCTGTCGCGCGCGGTGATGCGCAACATCCGCCAGAACCTCCTCTTCGCCTTCGTCTACAACGCCGCCGGCGTGCCGATCGCCGCCGGCGTGCTCTATCCGGTGTTCGGCCTGCTGCTCTCGCCGGCGATCGCCGCGGCGGCGATGTCGGCCTCCTCGCTCAGCGTCATCGGCAACGCCCTGCGGCTGCGGACGGCGCGGCTCTGAAAGGGGTGCGCGCCGGCTTCGCCTGGCCGGGGTGGCGACGATGATGAGCGTGTCGTCGATCCGGGATCTTTGCCGTGCGCCGGCCTTCCGGTAGTGGCGCGGCCGCGCTCCAGGGCGCAAGCTGACGGGAGATGACGGTTCAGCACCGCTTGGCGCCCTGGCGCCGGCCCGGAGCGGCCCTGGCGCTGGCGTCGGCCGCGCTCTTCGGCGCCAGCACGCCCATGGCCAAGCTGCTGCTCGGCGGCGGCGTCGACCCCTGGCTGCTCGCCGGGCAGCTCTATCTGGGCTCGGGACTGGGCCTGGGGCTGACGGTGCTGGCGCGCGCCGCGCTCGGGCGCCCCGCCGCGGAGGCGCCGCTGCGGCGCGCCGACCTGCCCTGGCTGGCGCTGGTGGTGCTGGCCGGGGGCGTGATCGGACCGCTGCTGCTGATGCTCGGCCTGGCGCGGACGCCGGCGGCTTCGGCGGCGCTGCTGCTGAACCTGGAGGGCCTGGCCACCATGGGACTGGCATGGCTGGTGTTCCGCGAGAACGTCGATCGCCGGCTGCTGGTCGGGGCGCTGGCGATCCTCGCCGGCGCGGGCCTCGTCTCCTGGCAGGGCGGTCGTCTGGGGATGGGCCTCGGCGCCCTCGCCATCGCCGGCGCCTGCCTCGCCTGGGGCGTGGACAACAATCTGACCCGCCGGCTCGCTTCCGCCGATCCGGTGCAGATCGCCGCCATCAAGGGGCTGGTGGCCGGGGTGGTGAATCTCGGGCTCGCCCTGGCGCACGGCGCGCAGATCCCCTCTGCGTCCGTCGTCGCCGGCGCGGCCCTGGTGGGGTTCCTCGGCTACGGCGTCAGTCTCGTGCTCTTCGTCCTGGCGCTGCGCCACCTGGGCGCGGCCAGGACCGGGGCGTATTTTTCCACCGCGCCGTTCATGGGCGCGGGGCTGTCGCTGGCCATCTTCGCCGAGCCGCTCACGGCGCAGCTCGCGGCGGCCGCGGCGCTGATGGGGGCGGGGGTCTGGCTGCACCTTGCCGAGCGCCACGAGCACGAGCACGCGCACGAGCCGCTGGGCCACGAACACCGCCACGTGCACGACGAGCATCACCGCCACGAGCACGGGCCGGCCGATCCGCCCGGCGAGCCGCACACCCATTGGCATCGCCACCGGCCGATGCGACACAGTCACCCGCACTACCCGGACCTGCATCATCGGCACGCTCACGCGCCGAAAGCATCGAAGCCATAGGTCGGCTGCGCCGGGCGCGGGGGAGGAGGCGCGAGATGTCGCTGACCGAGCAGGCCTTCGGCGAACTGATGCGCCTCTACGGGCGCGAGCGGCCGGACTACCTCGGTTTCGATGAAGCGCCGCCGGCGCTGGCGACGCGCTTTGCGGCCGACGAGGCGGCGAGCGCGGCCATTGCGGCCGGAGCGAGCGTCGCAGCGGACCTGTGGACCTTGCGCACCGGCGCGGCTCAGGCCGTCGAGGTGGCGACCCGCGAGGCCGCCGCCGCGCTGACCAGCTTCCGATACATCGGCTTCGACGACCCCGCCGCCGCGCCAGTCGGACGCGATCCGTCGGTGGCGCGCAGCCCGCTGATGGGATTTCATCCGACCCGGGACGGCCGCCACGTGCTGCTGCACCCGAGCTTCCCGCCGGGGACCCAGCGCATCCTGCGCGCGCTCGGCTGCGGAGCGGCGCCCGACGCGGTGAAGGGCGCCTGCCTCGCCATGGACGCCCAGGACATCGAGGACGCGGTGGCCGCCGAGCGCGGCTGCGCCGGCGTCGTGCGCACGCCCGAGGAGTGGGACGCGAGCGAGCAGGGCCGGCTGCTGGCCGCCCGACCCGTGGTCGAGGTGATCAAGTTCGCCGACAGCCCGCCCGAGCCGATGCCGGAAGGGGGCGACGCGCCGCTGGCGGGCCTGCGCGTCCTCGACCTGACGCGCGTCCTCGCCGGCCCCACCTGCGCGCGCACCCTGGCCCAGTACGGCGCCGAGGTGCTCTATCTGGCCTCGCCGAACCTGCCGGCTTCGACCGGCTTCATCCCCGACACCAACCACGGCAAGCTCTCGGCCTGGCTCGACCTGGCGAGCGAGGCTGGACGCGCGAAGCTGCGCGACCTCGCCGCCGGCGCCGATGTCTTCTCCCAGGGCTACCGCACCGGCGCCATGGAGCGCATGGGCTTTGGCCCGGCCGAGCTGGCGGCGCTGCGGCCGGGCGTCGTCTACACCTCGATCAACTGCTACGGCCATGAGGGGCCGTGGCGCGACCGCGCCGGCTGGGAGCAGCTCGCCCAGACGGTCACCGGCATGGCGCACGTGCATGGCGCAGGCGAGGGACCGGCCCTGCAGCCCGGCGCGGTCACCGACTACACCACCGGCTTCTTGGCCGCGTTCGGCGCCCTCGTCGCCCTCTATCGGCGCGCGCTCTACGGCGGCAGCTATCTGGTGCGGGTGTCGCTGTGCCAGACCGGCATGTGGATGCGCGGCCTCGGCATCGGCGGTCCGGACCGGCTGGAGCAGGTTCGGTCGCTGACGGCCGAGGAGATCGGCGGCTTCACCGTCCGCAGCCAGTCCGGATTCGGCGCAATGACCCATCTGCGCCCGCCGGTGCGCATGAGCGCGACGCCGCCGGCGTGGCGACGCCCGGTCGTCCCGCTGGGAACCCATCCGCCCGAGTGGCCGGCGCCTTGACGCGTCCAATCGCGCTCCAGGATCACCTCCCGCGTTGTTCGCCAGACCCGCAACGCGGCCAACCGGGAATGCCGGACGCACCCACGCATTCGGATAGGCGACGTGACGGTGTTCGATTGACGGGGCGAAAACAGCGACTGCGAGGCCTATGAGGCGCCAGGCTCACCGCCGCTCGGCACGAGGTGGATGTCGAGGCGGCGACCGATCGCAGCCGCGTAGCGGGCGATCATCTCGAACGTCGGCATGTGCCGGGCGTTTTCCAGGCGCGCGACGACGGATTGCGAGGCGCCCATCCGGGCCGCGACGTCGGTCTGCGTCAGACCGGCCGCCTGCCGCGCCTCGATCATTTCCCCGACAACAGCGAAGATGGGACCGAGCCGGTCATACGCAGCTTTGACCTCGGGGTCGGTCAGCAAGTTCCGCCGGAGCTTCGCGAGGCTGGTCATGACCCGATCTCCTTTGCTCGACGCTCCGCCAACGCGATGGCGGCGCGGGGTGTCTTTTGGGTCTTCTTCACAAACGCATGCACCACGACGACGCGACGGCCCGCCGCGGTGACGTAGATGGCTCTGGCGATCCCATCGCGTCCGCCAAACCGCATCTCCCATAGCTTGCCCTGGAGATGCCTGACGTGAGGCTCGCCAATTCGCTCTGGCCCTACGGCTCCGATACGCTCAGCCAAACGTAGGAAGGACGCCTGCATGTCCTTGGGCAGCGTCGCGAACTTCAGCATCCACGATGGCTCCGAGGGTCTCGACGGTCCATGTCATGGAGCGGCCACAGTCGCGTGAGCCAACCTGCTGAGTCTGGACCTTCGCAGGGGCGATATAGCATCCCTGCTATAATTTTCAACCCGCCGTCCGGAGCGCCGCCGGCCCGGCTTCAGGGGCGAGGAGGAAGGCCGCAGCTTTGGGAGAGGCGACTGACCCAATCCGGCCGAGTGGCCGGCGCCCTGACGGTTCCTCATGCCTCCAGGCTGCCCACGATCGAGGCGCGCTGCGAAAGCTCGATGCGGTTGCCGTCGGGGTCCTCGATCATGGAGATGCGGGCGGTGGTTCCGAGGGTGACGGGCGCCAGCGCCTCGCGGGCGCCGTGGGCGAGCACGAAGGCGTGCTCGGCGTCGACCTTGAAGACCTGGAAGGTGATGTAGCCCCAGCCCTTGGCGTCGGGGCGCGGGCCGGGGACGATCGCATCCGATGCGGGCTCGAGGATGACGAGACTCTCGCCGGCGCGGAAGGCGGCGCCGTTCGGCCACGGCTGCTCGGTCAGGCCGAGCGCCTCGGCGTAGAAGCGCCGATGCGCGGCCAGATCGCGCACCGTCAGGCGCACGCCGATCTGGCCGAGGCCGCGCCAGCCGGGCGGGACCAGGCTGACGCGGTTGCCGTCGGGGTCGGCGAGCGGCCTTGGTTCGGTAAGACCGGCCCGCGCCAGGTAGAGTTCGCGATAGCCTCCGGGCGGAGCTTGCGCCAGCGGCTGCGCCAGATGGTTGATCTTGATAACCGAGCCGAGGGCGTCGTGCCGGTGCTGGTCCTGGCCGCGGCGGATCTTCAGGAGATGGTCGAAGGCGAGGCCGGCCTCGCCCTGCCAGAAGCCGAGCATGGGCGCGAGGTCGTTGGTGGCGAGCCCGAAGTCGATGCAGGGCTTGGCGAGCTTCATCGGTCCGGCCCTTGCTTTGCGGCGGCGCGGCCTGCATGACATTCAAACGGTCGTATGAAAAGAGCTGGAGAGGCTGAGATGAAGGCGGCGGTCTATTACGAGAACGGCGATCCCAGCGTGCTGAAGTACGAGGACGCCCCCGATCCCGTCTGCCATCCCAAGGGCATCGTCATCCGCGTCGAGGCGGTGAGCATCGAGGGCGGCGATACGCTGAACCGCGGCCGCGGCGCGCTCGTCAGCCGTCCGCACATCGTCGGCTACCAGGCCGCCGGCGAGATCATCGAGGTCGGGTCGGAAGTACGGGGCCTGAAGGTCGGCCAGAAGGTCGCCACCAGCAACGCCTTCGGCTCGCACGCCGAGCTGCGCGCCGTCCCGGCCCGCAGCGCCTGGCCGGTCCCCGAAGGTTTCGACGTCAAGCTCGCCTCGGTGATCCCGGTCGCGTTCGGCACCGCCGACGACTGCCTGTTCGAATTCGGCCACCTGAGGGCGGGCGAGACGGTGCTGGTCCAGGCCGGGGCCAGCGGCGTCGGCACGGCGGCGATCCAGCTCGCCAAGCGCGCCGGCGCGACGGTGCTCGCCACCGCCTCCAGCGACGCGCGCCTGGAGAAGCTGAAGCCGCTCGGGATGGATCACGGCATCAACTACCGCACCCAGGATGTGGTCTCCGAGGTGATGCGGCTCACCAACAAGCGCGGCGTCGACCTGGTGGTCGACCCGGTGGGCGGCTCGACGCTGCAGGGCTCGCTGCTGTCGCTGGGCTATCGCGGCCGGGTCTCCATGGTGGGGGCGGCCGGGCGCGAGCCGATGACGGTGGACGTCTCCAGCCTGATGGGCGGCAACCGCACCCTCCAGGGCGTCTTCCTGGGCGCGGAGATCGGAACCGACCGCGCTCACGACAACATCCAGCGCCTGATCGACGAGGCCGCGCGCGGCGAGCTGACCGTGGTCATAGACCGCACCTTTCCGCTCGCGCAGGCCGCCGCCGCCCACGCCTACATCGAGAGCCGCCAGGCGGTGGGCCGGGTGCTGCTGATCCCCTGATCGGGGACCCCTGCGCGCAATGGTCGCGTTCGATCGCGACGAGGATCGGGCTAGCGTTGCGGGATGGAAACGGGACGACGCGCGCTGGCGCGACCGGACAGGCTTGCGGCGCTGGACGGCGCCCTGAAGGCGATGTTCGCCGAAGCGGCGCGCGCGACGCCGCCGGAACTGCTCAGCCTCCTGGACCGGCTTCAGTCCGCGCCGAGGCGCGCCATCGCCGCCTGAGGCGCGGGCGCCGCCGCAGCGCCCTCCGACCCGCTGCCCGGCCCCAAGGAAGCCTGTCAGTTCGCGCCCGGTCCGGCCGTTGCATCCGCGGGCCGGCCGATCATCTCGGCGGCGCCGTCGACGTCCATCAGCTTCAGCAGGCGGTTGCGGGCGCGGTTGACCCGGCTCTTGATCGTGCCCAGGGCGCAGCCGCAGATCTCCGCCGCCTCCTCGTAGGAGAGCCCGGCCGCACCCACCAGGATCAGCGCCTCGCGGTGCTCCACCGGCAGCTGGTTCAGCGCCGTCTGCAGGGCGCGCATGGTGAGGCCCCATTCCTGGGTCGGCGCCGACGTCAGCGACTTGGCGTGCTGGTCGTCCTCGTCGCGGACCTCGCGGCGGCGGCGGACCACGGCGGTGTAGTAGGTGTTCCGCAGGATGGTGAAGAGCCAGGCTCGGAGATTGGTGCCCGGCTCGAACTTCTCGCGGTGACTCCAGGCCTTGATCAGGGTGTCCTGGACGAGATCGTCGGCGTCGGAGCCGTTGCGGCTCACCGACCAGGCGAAGGCGCGCAGCGCCGGGATCATCGCAACCACCTGGTCGCGCCAGTCGGTCTCGACGCTCACCTCGGCCGCTCCCGCCCGCGAGACATGGCGCGCTTCATCATCGGGTCCCTCAGGCGCCCACCCTCCTGGAGCCGAACGGGGTTCAAGTTCGTCATGAACCTTCAGGCTTCAGGCTATTGAATCCAGAACACGATCCGAAGGTGCTCCAGGTCGCTGCGAGACTGGCGCCGCTGCGGCGCGCACCTCCCTACGACGGCAGGCAAACGCACCGGCACGGCTTCCGTTCCTGACAATTCCGTGGAGCTCGGCATGGAACATCGGCCCGGCGGATGACGTTCACCCGCGCGGCGACTATCTGGGGGCGGAGCCGGTCGTCGCCCGCTCGGCAACGGAGACTTCGAGAGCATGTCCAGCACCGATGAGGCGCGGGCGCGCCGCAGCGGCTTGGCGACGGCCGGCCTCCTGGATCGCTATCGGAAAGTGAGGGCCGCCAGTCTGGCGCGCGCGGCGCCGCTCTCCGCCGAAGACCAGGTTGCGCAGTCGATGCCGGACGCCAGCCCTTGCAAGTGGCACCTGGCGCACGTCACCTGGTTCTTCGAGACCTTCGTGCTGGCCGAGCACCTCTCGGCCTATCAGCCGTACGATCCCGCCTTCGCGTATCTCTTCAACTCCTACTACGAAGCGGTCGGTCCGCGACCGCCAAGGGGCGGGCGGGGACTGATCACCCGGCCCAGCCTCGCCGAAGTGCTCGCCTATCGCCGCCACGTCGACGCCGCCATGGAGCGCCTCGTCGGGCGCGGGTGCAGCGGCGCGGTCGAGCGTCTCGTCACCCTGGGCCTGGCGCACGAGGAGCAACATCAGGAGCTGATCCTGATGGACGTGCTGCACCTCTTCGCCCAGTCGGCGCTGAAGCCCGCCTACGGTCCCGGATTCGTCCCGGCCAAGGCGAAGCCCGGCCCGCTCGGCTGGGCGCAGCTCGATGGCGGCATCGTGGAGATCGGCGCCGGGGAAGGCGGCTTCTGCTTCGATAACGAGACGCCGCGCCACCGCACCATCCTGCGGCCTTATCGGCTGGCCGAGCGCCTCGTCACCAACGGCGAATGGCGCGCGTTCATCGACGATGGCGGCTATGATCGCCCGGAGCTTTGGCTGTCCGACGGCTGGGCCCGCTCGCGGGCGGAACACTGGCGCGCCCCGCTCTACTGGGAGCGCGGCGAGGGCGGCTGGCTGGAGATGGGGCTGGAGGGGCAAAGGCCCCTGGATCCCGACGCGCCGGTCCTGCACGTCAGCCATTACGAGGCGGACGCCTTCGCCGCGTGGTCGGGCAGGCGCCTGCCGACGGAGGCCGAGTGGGAGCACGCGGCCATGACGCAGGCTCAAAGCCTGGCGCAGCTCTACGACAGCGCCTGGCAATGGACCGCCAGCGCCTACCTGGGTTATCCGGGCTTCGCCGCCGCGCAAGGGGCGGTGGGAGAGTACAACGGCAAGTTCATGAGCGGCCAGATGGTGCTGCGCGGCGGCGCCTGCGCAACCGCGCCCGGCCACGCGCGCGCCAGCTATCGCAACTTCTTCTATCCGCACCAACGCTGGATGTTCGGCGGCGTGCGCCTGGCCCAGGACGCGCCGCGGCGGCGCAGCGGCGCGGGCCGGACCGGGGCGGACGACTTTCGCAACGACGTGCTCGAAGGCCTTTCCGCCAGCCCCAAATCGATCCCGCCGAAGTGGTTCTACGACGCCCGCGGGTCGGACCTGTTCGAGGCCATCTGCGAGCTGCCGGAATACTATCTGACGCGGGCCGAAACGGCCCTGCTCGCCCGGATCGCGCCGCGCATCGCCGCGCGCATCCCGAAGGGCGCGGCGCTGGTCGAGTTCGGCTCCGGCGCCAGCGCCAAGACCCGCCTCGTCCTCGACGCCGCGCCGCAGATCGGCGCCTACGTCCCCATCGACATCAGCCGCTCGGCCCTGGAGACGGCTGCCGCCTCCATCGCGGCCGACTATCCGGCGCTCGCGGTCGAGGCGCTGGCGCGCGATTTCACCGCCCCCGGCGACCTCTCCGAAGCGATGCAGGCGCGCCCGCGCGTCGGCTTCTTCCCGGGCTCGACGATCGGCAACTTCGCCCCCGACGAAGCGGTGCGGATCCTGATGCAGGCCCGCACCGTGCTGGGCGAGGCGGCGCAGTTCATCCTCGGCGCGGACCTCGTCAAGGAACCGGCGGTGATGACCGCGGCGTACGACGACGCCGCCGGCGTCACGGCGGCGTTCAACCGCAATCTGCTGGCCCGGATCAACCGCGAACTGGCCGGCGCCTTCGACCTCGAGGCCTTCGAGCATCGCGCCCTCTGGAACGCGGTCGAGAGCCGGATGGAGATGCACCTGGTGAGCCGCCGCGCCCAGAGCACGCGGGCGGCCGGCCGCCTGTTCGACTTTGCTCGCGGCGAGACCATCCACACCGAGAATTCGTACAAGTTCACGGTGGAGGACATCGCCGGCCTGGCGCGGCGCGCCGGCTGGCGGCTGGTGGAACGCTGGATCAGCCCGCCACCTGCCTTCGCGGTGTTCCTGCTGGCCTGAGCGCGCCAGCCCAGGTCGCGAGCAGCGCGACCGCCCTCTGCCCGACGCAGCCCCGCCCTGCGCCGGGCATCAGGCGAGCCTCGCCGACTCAGGCGCTCGTCGAGCGAGACGGCCGCCGGCCGCCGCCGCGCGAGGCCGCGCCGCCCTTGCGCCCGGCATTGGCGGCCAGGTCGCGATCCTGCGCGAAGCTGCGCTTCTCGCTGGGAACGCTGGCCCCGCCCTTGCGCGCGATCTCGCGCCGACGTTCGGGATCCATGGCGGCGAAACCGCGCCGGCTGGTGCGGCGGCCGCTCTCGTGCTTGCTGGTTTCCATGACTCTACTCATCTCCTCCTGGAGAGCACAGGCCCGGCGCGGAAATCGCGGGGTCGACCGTCGGGCGGGTCATCGACCGGCGGCTGGGGAGGGAATTCCTGCGGCGCCCGGCCGGGCTCGTATTCCGGTGGCGGCGCGCCGTCAGGCTGATCTGGGTCCTTGGGGTCGGGCATGGGCTTCTCGCGAGGGACAACTCGACGGCGGCGGTATAGTTGCGTTGCCTCGCGCATTGGCGCCGAGCGTCCAGACCGCAGAGCCCGCAGCCGGGCTTGCGGCTATTCGGCCGCCGTCGAGAACGGCCGCGCGATCGCCGCGCGCAGAGCCAGCGGCAGGGTGACCCGCGCTCTCAGGCCGCCGCCGGCGCGGTTGAGCAAGGTCACCTCGCCGCCGTGGGCGCGGGCGATGGCGCGCACCACCGCCAGCCCCAGGCCGATTCCGCCGGTCTCGCGGCTGCGCGAGCTTTCCAGGCGGTGGAAGGGCTCGAAGGCGCGCTCGATCTCGGACTCCGGTACGCCAGGTCCGTTGTCCTCCACCTCCACCACCGCCATGCCCGCCTCGGCGAAGACGCGACCGCGGGCGCGCGAGCCGAACTTGAGGGCGTTGTCGACGAGGTTGGTGACCAGGCGCTTCAAGGCGATCGGATCGGCATCGACCACGGCCCGCTCGGCGCGCTCCACCGCCGCGTCGGCGCCGGTCTCGGCCGCTTCGTCCATCACCGTCTCCACCAGGGAGGAGACTTCGAGCTTGGTCCTGGCCCGGGGCTGGGTGGCGTCCTGCACGAAGGCGAGGGTCGCGGCCACCATCGCCTCCATCTCGTCGACGTCGGCCGCCAGCTTCGGCGCCAGATCGTCCGGCAGGTTCTCGATGCGGAAGCGCAGCCGAGTCAGCGGCGTGCGCAGATCGTGGGCGATGGCGCCGATCATGGCGGTGCGGTAGGTCACGTAGCGCCTGAGGCGCTCCTGCATCTCGTTGAAGGCGGCCACCGCCGCGCCCACCTCGCGCGAGCCGCGGATGTCGAGGGGCGGCGCGTCGGGGTCGCGGCCGAGGCGCTCCGCCGCCGTGGCGAAGGCGGCGATCGGCGCGGCGAGGCGCCTGGCGAACCACCAGGCCAGGGGCGTCACCGCCAGCGCGGCCACGGCCAGCACCAGCAGCGCCCGCAACTGCCAGGGATCGAGCAGCGCCCGCGCCGGCTCCACCACCAGCCAGCGCCCGTCCGGCTGCCGCACCGCCGCCTGAAAGCGCCCGAAGAGCAGCGTCTGATCGGTGCGCTCGGCCATCGGGGGCCTGGGCCGACCAGGATTGTGGGCGCCGAAGGCGACGATCCGGGGCTGGTTCTGCAGAATCACGATTGCGTGCGGATCGATCGCCATCGACTGGGCGAGACCGGCGCGGAAATCGAGATGACGGCGGCCCGTGGTGGCGCCTGGAGGCGGACGATCGGTGCTGTGGACGAGCAGGCTTCGCCCTTCGGGCGTCTGGGCGCCGTGGCCGTCGTGCAGGGCCAGGGCCACCTCGTCGACGCTGTAGACGTCCGGCAGCGGCGGCGGCACGTTCAGGATCACCAGGGTGGCGGCGACGAGGACCGCGACCAGCGTCGCGCCGACGAGTCCCAGGGCCTGGAGGAAGAGCGTCGTCGTCGGCGCCCGCGTCATGGGGTGCGCGAGACCTTGGGCGTGAAGATGTAGCCTTCGTTGCGCACCGTGCGGATCAGCTCCTGGCCGGAGGCGCTGTCGTCGAGCTTGCGGCGCAGCCGGCTGATCTGCACGTCAATGGCCCGGTCGAACGCCTCCGACTGCGGCCCGCGAGCGTACTCGAGCAGCTGATCGCGGGACAGCACCCGCTGCGGCCGCTCGACGAAGGCCCTCAGCAGCGAGAACTCGCCACTGGAGAGATTGACCACCGCGCCCTCGGGCGAGCGCAGTTCATGGCGCACCAGATCGAGCCGCCAGCCGGCGAACTCGCAGGCCGCATCGAGACTGTCGTCGCCCTTGGGCTCGCGCCGGCGGCGCAGCACCGCCCTGACCCGGGCCAGCAGCTCGCGCGGATTGCAGGGCTTGGGCACATAGTCGTCGGCGCCCAGCTCCAGCCCGACGATGCGATCGGTTTCCTCGCCCATGGCCGAGAGCATGATGATCGCCGGTCCCTCGGGCCTGGCGAGCTTGCGGCAGATGGCGAGGCCGTCTTCGCCCGGAAGCATGACGTCGAGCACGACGAGGTCCACCGGGGCGCGCTGGAGCACCCGCTCCATCTCCTTGCCGTCGGCCGCGGTCTCTACCTGGTAGCCGTGCCGCTGCAGGAATTCGCAGACGACATCGCGGATGCCGGGATCGTCGTCGACCACCAGAATCCGCTCGGCCGGTTCGCCGTCCCGGGACGCCACGTCGGTCGCTGCCTGCATGTGGACAAAGCTGAGCGCAGGCTGTGGCGGACAAATGTCGCCGATGCAACAACGCCGCAACCCGGCTGCGCTCAGGCGCGCATCGTCGCCAGCGCCTCGTCGGAGACGAAGGGATTGGTGCGGCGTTCCTGGCCGAAGGTGGAGATCTGTTCGTGGCCCGGGACGAAGGTGACGTCGTCGCCGAGCGGCCAGAGCTTGCCGGTGATCGAGGCGACGAGGTCGGGGAAGCTGCCGCGCGGGAAGTCGGTGCGGCCGATCGAGCCGGCGAAGAGCACGTCGCCCACCTGGGCGAAGCGCGCCTCGCGGTTGAAGAAGATCACGTGCCCAGGCGTGTGCCCGGGGCAGTGATAGACCTCCCATTCGGTCTCGCCGAGGGTGACGCGGTCGCCATCGTGCAACCAGCGGTCGGGGGTGAACGGGCGCGCATCCGGCATGCCGAAGCGCTTGCCGCTCTCGCCGATGCGGTCGATCCAGAACTGGTCGTCGGGATGGGGCCCCTCGACGGGGACGCCGGTCGCGTCCCTGAGCGCCGCCGTGCCGCCGGCGTGATCCATGTGGCCGTGGGTGACCCAGATCTTCTCGATCGTCAGCCCCTGATCGGCGAGGATCGCGAGCAGGCGCGGAACCTCGCCGCCCGGATCGATCACGGCGGCGCGGCGGGTCCTGGCGCACCAGACGATGGTGCAGTTCTGCTGCAGCGGCGTGACGGGCGCCACGATGGCGCGGACGGGAGGGCCCTGGGAGTCTTCCATGACCGGGCACAATAGGGGCGCCGTGCACCGAGGGCAAAGCGCGGCGCGCCCCCGATGCGTCCGAAACGCGCGCCAAGCGCCGATTGCCCGCGAGCCGCCGTCCGGCTAGCGTCGAGGCCGGGGACGCGGGGGGCGCCTGAGTCCCGCCAGCTCGAGAGTGAGTCTGCATGGCCAGCGTCGGCATATCCCGAATCTTCCGGCGCAAGCCGGTAGAGCTGATCCATGCCGAGACCGAGCATGGCGAGCTGAAGCGCTCGCTGGGCGCGCTCAACCTCGTGCTCCTGGGAATCGGCTGCATCATCGGCACCGGCATCTTCGTGCTCACCGGCCAGGCCGCGGCCGAGTGGGCCGGGCCGGGGATCATGATCTCCTTCGTGATCACCGGCGTGCTCTGCGCCTTCGTGGCGCTCTGCTACGCCGAACTGGCCTCGGCGCTGCCGGTCTCCGGCTCGGCCTATTCCTACAGCTACGCCTCCATGGGCGAGGTGGTCGCCTGGGTGATGGGCCTGCTGCTGCTGCTGGAGTACGGGCTCGCGGCCTCGACGGTGGCGGTGGGCTGGTCCGGCTACGTGGTCAGCCTGCTGCAGGACGCGCACCTTGCGATCCCGCCGCAATTCACCGCGGCGCCCGGCGTCGCCGTCAAGGATGCCGCCGGCGTGGTGATCGCCCATGGCGTCGCCAACCTGCCGGCGATCCTGGGCATCTGCGCGGTGACGGCCCTGCTGGTCGTGGGCGTTTCCGAATCGGCGACAGCCAACAACGTCATCGTCTTCATCAAGCTGGCGGTGGTGATCGCCTTCATCGCCATCGGCGCCTTCTACGTGAAGACTTCGCTGTGGTCGCCTCTGGTGCCAGCCCAGATCCCGGCGCCGCCGCCGGGCACGCCGATGGACCTCTGGAGCCAGATCGGCCGCGCCCTCGTGGGCGTGATCAGCGGCGCCAAGACCGTGCACTATGGCCTGGGCGGCGTCATCCACGGCGCCGCGGTGATCTTCTTCGCCTATATCGGCTTCGAGGCGGTCTCCACCGCCGGCGCCGAATCGAAGAACCCCGCCAAGGACATGCCGATCGGCATCCTGGGCGCCCTCGTCATCTGCACCGTGCTCTACATCGCCACCTGCGCCGTGCTGGTGGGCATCGTGCCCTACGCCTCGCTCGACAACGCCGCCCCGATCGCCACCGCGGTCGATCAGATCGGCATCCGCTGGTTCGCCGTCCTGGTGAAGATCGGCGCGATCGCCGGGCTCTCCAGCGTGATGCTGGTGCTGCTCTACGGCCAGACGCGGATTTTCTACACCATGTCCCACGACGGACTGCTGCCGTCGCAGCTGGCGGCGGTGCACCGGCGCTTCCGCACGCCCTGGATCAACACCATCATCGTCGGCTGCGTGGCCGCCGGCTTCGCCGGCTTCATGTCGCTGCACGCCTTGTCCGACCTCACCAATGTTGGTTCGCTCGCTGCCTTCGCCATCGTCTGCGCCACGGTGCTCTACTTGAGGATCACCCACCCGCAGATGCCCCGGCCGTTCCGCACCCCAGGCTATCCGGTGACGCCGGTGCTAGGCATGCTGATGTGCATCTTCCTGCTGATGAGCCTGATGGCGGTGCCGGAGACGCGCGACTTCTTCCTCGTCTATCTGGGCGCCGGCATCGTGGTCTATTTCCTCTTCGGCATGTGGAACTCCAAGCTCGGCCGCGGGCTGGCGAGCGCGCCCGACCTGCTCGCCGGCATGGAGGCGCCGCACCCCGATCCTTAGAGCCGGCGTCGCGGCCATGCTTCCCATCGAAGAGTCGCTGCCGGCGCTGAAGGCAGCGCTCGCCCATTCCAATTGTGCCGTGCTGGTGGCCCCGCCGGGCGCTGGCAAGAGCACGCTGGCGCCGCTGGCGCTGATCGACGAGCCCTGGGCGGCGGGCGGCAAGCTCATCCTCCTGGCGCCGAGGCGGCTCGCGGCCCGCGCGGCCGCCGCGCGCATGGCCGCAGCGCTCGGCGAGCGCGTCGGCCAGACCGTCGGCTCGCGCATGCGGCTGGAGACGCGCGTTTCGGCGGCGACCCGGATCGAGGTGGTCACCGAGGGCGTGTTCACCCGGATGATCCTCGCCGATCCCGCTCTGGCCGGAATCGCCGGCGTCATCTTCGACGAGTTCCACGAGCGCAGCCTCGACGCCGATCTCGGCGTCGCCTTCGCCCGCGAGGCGCAACAGCTGCTGCGACCGGAGCTGCGCCTGCTGGTGATGTCGGCGACGCTCGCCGCCGCGCCGGTGGCGGCGCTTCTGGGCGGCGCCCCGATCGTCGAGAGCCGCGGCCGGATGTTCCCGATCGCGACGCGCTATCTCGGCCGCGATCCGGCGGCGCGCATCGAGGACCAGACGGTGCGCGCCATCCTCGCGGCCCTGGCCGAGGAGACCGGCAGCCTGCTGGTGTTCCTGCCCGGCCAGGGCGAGATCCGCCGCGTCGCCCAGCGGCTCGGCGAGCGCCTCGCCGATCCGGACGTGGAGGTCGCGCCGCTTTTTGGGGCGCTCGACGCCCGCGCCCAGGACCGGGCCATCGCGCCCGCGCCTGCGGGCCGGCGCAAGGTGGTGCTCGCCACCGCCATCGCCCAGACCAGCCTGACCATCGAGGGCGTGCGCGTCGTCATCGACAGCGGCCTCGCGCGCGTGCCGCGCCATCATCCGGCCAGCGGCCTGACGCGGCTGGAGACGATCCGGGTCTCCGCCGCGGCGGCGGACCAGCGGCGGGGGAGGGCGGGGCGGACGGAACCCGGCGTCTGCTACCGGCTCTGGGCCGAGCCCGAGACCAGGAGCCTCGAGCCCTTCGATCGGCCCGAAATCCTGGAAACCGACCTCGCCCGCCTCGCGCTCGACCTCGCACGCTGGGGCGCGGCGGACGCGGACGCGCTAGCTTTCCTCGACCGTCCCCCCGCCGTGGCGATGGCGCAGGCGCGCGCCCTGTTGCAGCGGCTGGGCGCCCTGGACGGCGCCGGCGCCCTCGCCGCTCACGGCCGGCGCGTGGCCGACCTCGCCCTGCCGCCTCGCCTGGCGCACATGGTGCTGCGCGCCGGCGCATCCGGTCAGGCGGAGCGCGCCGCGCGCATGGCCGCGGTGATCATCGAGCGCGGCCTCGGCGGCGCGGACGTCGATCTGGATGCGCGCCTGGAGGTCTTTGCACGCGACCGGAGCCTTCGCGCGCGCGATACCGCTGCGCTCGCCCGCCGCTGGGCCGCCGCGGCGGGCCCGGCCGCCGGCGCGGCGGCGCTGAGCGACGGCCTGCTGCTCGCCGAGGCCTATCCGGAACGCATCGCCAAGGCGCGCGGGGCGCCGGGGCAGTTCCAGCTGGCGAGCGGGCGCGGCGCCTATCTCGATTCCACCGAGCCGCTGGCGCGCGAACCCTGGCTGGCGGTGGCCGAGCTCGGCGGCGGCGAGGCGCGCGACCGCATCCTGCTCTGCGCCCGTCTCGAGGCCGCGGCGCTGCAGGCCGCCTTCGCCGATCGGCTGACGCGCGAAGTGCGGCTCGCGGCCGGACCAGGGGGCGGATTGCGGGTCATGCAGGTCTCGCGCCTTGGCGAACTCGTGCTCGCCGAGCATGCGCTTGCCGATCCCGACCCGGCGGTGATCGCCGGCGCGCTGATGGACGATGTCCGCGCCCGGGGTTTGGGCGCGCTGCCGTGGGGCGAGGCGTCCAGGCGCCTGCGCGCCCGCGCCGCGTTCCTGCGCCGCTTCGATCCGGACGCGCCAGATCTTTCCGACGCGGAGCTGACGGCGCGCCTCGACGGCTGGCTCGCGCCGGCGCTCGCGGGCCGGACCGCGCTCGCGCAGCTAGACGACGGCGCCTTGCACGGCGCGCTGCTGCAGCTGCTGCCTCACGACGCCCGTCGCCGGCTCGACCGCGAGGCCCCGACCGGCTTTACGGCGCCGACCGGCGTCAGCCATGCGATCGACTATGCCGCCGAGGGCGGGCCGCGGGTGGATGTGCGCGTCCAGGAACTCTACGGACTGACGGTCCATCCCGCCGTGGCCAGTGGCCGCGCGCCGCTGATCC
>Ga0307374_10003580_pt1 | contig 26418 bp, 22 predicted proteins | sample OX3MG_FD_202532 | JGI IMG/M metagenome (GOLD analysis project Ga0307374, IMG submission 202532) | Soil microbial communities from Risofladan, Vaasa, Finland - OX-3 | ecosystem: Environmental > Terrestrial > Soil > Coastal area > Acid sulfate soil | place: Finland: Risofladan, Vaasa | collected...
TGGGCCGGGCACCCCCCCAGCCACCTCGGCTCTGATAGAAAGATGATATATGAATCTCCGCCGGCTGTTCTTGCAGACGATCGTCGATACCGCCTTGGCGGCCGGCCTGGTGTTGGCGCTGGGCGTCGTGTTTGCCATCGACCATCAGAAGCCGCCGGCAGAGACCCCCGGCGGCGAGGTCAAACTGCAAACCGTCGAGCAGGCGCAAGACGTACCGCCCGCCGGACCCGTGCGGCGTCTGCGGCTGGGCGTCACGCCGCTGCCGGGAGAAGGCTACGACGACATGGGAAAGTTGCTCGACAGCCTGGGCCAAGGTTACAAGTACACGTCGTTTCCGCTCGACGACTTGCGCAAAGGCGAAAAGCTGAGCGACTTCGACGTCATCTTTTTCACTTGTTCGGGCGTGCCGCAGTCGTGGTTGGGCAAGAGGATCGGCGACAGCCAGCGGAAGGGCGCCGGCGTGTTCGAACCGAACGTAGAGGTGCTCAAGCAGGTGTCCGACAACCTGCGCAACTTCGTGCTGGCCGGCGGCACGCTGTATGCCTCCGACCTGCACTACAAGCTCATTGCGCAGGCTTTTCCCGAAGTGGCCCAGCCCCAACAGGCCCAAGAAGGCAAGACGCAAAAGCTGAACGCCGAAGTGGTCGATGCCGGGCTGCGCGAGCTGATCGGCGGCGAGATGCCGCTGGAGTTCGACCAGGCCGGCTGGTATCCGGCGGCCTTCGAGGGCAAAGACGTCACGGTCTATCTCCGCGGCAAATACACCACCGACGCCGGCACGAGTCAGACCGCTCCGCTGATGGTCAAGTTTCCCGAACATGACGGCACGGTGATCTTCACGTCGTTTCACAACGAGAAGCAGAACAGCGAGACCGAGATTAAGCTCCTGCGATACCTGGTGTTCTCCGCCGTCACCGCCGAAGTCGAGACGAAAGTCCAGCGGACGATGGTGCAGGGCGGATTCTCGCCGGCCAAGAAGAACCTGTTCAGCGCGTCGGCGGCCGAGCAATCGGCCACGAGCGTCTACCATGCCGACAAGCCCGGCCATTTGCAGTTTGTGCTCGGCTTTCAGAATGCCGGCGCGCAGCTCAGGTTGACGGTGGTCGCCCCCGACGGCAGCAAGCGCGAACAGCAATCGGCGAGCACGATTACGATCGACGTGCCCAACGCTCAGGCCGGCGACTGGAGCTACACCGTCACGGCCGTCAAGCTGCCGAGCGAGAACTTTCCGTTCACGGTCACGGTCGGGCAAAAGTAGGATCACACCCTACTTCTTCGTCTGCTCCGCCAGCCAGTTCTCCAGCTCGATCTGGACGCCCTGCGGGGCCAGCACCATCAGATAAGACGAAGCGGCATCGACCTCCAGCGCGCCGGCGCCGCCCATTTCCAACCACGTCGCCGGCGAGACTTCTTTGCGAATGCGAGCAGCGAATTCGTCGGCCGGCTCCGCTTGCAAGAAGCTCTCCGCCGGATAGAACTCGACGTCAAGATCGTCCGACACCTCGCGGGCCGAGGTGATCTGCAGCACTTGCCCGTCGACGATCCGGTAGCCGAGTTCGAGCGGCTCCAACAAGCGGTCGAGCACGTCGGCCAGCGGCTCGCGGTCGGTCGACAGCGTGGCTTCAACTTTGGGCGAGCGCTCCACGGCGGCCAGGCCCAGTCCGTCGAACACGATCGCAATGCCGGCCGCTTTCTGCAGTTGTGCGGCGATCTCGGCCAGCGGCACCGGCTCCGAAAAATTGACCGTCACGTTGCCTAAGAGCTTTTCGCGCGCCATCGACCAGCGCGTGGCCAGCGACGCGGGCCGCCTCTCGCGGCGAGCGACCGGCAGTTGACGCGCCAACCGCAGCTTGTCGAGAAAACCGCCGACTTGCTGCGACACGCTCGGCGTCTGCTTCACGACCAGCTCTCCCTCGGCGGCCTCGATCGAGCCCGGTCCGCCCGACGTCTGCCAGGCCGTCGGCACCACAAACCTCTCGACCAGCTTCGCCAGGTCGCTCTCGTGCTGTTTCGACGAAGCCACCAGGTCGGCCACTTTGAACCGCACGGTCTCCACGGTCTCTTTCAGCCGCCGGGCATCCATCACGATGAGCTGCTTGCCGACCATCACGTACTTCAGATCGTACGGCCGCAGCCCTGCGTCGAGGATTTCGCCGATGGTGGCGTTCGATAACTTCAGCGAAACCTTCGCGGCGGGATCGACGCCGGCCTGGGCCAGCGACTCGGCGTCGAGCGTCATCGGCACCGTGCTAAGCTGCGACAGCAAATTGAGCAGATCCGTCAGCGTCGTCTTCAGCTCGATTCCCGGAATCGTGTCGTTCAACCGGGCCGCCATGCGTTTGTCGGGTTCCTGAGGGACCGGCCGCGTTCGTTTCGCGCTACGTTTTTCAGCCGTTTTGGCTCGTGGCGTAGGTGTCCTCGCTTGCGCGGGCTGACGCGGAGGCAGACCTCCGTCAGGCGTGCTCGCCTTAGCAACCGACGGATCCGGGTCGCCGCCGTGGATCGTCGCCAGCCGCTCCAGAACCGCGGGATCGATGTCTTTGGAAAGAAAACGCACGGAGCCGTCGGCCATGCCCACCAGCATGCCGTCGGGCTGTCCGCTGCCGAAGCCGTCGGGGCCGTTGATATAGGGACGCTGCGTCAAGCCGCGGACGGTGGCCGCGCCGCCGGCCGCCCAAGGGCCGAGCTTGCCGCTGACGCCCGCCAAGGCAATCGTGTTCGATGCGCCATCGGGAATCTCGGCGGGCGTCGGCCGCGACCGAAAGCCAAACACGCCCGCTCGCGCGTCGGTGGCCTCGAGCTGCCCGGCGTCGGCCCCCAGACCGGCCACGCCGACGTAATGCGTGACCGGAAAGTCGGCCGTTGTCTTGGACGGACCCAACGCCGGGTTGGTCATCACGTCCAGCGGCTGCCGCGTCACGCGCTGGTTGAGCGGATCGTTCCAGGCACGGGCAAAGTTCAACTCGCCGTGCCAATCGAGATGTCCGTAATAAGGCAGAAGCGTGGCCTGCCAGCTCAGTCGCGTTTCGGGCGCGAGCAGCGTCGCTCCGGCGGCGCCGGCGGGCCAGGCACGCTCGGCCTTGACGTAGCCCGCCAGTCCGGCCAGCAGGAGCTGGTGATGTTCTTCGTCCAACCGCCGCACCGCCGCCAGCCGGCGGACTTCCAGTTGGGGAATGCCGGCCAGAAAGCCCGCCGCCAGCTTCGCGAGATCGCCCTGCCACGCCAGGCGGGCCCAGACCACCTGATCGCGAAGGCCGGAAGTGCGGTCGGCCAAGGCCGATTGGCTGCCGGCCAGAAACTGTTTCAAGTCGCCGGCCAGAGCCGCATTGATCTCACCGGCCAGCAGTTTGTCGCTGAGCGAGTCGGCCTCGCCGGCCATCGTCCCTTCCACGGCTTCGAGCACGCGGTCCAGCGCGGCATGCACTTCTTCGGCGCCGGAGGCACCGTCGCAGGCCAGTTCCAGCTCGACGTCGCCTTGTTTTCCCAGGCTGATGGCCAGGCGGAAGGCCAGGGGCATCGTGCGCAGCAACTGCCAATCGTCGGCTTCAGCGTGCCACAGCTCGACCACCGGCATCCAGTGCGGCACGGCGTCGGCGTCGCGAAGGGCGCGCAAGTCGAGCAGGGCCAGCGCCGCCGCCTTGGCATCGGCCGCGTTCAGCAACTCTTCGAGCGCCTCGTTGGCCAGCCGGTCCTCTTCGCGAGCGGCCAGCTCGCGCAACAGCGGCCCGGGACCGGTCACCACCGTCCGCTTGTCGATCACCGCGAACGGATTCGGCCAGGCCCGCGATTTCAGTTCTCGCGCCGGCGCCTTGGCCAGCGTCCAATCGAGCGGCACGCCGTCGCGCAGCGCGGGCGAAGCGGCGTCGAGCGGCTTGTCGAGCTCGATGGCCACGACCCCTTGGGTCAGCCAGTCGTTCCCGCGCAGCGCACGAATATCGACCGCCGACCAGGTGGCGCGGTCGATCGACTGTGGTTCCAGCCCCAGCGACGACACGAGCTTGTCCAGCGCCGCTTGCCAGATCGCAGCCGTGCGGTCGAGCACCACGCGTGCCGCCGGTTCCGCCAGCAGCAGCTTGGGACGCAAACTGACCACGGCCGCCGCGTTGCTGGGCAGCCAGCGACGGGCCAGGCGGACCGGCTCAGGCACCGGCTCGCGATCGGGCGGCGGAGTGGCGGGCGGCGGCGGTGCCTCAATGGGGGGCGCCGGCTCGGTGGCCGCCACCTCCGGCGGAGGTGGCACCTCATCCGGCGAGCGACGAAAGAACCAGACTGTGGCGGCCAGGGCCACCACGAGTGTCGGCACGCCCGCCAACAAGCCCCATTTGCCCCATGCGGCCGCCGCGCCACCGCCAGCCACCGGTGGAGCGGCCAGCGGACCGACCTCCGAATCCTGCATTGCCGCACCCGCCAGCGCGGAAGCCGAAATGCTCGAAGAGGAGCTTGCGGAGCTATCTGCCAGACCGCCCGACGAATCGCCGAACTTCAGGCCGCCGCTGCTGGAAGGCGTCGCGGCGCCTTCGGTCAATTTCTCGCCGGGCTGAACCTGGTTTTCCCAACGCCGCCGGCCTGACGTACTGGGGGCATCCGAGGGCGCGGCGGCTCCTTCGACGGCATCGGCGGACGGCGGTTGCCAGCCCGCGGGTGCCGCAACCTGCACCATGCTGCTGCACTTGGGGCAATTCAGAATCTGTCCGATCGCGGCCCTATTGCGCACCTTCAGCCGTGCGCTACAGGTCGGGCAGACGATCGAAAAAAGTTCCACGGCGATTCTAATTGTAGGGTGGGACCAGCGAGCTTGCGAGCGCCGGCCCACCCTACTTCACGGTTTCCAGTTCCGGCGGGAGCTTGTCGCCGCGCTTCTTCACGGCGGCCCGCGTCGTCACATACAGCACGTCCTCGCCACCGCCTTCCTTGGGCTTGATGACATAAACCAGTTTACCGTCTGGATTGGCCAGCTTCATGATTTTGCGCAGGATTTCGTCGGCCGGCTGGTCTTTCTCCTCCAGACCGAACGATTGGTTCTTGGTGATGCCCTCGTCGCGCAAATCGTTGCCCAGAATGACGATCTCCACGCCGATGTCGTCGCCGAGCAGCTTCATCGACATCTCCAACGTGTTGCGCGGAAAGCTAAGCGTCGTTTTTTTCTTGAGCTTTTCGGCCACGGTTTGCGGCTTGGCGGCCTGGGCGGTCGACGCCACCGCGGCCACCGGTCCGCCACTCCCGACGTTTTCCAACAACGCCAGGTGCGCGCCCAAGGCCAGGTTGTGGGCCGCCACGACGGGCAAGTACGCCCGCATCACAATCTGCTTCCCTTCGATGCCCAGCCGCGTGTAGTGTTGCAGCACATCCAACCGGTCTTTGTAATCCCACAACACCGGTTTGCTGTAGGCCGACAACTGCAGAACTTGGAGGTAGTCGCTCACTTGTCTGGGCAATTGGGCCACGCGGCGCTCGAGCTCGCGGGCCGCGCTCTGTGCCGGCCGGCCAAAGTTATCGTACAGCCGCAACTCCAGGAACAAGCTGTCTGCGAGATGGCAACTCAACAGCAGGGCCTTGGTCAGTTCCAGCTTGTGATCGCTGTCCTCCATTTCCAGAAAGTTCCGCAACGGTCCCAGCAGCTTCGCTCCCTCATCGACGAACAACGCCTTGCCGTCGGTCAAAGGGAAATTCGGCGCCGCCAGCAGCGTAAGCTGGCGCTGGTCGTCGCTCGATTCCAACAGCACTTCGACTTCGCGCCTCAGCGGCGGAGCTTCGCCGCCGGTTTTGAGCATTTCGCGCAGCTCGGCTGCCGGCGCGATCACCAGCAGCTTGTCGCCGCCGCTGGCGGGCACATAAAACGCCCGGCCCGCCCGAACATAAATCACCTGCCCTTCGATCTCTTCCGACTTGGCGTCGCCCCAGGCGGTCCGCAAATCGTCGAGATTGAATTCTTCACTGGCACGCGCGACCAGGGCCACGCGCGGCGGGCCGGGACTGCCGTCGAGCAGGCCGATCACGACCGTCTCAATCTGATCGAGCGTCTTGCCGGTCAGCTTCGGCAGGTCGTCGGTCATCCACTGGCTGATCGTGCCGAGCGTCTTCTTGTCGATCAGCTTTTCCCATTCGGCCTGCCCCGCCAGCTCGGCCGGACGAAGCGCGAGGACGACTTGGACGCCCGGCGGCAGCCACGCCAGGTTCAACGGCGCACCATGGGTGGGCGACTGCCAGATTAACTGCTTTTGGTCGATGCTATGAATCGGTTCTGTGGCGGCGCTCCCTTTTTCAGAAAGATGAATGTCCTGCGAGGCCGGATCCTCTTCAGAATCATCGGCTGCGCCCTCCTCGTCCGGCTCAGTTGGCCGGACCGCGGCGACTTCGTGCTTCGTCGGTTGCGGCTGCTCTTTTTCGTCATCCGGTTGCAGAAACCAGACGATTCCCAGCAGCACGACAACGGCCGCGCCGATGACACCCAGCGTGGCAGCCGTTTGCCCGCCCTTTTTGGCGCGCCGCTGGGCGATTGCCGCGGCTCCGCTGGGCACCGCGACGACCGCCGGCACGGCATGGACGACCGGCGGCGGCACGGCCCGGAGCGGCGCCGCCGGATACGCGGTTGCCGGCGGCGGCTGCACGTGGCCGGCTGCCGGCGCAGAGGCCATCGCCACGCTCGCGGCCATCGGCTGAACAAGGGGTGCCATCGGCACTCTGCCGGTCATTCCACCGCCGTTGGCGCCTGCCACGGGCACGCCAGCCATGACGGGACGCGCGGCGAGCGGCGGCGCAGCTTGCGGTGCGGAAGCCTGCGGAGGATTGACGGGCGTTGGCCCGCGCCGCGGTTGCTGCAACCAGGCCTCGTAGGCCGCCAGCGTTGCTGGCGGCGCCGTTTGTGGATCGGCGCCGGAATAGGCTTGCAGCACTTCGGCCACCGCCGCCGCGTCGGGATAACGCCTGGCCGGATCTTTCTGCAACAGATAGTTCAGCACTTGCGTCAGCGCGGCGGGCGTCTCCGGGTTGAACTTGGTGATCGCCGGCGGCGCCTCTTGATTTTGCCGCGCCAGCTTGCTTTGGCGGTCGCCGCCCGCCAGCGGCGGTTTGCCGGCCAGCAAGGTGAAGAGCAAGCAACCGAGGCTGTAGACATCGCCGCGCGCGTCGGCCAATGCGGCGGGGCTGGCCAATTCGGGCGCCAAGTAGTCGAGCTGCGCCTCGATGCTGGCGGGCGGCTGTCTTGGCGAAAGCGGGTCGCCGATCAAGGGAAACTGCAAAAGCTTCGTTGCACCCGACTCTTCGAGCCAGACATTTGCGGGCCGCACGTGGCCGTGCGCCTGGCCCAGCGCATGGAGCCTGGCGAGTCCCAACGCGGCCAACCGCACCATCCGGCACGCGATCGACACCGAGAAACGGGCGTTGGTTTGTTTAAGGCGTTCTTCCAGCGAGTCGCCTTGCAGGTCTTCGACCACCAGGAACTTAAACGTGCCGAGATCGACGAACTGATAGCAGCCGCTCAGCCGAGGCTCTTGCTGACTGGCCTGTCGGGCAACCGCCACTTGCGGCATCAGACGTGCCAGCGCCTGGGGATCTTCAAGCGATTTCCCGGCCAGGAACTGAAGGCAAACCGGATGCTGCGTCGGCTGATGGCGGGCACGAAACAGCCCTGCCAGCCGGGTACTTTCGACCCGATCATAGACAACGTAATCGCCGTAAAGGAACGGCCCCGGCTTGCCGGAAAGCAACACCTTGGCCTGATAGCGCGAGAGCCGCCCGGCCTCGATGAGCAGCGTGGCCACTTGCCGTAAATCACTCAGGGCACCCGGTTTACGGCGTGCCAAGTTATCGGCGACCTGCCGCACCTGGTCGGGCGTAAGAAGGCGGCTTTCGGCCAGCAGCTTCCAAAAATCGGCGACGGAAATGCTCATTTGGACCGGCGGTAGCTGGGTAGTCTGGAATCGTGCCTTTTTCGAGGTGGCTGGGGCAGAGCTGGCCGCGTTCCCTTGGCCATTGCCAAAACGGGCTGCCGGCCAGCGATGCCCCGGTGGTGCGAACGAGCAGGAATTGGGGCTTGCCTCGCGTGCGCTTGAGGTTAGTATGCGCCTCGTTGGCACGAGCGACAATGCCCTCGTTCGCTCGTCCCCTTATAATCTCCGCCAAGTGCCAAGTTCGAAAGTGATAGCCTTTTTGAGTCCAGCCGGGTTTTTGCTGGAACGGCTGTGCGAAATTCGCTATGAAGACGGGCGAGAATTCCACGAAGCGGGCCTGCGTATCACAATAGATACCCTGCACCGCTTTGAAATATTCGTCGGCGGGATCCTTGCCGCCATCGGCTCAGGCTGGGCCGTTCTGTCTGCTTGGCTCAAGCCGCTTCATTAACGAACGCACGCGCGAGGCGAAACGAACCAGAATCAGGTCCTGGCCGCTACAACCGTTCCTCTCGGAAAATTCAGCCAACTTGCGGTTTAAATGCCCGGCCCAACGTGGTAGAGTTTGTAGAAGCACGGCAGTAGTCGCGGGCGGCGAGCCAAGAATTCCTCGGTCCGTCGCCCGTCGCAGGTGAGCAACGTGGATCTTGAACTGAACTTGACGACTGAGTCGGTAGAGCTGACCTCGCCTCTGCCGGTCGTCAGCGTTGCGCCGGAGACGCCGGTCCGCGACGTGTTTCAGCGACTCAAAGGCGAGGGGCGCGGCAGTGTGCTTATTTGCCGCGAGGGCGCCTTGGTCGGCATTTTTACCGAACGCGACGCCCTCCGCCTGATGGCCCGCGGCGGCAATCTCGACGCGGCGATCGAAACCGTGATGATCCGCGACCCGGCCACCCTCCACGCCAACGCCACCGTGGCCGAAGCCGTCGAACGCATGTCGTGCGGCGGCTATCGTCGCATGCCGATCGTCGACGATCAGCACCGTCCGCTCGGCGTGGTGCAGGTGTCGGGCATCGTGCATTACCTGGCCGAGCATTTTCCCAAGACGATTTACAACCAACCGCCCGTTTCGCATTCCGTTACACAGCACCGTGAAGGTCCGTAAGAGCAACCGCTGGCAACGCTTGACGATTGCCGCCGGGTGCTACAATCAAATAGATACTCCCCCGCCGCACTCTTTCGGCCGGCCGCGTGCGTTGCCGGCTTGACCCCTCCTTGATCCGTTTTGCTCTCGATCGCTTTTTTGCGCCGCCCCACGGCGCCTCTTTGACTTGGATTTTAAAGGAACAGTAACGAGACATGGCTACAATCACCGACGGCTCTAAACCGGTCGTGGAACTCGAATCGGCCACGGTCCGCTTCTGCGGCGATTCGGGCGACGGCATGCAGTTGGCCGGCACCCAATTGACCAACACCTCCGCCCTGGCCGGCAACGACGTCGCCACTTTCCCCGATTTTCCGGCTGAAATTCGCGCTCCCCGCGGCACCAAGGCCGGCGTCAGCGGTTTTCAGATCCATTTTGCCAACAAGGACATCTACACGCCGGGCGACCAGGTCGAAGCGCTGGTGGCCATGAACCCGGCCGCCCTGGTCACGAATTTGTCCGACCTTGTGCCGGGCGGCATTTTGATCGTCAACCGCGACGCCTTCGACGGGCAAGGCATGAAGCAGGCGGGCTATCACACCAGTCCGCTGGACGATGGCAGCCTCTCGGAGTATCAACTCATTCAGGTCGACATGACCAAGCTCACGCGGCTGGCCGTCGAAGGTTGTGGTTTGGGACAGAAAGAAAGCGACCGCTGCCGCAACTTCTTTGCCATGGGGCTGGTGTTCTGGCTCTACGATCGCTCGTTGGATCCGACGCTCCGCTATATCGACGCCAAGTTCGCCAAAAAGTCGCCCGCCGTCGCCGATGCGAACCGCAAGGCGCTGATGGCCGGCTACCATTACGGCGAGACGACCGAAGCCTTCGCCGCCCAGTACCACGTCAACCGCGCGGAGTTGCCGCCCGGCGTCTACCGCAACCTCACCGGCAACGAAGCCACGGCCTACGGGGTGATGACCGCCGCCAAGCGGAGCAACTGCGAACTGTTTTTAGGCAGCTATCCCATTACGCCCGCCAGCGACATTCTGCACGAGCTGTCGCGGCACAAGAACTTCGGCGTTCGCACGTTTCAGGCCGAAGACGAAATCGCCGCCATCACCGCCGCCATCGGCGCGGCCTTCGGCGGGGCGATGGCCATGACCACGTCCAGCGGCCCCGGCATCGCCCTGAAGCAAGAGGCGATGGGGCTGGCCGTGATGACCGAGCTGCCGCTGTTGATCATCAACGTACAACGCGGCGGGCCGAGCACCGGCTTGCCGACCAAGACCGAGCAGGCCGACCTGTTGCAAGCCATGTTCGGCCGCAACGGCGAATGTCCCATGCCCGTGATTGCCGCCCGCAGTCCCGCCGATTGCTTCGACGTGGTGCAAGAGGCCTGGCGGATTGCCGTGCGGTTCATGACGCCCGTGATGGTGCTCACCGACGGCTACCTGGCCAACGGCTCGGAGCCGTGGCGCATTCCCGATGTGGATTCCATGCCGCCGATCGAGGTCAAGCATCCCACAGCGGGCCACAACGGCGACGTGTTTCATCCTTACGAGCGCGACGAACGGCTCTCGCGTCCCTGGGCCCTGCCCGGCACGCCCGGCCTGATGCACCGCATCGGCGGCCTGGAAAAGCAAGACATCACCGGCAACGTCAACTACGAGCCCGACAACCATCAGCACATGGTCAACACGCGGGCACGCAAGGTGGCCAACGTGGCCAACGACATTCCCTTGCAGGAAGTCACGGGGGCCGAACACGCGCGGCTGCTGGTGGTGAGTTGGGGCGGCACCTACGGCGCGTGCGCCACGGCGGTGCGCGAAGTGATTGAATCGGGCGGCCCGGTTGCACACTGCCATCTTCGCTACCTGAACCCGTTCCCACGAAACCTGGGAGAGATTCTCAGTCGTTACCAGACCGTGCTCGTGCCGGAGCTGAACCGCGGGCAACTGCGGCTCTTGCTGCGGGGCGAGTTCCTGGTGGACGCGATCGGCTTGAACAAGGTCAAAGGCAAACCATTCACTGTGGCGGAGGTGGTGGACAAAATCCAGGAGCTGCTGGCCGGCGACTAGGGACGTGTAGGGTGGGACCAGCGAGCTTGCGAGCGCCGGCCCACCACGCATCAGCGCCGCTGGTGGGCCGGCGCTCGCAAGCTCGCTGGTCCCACCCTACCGCGACTAAGGAACATCCACATACAATGTTGACTTCATCCAGAGAAAAGGTACTGAAACCCATGGCTACCGATACCGCGTTGCCGGTGCTCACCGCCAGCGATTTTGCCAGCGACCAGGACGTGCGTTGGTGCCCCGGCTGCGGCGACTATTCGATCCTCGCCCAGATGAAAAAAGTGCTTCCCACGCTGGGCATACCGCGAGAAAAGACGGTGTTCATTTCGGGCATCGGCTGCTCCAGCCGCTTTCCGTATTACATGAACACCTACGGCATGCACTCCATTCACGGCCGGGCGCCGGCCGTGGCCACCGGCCTGAAGGCGAGCCGGCCCGACCTTTCCGTGTGGGTCATCACCGGCGACGGCGACGGCCTGAGCATCGGCGGCAACCACCTGATGCACTGCATTCGCCGCAACCTCGACATCAACATCATCCTCTTCAACAACCGCATCTACGGCCTGACCAAGGGCCAATATTCTCCCACCTCGCCGGTCGGCAAGGTGACCAAGAGCACGCCCATGGGGGCGATCGACAATCCCCTGGCCCCGCTGTGCATCGCCATCGGCTGCGAAGCGACCTTTGTGGCCCGCTCCATCGACACCAACATCAAGCACCTGGGCATGGTGCTGAAGCGGGCGGCCGAGCACCGCGGCATCTCGTTCGTCGAGGTCTATCAGAACTGCAACGTGTTCAACGACGGCGCCTTCGAATACGCCACCGACCGCGAAATGAAGTTCGACACCACGCTCGAACTGGAACACGGCAAGCCGCTGATCTTCGGCAAGAACCGCGACAAGGGCATCCGCCTCAACGGCATGAATCCGGAGACCGTTCAATTGGGCAAGGGCATCAGCGAAGACGACCTGCTGTTCCACGACGAGCGGGCGCCTGAGCCGACGCTGGCCTACCTGCTCAGCCGCATGCGTCATCCGGAGTTTCCGGAGCCGATCGGCGTGTTCCGCGACGTGGCCAAGCCGAAGTACGACGAGCTGATCAACGCTCAGATCGCCGAGGCCCGCCAGACCAAGGGCGAGGGGGATTTGCAGAAGCTATATTATTCGGGCGACACCTGGACCGTCGAGTGACTGTAGGGTGGGACCAGCGAGCTTGCGAGCGCCGGCCCACCAACAAAAGGCGTCAGGACAATCCGAGTCGTGCCTTCCTGACGCCTAATGCCTTTTCCCGCGGAGATTCACCATGACCGAATGCCCTTACTGCGGCGTCGAGAACATTGACGGGGCCGATCATTGCGAGGAGTGCCAGCAGCCGCTCGATCATCTCTCGAAGCCGCGGCCCCGCTCGGCCGTCGAGCGCAGTCTGGCCAAAGACCGCGTTTCGTCGCTGCAGCCGAAGACGCCCCTGACGGTCGCCCCCGAGCAAACGGTGGGCCAAGTGCTGCAGTTGATGGCCGAGCAGCAGGTCGGCTGCGTGATCGTGGAGCGGGGGGAGCAGCTTCTGGGCGTGTTCAGCGAGCGCGACGCGCTCGACCGCTTGAACGTCGATTTCGCGGCCCTGGCTCAGCGTCCGGTCTCCGAGTTCATGACTCGTTCGCCCGAAACGGTGGAACGCGAGGCGCGGATCGCCTTTGCCGTTCACAAGATGGACGTGGGCGGCTATCGTCACTTGCCGGTGGTCAGCCAAGGCCGCGTCGACGGGATGATTTCCGTGCGCGACGTGCTGCGTTACATCACCCAAAAGCTTCGCTCCGCCGACGCCACGTAGTGGCTCAGCGCGGGTTGCGATTCAGCGCGCTTGCCAGCCGCCGCCCATCATGATGATGATGGGCTTTGAGGTTGATATTGCCCGGTTCATCACAATTGTTATAATCGAGGGAACCGCGGCCTGGGTTACAGCACAATCATTTGGGATCTCGATGACGATCCGGTCGGGAATGTCCAGCACATTGCGGAGCATGATCTGGCGAAGGAGGAAGTCGAAGACGTACTGGCTAATCCAGAAGGCAGGACGACGAACCGGTCGTCCGGTCTGCCGGTCGTCTTCGGCTCGACTTCAACCGGACGCTTCATCGCGGTCGTGTTTCAGGAAATTGACGACGACACAGCAAGGCCGGTGACGGCCTATGACATTGACGAATAGTCGCGACCGAATTAAGGAGTAAAGCTTCGCCGAACCCGTTCCCATTTCCACACTAACCCGAAGCGCAAGCGAGGTTTTGCCGCCTTTTTCACGTTCCTCGCTGGCGCTTCGGGTTGGTGTAGGGCGCCTGCGTACCGGGTTCGGCGAAGCTTTACATTAAGGAGCGCTCATGCCATCAAAGAAGATGCAACGCATTACCGGTCCGTGTAAATTGACGGCTGAGGAGGCCGCCGACGTCCGCCGTTTGCGTGAGTTGGTGGAAAAAGACAAAGACGAGATCATTGCGCAAGGGCGCGAGTTGCTTGCGGAAAAGCGTAGAGAGCAAGCCGCCCAGCGGGGCACCGCCACGCTTGGCGAACGGATCAGGACCGCGCGCGAGGCCCACGGGCTCACGCAGGCGGAGTTGGCCGCGCGCGCCCGCGTGGCGCAAGGCTACCTCTCTTATCTGGAACAGGACCAGCGGGAGCCAAGCCTTTCCATTGCCGCCCGCATCGCTCGCGAGCTCGACATTCCACTCGACGAACTGGCCGGCGCCGTTGGGTCGTAGCGAGGTTATCGTAAAATGGCGACCCAGATGCGGTCGATAGGCTGTGGTATCGCGATCGTCGTTGCGTCGGCGCTGGTGCTGCCGCCGCTCGTCGCGCTGCCGATCATTTATATAAACGGTTATCCGGCCGCCCCACTTTCAATCGGCGGAGAATTTGTTTGCTTGGCCCCTGCGGCCAAAATATACTACAGCCGAAGCAGGGACCGCTGCGACTGCACGGTTCCGCATCCATTCGCAAGCACGCAACGGCCACAGAAAGGTTCCTTGTCATGAGCGTCGAGCAACCGTCTGCCCCTTCGCCGCCCGGCGGTCCGCTGGCCGCCGCGGTTCGTCACGAGCTGGCCGCCGTCGGAGAGCATTGGTGGTGGTTTCTACTTTTGGGCATCGCCATGATCGTGCTGGGCACGGTGGCTCTCGGCTCGTCCTTTTTCGTCTCGGTCGTGACGGTCGTGTTCTTCGGCTTCCTGCTGCTGACGGGCGGCGTGATCCAGATCATCAGCGCATTTTGGGCGGGCCGCTGGAGCGGCCTGCTGTTACACCTGCTCATCGGCATTCTCTACGTTATTACCGGCTACATGATCGTCGACGCCCCGGTCGAGAGCACGGTGCAACTGACCTTGGTTGTGGCCTTGTTTCTGCTGATCAGCGGCCTGTTCCGGATTGTGGCCTCCCTTATGCTGAAGTTCCACGACTGGGGCTGGGTCCTGTTGAACGGCATCGTGACCCTGCTCTTGGGCCTTCTGATCTACAAGCATTGGCCCTACGACGGGCTGTGGGTCATTGGGCTTTTTGTCGGCATCGACATGATCTTCAACGGCTGGGCCTGGATCATGTTGTCCCTCGGGTTGCGCTGGGCCAAGAATAACGTCGGCCCGTGACCCCAGTCGGCTTTGCGGAGGCGAGAGTGGGACCCGCCTCCCCGAAAGCGCGAACACCAACAAGCGCCAGCCGGCGGCCGGCCGGTCGTTGCGAGCTATGCAATAAAATTTGCGGATCGCCTCTTGACAATACTGAACGCTTGATACAATACGGGTAGTCGTGTTGTGTTCTAAAGTCCACTTTTTGCATTTGGAGGTGTTTCATGTCCGGTGAAGAACAGTTGGTTTCTCTTGAAGTCGCGAAGATCCGCACCGACGGCGGCACGCAGGTCCGCGAGCAGATCGACGGCCTGGTCGTGGAAGAGTACGTCGAGCGCATGCGCTCGCCAGACGTCTTTCCGCCGATCGTGGTCTTTTTCGACGGCCAGGATTTCTGGCTGGCGGACGGCTTTCACCGCTTCCGGGCCCATTCTCGGTTGGAGCATCCGACGGTCGAGTGCCGCGTGCTTCAGGGCACGCGACGCGACGCGGTGCTGTTCGCCCTCAAGGCCAACAACACGCACGGCCTGCGCCGCACCAACGCCGACAAGCGCCACGCCGTCAAGCTGGTGCTGGCCGACGAAGAATGGTCGAAACGGTCGAACCGCTGGATCGCCGAAGTGTGCGGCGTGGGTCATGACCTCGTGGGCGGGCTCCGAGGGCAACTGGCGGATTCCGCCAGTTTACCCAAAGAGGGGGTGGCGCGCGTGGGACAAGACGGAATCGTTCGACCAGCGGGCCGAACGACGAGCGAGCCGGTTCCCGCGACCGGCGACCGCGTCCAAATTGCCTTGAGCGCGGCGGAAAAGTTCGATCGCTGCCTGGTGGCTTTGAAGAAGCTGGCGATGGCGGTGGAGCATTTGGCCCTGGTGCCGGGCGGCAATTATCTGCGGGCCCTCCGTCTGGACGATTTCCGCACGAACCTTCGTCAGTCGGCCGATTACCTTGCGGCGATGCGGCCGTCGGGGCGCTGTGACCTCTGCGGCGGGGACGGCTGCCAGTTCTGCAGCCAGCTCGGCTGGGTCTGCGCGGCCGTCGAGCCACGCGGCTGAAATCGTCGGCCGGCCCACCAAAAGTCGCCTTTCGCGGAGCGAAAGGCGACGATACGGTGGCTGGGGCAGAGCTTGGCCGCAACCGTCGCGACCTTCAGAATACGCTCTGCGGCCAAGCGATGCCCCGGCGCGTCAAACCGGGGCATCGCTTGGCCGCGGAGCGTGCCCTAAAACCGGGCCGAAGCTGGCCAAGCTCTGCCCCAGCCACCGACCGGTCCTTCGATCTATCCATCAATCGACCCATGACAGAGCGCTACGTGCCGCCTTCACTCGCCATCGCCAAGCCTCACGCGCGCAGGGGTCCATTGCCGCTGGGCTTCGAACACCGCCACCGCCACGGCGTTCGACAAGTTCAAGCTGCGCACTTGGGGACGAATGGGTATCCGCAACAGCCGCTCGGCGTGCTGCTCGGCCAGCGCGGGCGGAAGTCCGGCCGATTCGCTGCCGAATACCAGAATATCGCCCGGCTGGTAAGCCACGTCGAGATAACTGCGGGCGGCGAACTTGCTGAACAAATAGGGTGGCCGCCCGCCGAGCCGCTCGACCAGCATCGCCCAGTGATCGACCACTTCCCATTCGAGGTGCTCCCAATAGTCGAGACCCGCCCGGCGAAGATAATAGTCGTCGACGCGGAAACCCAGCGGCCGCACCAGCCAGAGCTTGCAGCCGGCGGCCAGGCAGGTGCGTCCCACCGCACCGGTATTGTGCGGAATCTCCGGTTGGTGCAGAACAATGTGCAGCAGCGGTTCGTAGCTCACTCATCAAGCGATAACACGCCGGGCCATGAGCGTCAACGGTCAACGCAGATTCGCCAGTCAGCCAGGGTCGCCTTATGCCCGGTGAAAACCTCGACCTGTCGAGCGAGCCGCCCGGCCCCCGCAACCGGGAACCGGCGAGGCGGTTTGTCGGAATCCATTTTGCGTGCTGCGACGTATATAGCCGCGTCTACGTCAATCGCGAGTCGACGGCCTATGAAGGCAACTGTCCCAAATGTTCCAAACGGGTGCGGTTGCGGATCGGGCCCGGCGGCACGGATTCGCGGTTTTTCACTGCATATTGAGCCAATCGGCGTTTTTCGCTACCTTGCCCCCGCGCCGCGGTCCCAACAGATAAAGACGATGGATTACGAAGTCGAGCGTTGCACCCGGCACTGTGCCGCCAGCGGCCGGGAACTGAAGGAGGGCGAGGAGTTTTATTCGGTGCTGCTGTCTGAAAAGCGCGACGTGCATCGCTGCGACTACGCGGCCGAAGCCTGGAGCGGCCCGCCGGAAGCGGCCCTGGCCTGGTGGAAGTCGCGGATGCCGACGCGCGAAGCGAAAAAGGGACAGCTTGCGCCGAATGAGGTGTTGTTGCAGTTGTTCGCCGAGTTGGACCATGTGCCCGAAAAGGCCGACATGCGGTATGTGCTGGCGTTGCTGCTGGTCCGCCGCCGGGTGTTGCGGCAAGAGGACGTCGAACGCGACGAATCGGGGCACGAGGTGCTCGTACTCTATTCGCCTCGCGACGAGAGTACGCACCGCGCCGTGGTGGCCATGCCCGACGAACCACGCACCGATGAGATTCAGACGGAGCTCATGAAGCTCCTCTATGCGGAATGTGTGTGAAGGAGCCGACGTGATACGCTTTTCGCGATGGGCCTTGCCGCTGTTGGTCGTGTTGTTTTCGGCCAGCGGTGCGGCTTGCCCGCAGTTCGTCAACACCTACACCGTCAGTCAGCCGCGGGTGTTGCCGCCCTCGGCCACGATGTTCGACGTGATCAACACCATCAACACCAACAGCGGCAAGATTCAATCGCTGGCCACCGACGACGCCTCCATCAGCGTTCCGTTCATGCCGTCGCTGCGGGCACATTTGTATCTCGATCGCCCGCGCCGCTTCCGCCTGCTGGGCGAGACCGCCCTGACCGGTCCCGAGGCGGACCTGGGCAGCAACGACGACGTGTTCTGGTTCTGGATCAAACGCCACCCGCAGCCGGCCGTGTTTTATTGCCGGCACGACCAGTTCGAGACGAGCCTGGCCCGCAATCTGTTGCCGGTCGAGCCGACGTGGGTCATCGAGGCGCTGGGCATCGTGACGATCGACCCCGCGGCCCAGCATGCCGGGCCGGTCAACAGCGGGCAAGGGCGGTTGCGGTTCGAGACGGCCGTCGATTCGGTTCACGGCCGCATGACCAAGGTCACGGAGGTCGACGAGTCGCAGGGCTGGATCGTGGGCCAGCACCTCTACGACAGCCAGCGCCGGCTGATCGCCAGCGCGCTGGCCAGCAATCACGGTCGCGATCCGAACACGGGGGCCGCTTTGCCCGCCCGCATCGAAATTCAGACGCCGGCCACCGACACCGCCCCGCAATTCTCGATGCGGCTCGATCTGAAGAATGTGCGGCTGAACCAGTTGCCCGCCAACCAGTCGCAGCTTTGGACCTTGCCCAGCTATCCCGACGCGCAGCCGCTCAACCTGGCCGATCCGAACCTGCGGATGATCGACCCGCGCTCGCCGCCGCCCGTCAACTCCGCCGGTCAGGCATTGCACCGGCCGCGGCAATACTGATGAGTCATTGTGCCGGCCCGGCAATTTGGTACGAATAGGCGTAGCCGGGGCTTTGTGCTCTTTGTGTGCTTTGTGGTTTAGTTTCGTTGGAATTGGAAGCAACTCGATGCACGAACTTACGCGCGAACTCTTCGTTAAGAACGACTCTAAAATCGTCATGCTGGTGGCCGACGGACTGGGCGGATTGCCGCTGGAGCCGGGCGGAAAAACCGAGCTGGAGACGGCACACACGCCCCATCTCGACGCCCTGGCCAAAAAAGGCGTGTTGGGCGCAAGCATTCCGGTGTTGCCCGGCATCACGCCCGGCAGCGGTCCCGGCCATCTCGGCCTGTTCGGCTACGATCCGCTGAAATACGTGATCGGCCGCGGCGCGCTGGAGGCGACGGGCATCGGTTTCGAGCTTGGCCCCAACGACGTTGCCGTGCGCGGCAACTATTGCGCGCTCGATGCGCGGGGCAACATCAGCGACCGCCGGGCGGGGCGCATCGCCAGCGAAGAGAGCGCCCCCTTGGCCGACGTGCTGGCGACGGTGAAGATTCCCGGCGTCGAAGTGTTCGTCAGGCCGGTCAAGGAGCATCGTTTCGTGGTGGTCTTCCGCGGCGAGGGACTGGGCGGCCACGTACACGATACCGATCCGCAGAAGACCGGCGTGCCACCGCTCGATCCTGTAGCGGCCGATGCAGCCAGTACCAAGACGGCCGACGTGGCCGGCGAGTTTATCCGCCGGGCGACGCAACTTCTCGCCAGGCAGACCAAGGCCAACGGACTGACGCTGCGTGGCTTCGCCGCCAAGCCCGACCTTCCGAGCTACGAAGAAGTTTATGGACTGCGGGCGGCGGCGATTGCCGTCTACCCAATGTACAAGGGGCTGGCCCGTCTGGTGGGCATGCAGATCGTCGGCAGCGCTCAGACGTTGGACCAGCAAATCGACGTGCTGAGCGAGAACTGGAGCAAGTTCGATTTCTTCTTTCTGCACTTCAAATATACCGACAGCACCGGTGAAGACGGCGCGTTCCAGAACAAAGTGAAGCGGATCGAGGAGTTGGATGCCGTCGTTCCGCGCGTGACCGCCTTGAATCCCACGGTGCTGATCGTCACCGGCGACCACAGCACGCCCAGCTTGTTGAAAAGCCATAGCTGGCATCCCGTGCCGACCCTGCTCTACTCCGCATGCTGCCGCAGCGACGATTGTCAGTCGTTCTGCGAGCGCGAGGCCGTACATGGCGGGCTGGGCCAGTTCGAAGCCAAATACTTGATGCCGCTGGCGCTCGCCAACGCCGGCCGGCTCGGCAAATACGGCGCCTAGCATCGGACCGGCGCGCGCGTAAGGTGGGGCCAACGCTCAAACCGGCGGGCGACTGCGGTTTTCGCGGTTTGACTTTGCGGCGGCCAGCATTAGCATGGCCGCGCGTATCTTGCCCAGATCCAACCCGATCGCGCACAATGGCGGCAGGAACCGCACTATGGCCCGCCCGTCCTTCCATCGCAGAACCTTTCTCGGCAGTTGCGCCGCCGGCGCCGCGCTGGCCTTGCGCGAACAATTGGCCTGGGCGGCGCAGGCCCACGGCGGCCATCCGCTGGCGCCGCGCCCGGCACACTTCCAACCGAAAGCGCGGCAGTTGATCTTCGTGTTCCTGACGGGCGGCTTTTCGCACGTCGATACTTTCGATCCCAAACCCAAGCTGGCAACCGACCAGGGCCGCACGGTCGGCGGCAACGAGCTGCGCGGGGCCGTCCGACAGCCGCTGCTGGGCTCGCCGTTCCGCTTCACGCGCTGCGGCCAAAGCGGACTCGCCGTGAGCGAGCTGTTTCCGCAGCTTGCGGGAGTCGCCGACGAGTTGTGCGTCATCCGTTCGCTGCACACCGACATCGTCGAGCACTTCCAGGCCACGCTGGCCATGCACACCGGCTCGGCCACCGTGCCCCTGCCGAGCATCGGGGCCTGGCTCAGCTACGGCCTGGGCACGTTCAACGCCAACCTGCCGTCGTATCTTGTGCTGGCCGAGCATCTGCCCTATGCCGGCGCCCAAGTGTGGGACAACAACTTTCTGCCGCCTTACCATCAAGGCGTGCGGATCGTGCCCGGCGACGAGCCGATTCCGGACCTGCGCTCGCCGGCCCGCAACGCCTCGCTGGCCGAGCTGGAGCAGAGGATGCTCCGCGACGTCAACGAAGCCCACGCCGCCGGCCGGCCGGGCGACCTGAACCTGCGGGCACGCATGAACAGCTTCGACGTGGCCCGCGGCATGATGCGCGAGGCGCCCGAAGCCTTCGACCTGGCGCGCGAGACGGCGGGCACGCTGGCCGCGTTCGGCGCATCGCCCGGCGACAACCGGTCGTTTGCGGCCCAATGCCTGTTGGCCCGGCGGCTGATTGAACGCGGCGTACGCGTCGTCGAGCTGATCGACACCGGCTCGCACGACAACTGGGACGCGCACGGCGACGTACAGCAACATCGCGGCAAAGCCCAGCGGGTCGATCGGCCGCTGGCCGCTTTGCTGCGCGACCTGCGGCTGCGCGGCCTTCTCGATCAAACGCTGGTGGCCGTTTGCACGGAGTTCGGCCGCACGCCGTGGTCCGACAACGGCAAGGGCCGCAATCACTGGCACCGGGCCTTCACCTGCCTGTTGGCCGGGGCGGGCGTCAAGGGCGGCATCAGCTACGGCGAAACCGACGAGTATGGCATCGAAATCGCCGCCGACGCCTGCCACGTATACGACTATCATGCCACCATCCTGCACCTGCTGGGCATCGACCACGAGCGGCTCACCTATCGCTATGCCGGCCGTGACTTCCGCCTGACCGACGTCTCCGGCACGGTGCTGAAGCCGATCCTGGCGTAAGACAAGGAGCCGGATATGAAGGGTCATCTTTCGCGACGCCGATTCTTGGAGACCACGGCATTGGGGAGCGCCGCCGCGCTGGCCGAGTGGCCAACCGGCTTGTGGGCCGCTGAAACCGACGCGGCGAAGCTGATCGCCGGCAAAGACGCGCGGCTGATGGTACACAACACCAAGACACTGGAGATCGAAACGCCGCTCTCGCTGCTGCGCGAGCACAGGCTGACGCCCAAGAACATTCTGTTCGTTCGCGACAATCAGGAGTTGCCCGGCACGCGGACGCTGAAACCTCTCGACGATGCCGATTGGCAGTTCGAGATCGCGGGGCTGGTCGAGAACCCGCGCACCGTGACGCTCGACAAATTGCGCGACATGGAGCAGATCGAAGTGGAGATGGTGTTGCAATGTTCGGGCAACGGCAGGGCCAACTTCGCCCGTGCCGCGGCGGTCAAAGGCTCGCCCTGGAGCGAGGGAGCTGTGGCGAACGTTCGCTTTGGCGGCGTGCGGCTGAAGGGGCTGTTCGATTCGCTCGAACTCGGCCTGGCGCCCGACGCGCATTACCTGACCGCCGAGGGAAAGGAGGGGCCGCCCAAGCCCGCGGACGCCGACTTCGAGCATAGTCTTCCGCTCGACGACGCCCTTTCGCGGTCGATCGTGGCGCTGACGCTGAACGGCGAGCCGATTCCCGCCGCGCACGGTGGGCCGGTGCGGCTCGTCACGCCGGGCTACTATGGCACGATGCACGTCAAATGGCTCAGCCGCTTGCGGTTGGAGACGCGCGAGACCTACAACCATCACCAGCGACGCCGCTACCGCACTCCGCGCACGCCGATCGAGCCGGGCAGCAACTTCAACTATGATTTCGACAACAGCGACGCCAACTGGCGGATGCGGATCAAAAGCACGATCTTTTCGCCGCTCGACGGCGAGTCGGTCGCGGCGGGCGACGTCGCGGTGCGCGGCGTGGCGTTCAACGACGGCGAGGTGAAGATCGACGCCGTGGAGCTTTCGCTCGACGATGGCCGCAGTTGGCGCCGCGCACAGATCGAGCGTCCCGAAAGTCCCTATGCCTGGTATCCCTGGACGGCAACGCTGACGTTGAAGAAGGGCAAACAGCGTCTGCTGGCGCGCGCCGTCGATGCCTTGGGTCGCACGCAGCCGCTCGACGGCGCGGTCGGTTGGAACCCCGCCGGCTACGCCTGGAACGGCGTCCATAGCGTGGAGTTTCAAGTGATCGGGTAGGCAGCTTGCGATGCGCGGTCTGCCCCTCAGTCAAATAAAAAGCGGCCGGCCGCGCCGGCCGAGGCAAACGGCTTCAACGGGCCGCTATCGGCTGGCACCCTCGGGCTGCCTCTCCGCGAGCAGTTTCTTGGCGGTTTCGTCGCGCGACTCTTTGAGCAGCGCGAAACGGGCGCGCAACGGGAAGGGCAAATCGGAAGTCCGCATGTCCTAGGCGACAATCGGCACCGCTCGTTTTCCCATTCCCATGGCCGCCCCAACTCGAACAGAGAATTCCCGTCATAATCGGCGGGATAAGTTCTGGTCGAACAGCAGGCTCATACACGCAACCGCCGCTCACGGTCGGCCGCGAAGGCCAGGCAGGCTTGCAAATCCTCGGCCGTCAGTTCAAGAAAGTCGGCCAGGACTTGGTCAGGAGTCATGCCTCCCGCCAGATATTCCAGCACGTCCTGCACCGTGATCCGCATTCCGCGAATGCAAGGCTGGCCGCTCCGCTTGCCCGGCTCAACCGTAATCCGCGATCTCCAATCATCGTTCATAGCACATAGTCATACAGCTCCAAGACGGCCGGCTCCAGCAACACCGGGTCAACTGACGGCCACGGTCCCCCTTGCCGCCCGCGCGGTCGAAGTGTTAAAGTGACGCATGCGCGTCGAGATTTAGTTCCCGCCAAGGAAGGTGCCGTTTGGCTCAAGCGTCGTTTCCGCCGCTGGTCGCCGCCGATGAGTCGGCCTGCCAACCGGGCGATCGGTTCGCGCTGGAATGGTCAAGCCAAGAGGGGCGATTGCTGCTGCCCGAACCCCTTCTCTCAGGACCGGCCTCGCTGGAGTCGCTGTGCGATGAAGAAGAAAAGCCGGTCGGGTTCGTCATCGATCGCGCGACGGGCGAGTTGGTGCTGCGCAGCGGCCGCGGCCCGACGGCCGGCGCGGCGGTCGTCTGGCTGCAGTGTATCGGCCCGCGGTCCTGTCGAATCGTGGGCGAGCCGCTCGCGGAACTCGAAGCGTGCGAGCGGACGACCGAATCGGGCTGCCGGATTCTGTTCGACGTCGAACACGATCGTTCGCTGCTGGGCGAAGCCGCCGGGCAGCGGGCGAATTTGGCCGAATTCGAGCTGGCTCTGCGGGCCGCCCGACTGGCCACGCACGGGGGGTTCGACCAGCTCCTGTCGTTGCCGCTGGTGCGCGACATGGAGTTGCTCGAACATCAGTTGCGCACCGCCAAGACGGTGTTGCGGCGAATGCGCGGCCGGGCCATGCTGTGCGACGAGGTGGGCCTGGGCAAGACGGTCGAAGCCGGCCTGGTGCTCTCCGAACTGGCGCTGCGCGGCTTGGCCCGCTCGGTGCTGGTGCTCGTGCCGCCGTCGCTCATCGAACAATGGCAGGGCGAGCTGCGCCGCAAGTTCTCGCTCGACTTCGTTACCCACGACGACGAGGCCTTCCGCGCCCGCGGCGCGGCGGCCTGGTCGGAGGTCGACCGCGTCATCGCGTCGTTTCACACCGCCAAGCGCGAACCGCACCGCTCGGCCATTCTGGCCCGCTCCTGGGACCTGATCGTCGTCGACGAGGCGCACCACTTCCGCAACCGCAACACGCAACTTTGGCGGTTCGCCAGCGCGCTGAAAAAACAGTTCATGCTGCTGCTCACGGCCACGCCCGTGCAAAACCACCTCGACGAGCTGTTCAATCTGGTGACGCTCTTGGAGCCGGGCCTGTTGAGCACCGCCAAGCAGTTCGAGCGGCGGTTCGTCGATCGCCGCGACAAGCTCACGCCCAAGAACGTCGAGCAGCTTCACGAGCTGCTGAAAGAGGTCATGGTCCGCAATCGGCGGAGCACGGTCGGGTTGCAGTTCACGCGGCGGTGGGCGAAAACCGAGCGGTTGGCGTTTTCGCCCGGCGAGGCGGAGCTCTACCGCGGCGTGACCGAGTTCGTCCGCGGGCGGCTGCGCTCGGCCGAGAACCCGGCCGGGCTCTCGCGCGCCGCGCTCATCACGCTGCAGATGGCGCTGGGCAGCAGCACCGAGGCGGCCGCCGGCACGTTGGAAAAGATTTCGGAAAACAGCCGCCTGCCCGGCGACGTGCGGCAACCGCTGGAACAGCTTGCCGCCGAGGCGCGGCGGCAGCCTTCGCGCGCCAAAGTCGATCGGCTGCTGGCGCTGCTCGGCGAGTTTCCCGACAAGATGGTGATCTTCACGCAGTTCCGCCGCACGCAGCAGATGCTGGCCGAGCGGTTGCAGGCCGCCGGGCACGAGCTGGCCCTGTTTCACGGCGGACTGACGCGGATGGAGAAAGAGGCCGCCGTGGCCCGGTTTCGCGGCCCGGCACGGCTGCTGCTGACCACCGAGGCCGGCAGCGAAGGCCGCAACCTGCAGTTTGCCCACGCCGTGTGCAACTACGATCTGCCTTGGAACCCGATGAAGATCGAGCAACGCATCGGCCGGCTCAGCCGCATTGGGCAAAAGCACGACGTTCACGTGTTCAACCTGGTGGCCGCCCAGACGCTGGAAGCCGCCGTGCTGCACCTGCTCGACGCCAAGCTCAGCATGTTCGAGTTGGTGATCGGCGAGATCGACATGATCCTCGGCAACCTGGAGGAAGAAGAAGACTTCCAGGACTTGATCGCGCGGCAATGGGCCGAGGCCGACGACCCCGACGATTTTGGCCGGCGAATGGAGGCGCTGGGCGACCGCTTGTTGGCGGCCAAGCAGGCCTACCTGGAGCAACGCGCCCACGACGACCGATTGTTTGGCAACCGCTTTAGTCCGGAGGCATAGATGTCCGGCCCTGGCTCCAACCTGGAATCGTTCGTCCGCGATTACGTCGAAGTGACCGGCGGCGTGTGGGACGAGATCGAACCGCAGGTCTACGATCTGTTGCTCCGCGGCGGCGGCGACGCCGACGGCGAGCGAGAGGTGATGCGCGTCACCTTCGACCCGGAGGCCTTGCCCGAACATCCGCGGGCGCAACTCGCCAGCTTCGGCACGCCGCTGGTGAACCGCTTGCTGGAGGATGCGGTGGCCCGCGGGCAGGGCGCGCGGTTTTACTTGCTGGGGCTGAACCTGGCGCCGCACCAGCTCGCGGCGCGGGTCGGCCGGGCGCTGACGTTGTCCGACGGTTCGATGCTGTCGATCGAGCGCGTTCGGCCGTTGCACTTTCCGCAAGCGGTCTATTGGTTCGAGGCCACATTTACCAGCGACCAGAAGGAAGAAGAGTTGCTGCCGGTGGCGGTCGATTTGCACTATGGCCGGCAGGTGCGCCATTTCGAGCAGCTTCTCGACGCCTCGCGGCTGGCCGACGCGCCGTCGCTCTGGTTTCCCGACGCGCCCTGCGTCAGCCGGACGGCCGCCTATCAAACGGCCCGTGACGAGGTGGCCCGCACGCTGATCGGCCTGGCCAATACTCGGTCGCGTGAGCTGAGCGAGCACGTCGAGCGACAAATCGAGCGGATGCGCCGCTACTACGACGAGCTGGCGACCGAACTCGATGAAAGCGTCCGCCGCGCCGCGGCCCGAGGCGCGGATGCGGCCCGCTTCGCCGAACGCAAACAGGCGGTCGAACGGGAGCGCGCCTTGCGCATCGACGAGCTGCGCCGCAAGAGCGTGCTGTCCGTCCGGTTGCGGCTGTTGAACTGGCTGCTTGTGCGCCAGCCGAAGTTGCTCGTCAAGGCCAAGCTGCGCGGCGCCGACGGCAAAGCGGGCCAATTCGAGTGCGTTTGGGATCCTCTCGGCGAGTCTCTGGAAGCGGTGGCCTGCGCGGCATGTGGCCGGCCCACGTTCGAGCTGGGGCTTTCTCAGTCGGTCGGCGTGGTGTGCCTCGACTGCCGCTCACCATCTCCCGCCTCTCGCCGCCGGCCGAGATGACGTTGCCAGCATGCGGAAGACCAGCCTTTGGTAGTGGCCTAAGATCGAGTTGCCGAAACCGGCGTGGTCAGTTTGACGTGACGCTCTGCAAAATCGTAGGCAGCTTGAGCCTATCTTCCGCAGGTCGCGCCGGGGATTTCGGCGGGGTTTCCGCGGTCGAGCGGGCCACTTCGCGCGGCCGCGCGCCCAGGCGATCCCGGCTGAGTCGGCAACCGTTCGCCGAACACCCGCTC
>Ga0307374_10003582_pt1 | contig 26411 bp, 18 predicted proteins | sample OX3MG_FD_202532 | JGI IMG/M metagenome (GOLD analysis project Ga0307374, IMG submission 202532) | Soil microbial communities from Risofladan, Vaasa, Finland - OX-3 | ecosystem: Environmental > Terrestrial > Soil > Coastal area > Acid sulfate soil | place: Finland: Risofladan, Vaasa | collected...
CACGTTGGCCCCGGCGTCGACCTGTCCGCGGGCGACGCCGACCGCATCCTCGAAATTGCCCGCCAGGACCAGCTTGGCGAACTTTCGCGAGCCGGTGACGTTGGTCCGCTCGCCGATCATCGTGAAATTGCTCTCAGGACGCAGCGTGAGCGGCTCCAAGCCGCTGAGTCGCGTCAAGGGCGCGATCTTTGGCCGCGGGCGCGGTGGCGCGCCTTCGACGGCGTCGGCGATGGCGCGGATGTGCGCGGGGGTCGTGCCGCAGCAGCCGCCGACGAGGTTCAGCCAGCCGTTCTCGACGAACTCCGCCAGCGTGCGGGCCATCATCTCCGGCGTTTCGTCGAAACCGCCGAAGGCGTTGGGCAGGCCGGCGTTGGGATAGCAACTGACGAAAACCGGGGCGATCTGCGACAGTTCCTCCAGGTAGGGGCGCATGTGCTGGGGCCCCAACGCGCAGTTCATTCCCACGCTGAGCAACTCGGCGTGCGAGATCGAGTTCCAGCAGGCTTCGACCGTCTGCGCCGACAGCGTCCGGCCGCCCTGAAAGATCGTGAACGAGGCCATGACCGGCAAACGGACGCCGTGGTCGTCGAAGTACTTGTCGATCGCATACAGGCAAGCCTTCAGCACCAACGTATCGAACGCGGTTTCGGGCAACAGGAGATCGACGCCACCTTCGACGAGCGCGTCGACCTGTTCGTAATACGTCGCGACCATTTCGTCGAAGGTCACGGCACGGTAGCCGGGATCGTTGACGTTGCCCGCGATCGAAAGCTGGCGATTCGTCGGACCGATGGAACCGGCGACGAAGCGGGGCTTTTCGGGAGTGTGCAAGCTGAACGTGTCGGCCGCGTGGCGGGCAATCCGGGTCGCGGCCAGGTTCAATTCGCGGACGTGCCCCTCGAGCTGGAAGTCGGCCATCGAAACCGAAGTCGCGCCGAACGTGTTCGTCTCGATGATGTCGGCGCCGGCTTCGAGGTATTTCCGGTGGATGTCGTCGATCGCCTCGGGCTGAGTGATCGACAGAATATCGATGAAATTCTTGAGGTCCTTGCCGTGCCCCGCAAACCTCTTTCCGCGGAAGGCCTGCTCGTCAAGATGGAGCTCATGGACCATGGTCCCCATCGCGCCGTCGAGGACCAAGACCCTCTCGGCCAACAGGCTCTCCAGTATTTCTCGTGTTTCTTTGCAGTGGACGATCGACATCATTCACCCACCAGGCGTCGTAGAACGGAATTCATTCCGTTTCAAATCAACGCGAACAGAATCCATTTCGACGGGGCAACTGAAACGCTTACCCATCAAGCACTTACACGTTCTGAACGTTCTAATATCGCAGACCTCAACCGTCGATGCAAGACGGGTCTTGCCGTGGTGGCGTTAGGAAGTCCGCGTGGCGGGGTGAAAGCGAGGCAACAGATAGCATCCCGCGCCGCGCATCGCTATTCTATACAGGGCGTTAGCGTCAGGAAAACCTTCGAAACGGGTACCGTCCAATCTCGAAACAGTTCGCCAACCACCATGAAACACCGCACGCTCCCGATCGCCGCCCTGTTTTCCCTCGTGCAGTTCTTCGTACCGTTGCCGTCGGTCGCACCGGTACACCCGGCTACGGCGAATGCCGCCGAGCCGCTGCGCCTGCACCTTCGTAGTCGTGACGAAACGGCGGCGGGAAGCGGCCAGTTTCAAGTTGTGGCCGGCGAGGCCGAGTGGGACCCGGCCAGGACGGCGATCGTGGTCTGCGACATGTGGGACCAGCACTGGTGCCGCGGGGCGACCGAGCGCGTGGTCGAAATGGCGCCGCGGATGAATGAGGTACTCAATGAGGCCCGCCGACGCGGCGCACTCATCATTCACTGCCCGAGCGGCACAATGGATTTTTACGAAGACGCGCCGCAGCGAAAGCTCGCCCGGCAAGCACCGCCGGTGAAACTCAAACCGCTCACCGGCGGATGGTGCCCCCTGGCCGACGGCAAAGAGCCGGCGCTGCCGTTCGACAACGCGCGCGACCGCTGCGACTGCACGCCCCAATGCCCGCACGGCCATCCCTGGCGGAGGCAGATCGATACCCTGGAAATCGCCGCTGACGACGCGATCACCGATAGCGCCGAGGCGCTTTACCTGATGCGGCAGCGCGGCATCGACCACGTAATCTTGCTGGGCGTCCATGCCAACATGTGCGTGCTCGGTCGGCCGTTCGCCATCCGCCAACTGTGCGCGCAAGGGCTGAGCGTGGTATTGATGCGCGACATGACCGACAGCGTTCACGATTCCGGCTCGCCGCCGGAGGGTCTGGACCACTTCCGCGCCACGGAACAGGTGATCGAGCACATCGAGAAATACTGGTGCCCGACCGTGACCAGCCAGGACTTTTTGGGCGGCGCGGCGTTCTCGTTCCGCGAGGATCCGCGGCCGCACGTCGTGCTTTTGATCGGCGAGGACGAGTACCAGACCGACCGCACATTGCCGGCCTTTGCCGACGCCGAATTGGCCGACCGGGGTTTGCGGCTGACGGTGATCCACGCGAATCCCCGCGACCTCAACGATTTTCCGGGCTTGGAATCGCTCGACTCGGCCGACGTGCTCCTGGTCAGCGTCCGCCGTCGCACGCCGCCGGCGGATCAGCTCGCCCGTATCCGGGCGTTCGTCAAGTCGGGTAAACCGGTGGTAGGCATTCGCACGGCGAGCCACGCCTTTTCGCTGCGTAACGACCAGCCGCCGCCGCCGGGACACGCGGCCTGGCCTGAGTTCGACGCCCAGGTGTTGGGTGGTCACTACGTGGGCCACCACGACGCACCAGGCGCTGGCGCTCCGCGGACGTTGGTTTGGATCGCACCGAAGGAACAAGACCATCCCGTTTTGCGGCACGTGCCATCGGGCGAGATCGCGGTCGGTTCGTCGCTCTACAAGACGAGCCCCTTGTCGTCATCGGCCACGGCATTGATGCTGGGACGCGTCGAGGGGATCGAGCAGGCGGAGCCGGTGGCCTGGACGAACACGCGCGCCAACGGTGGCCGCGTGTTCTACACGTCGCTGGGCCATATCGACGATTTCGCATTGCCCGCCTTCCGCCGGTTGCTGCTCAATGGCATCTTCTGGGCGTTGGAAAAGCCGGCGCCGGAGTGACGACGAGCGGCTTCCGCCGGACTTACGTCATACGACTGCCGCAGGTCATGGCGTGAGCCAGTCGTCCAGGCGCAAGCCAGGAATGAATCGAAAATCGCTCGTGTTGTGTGTCACCAGCGTAAGGTCATGAACCAAGGCGATCGAACCGATCATGAGGTCAACGGGACTGACGATGATGCCTTGCCGCAGCAAAGTGCCTCTTAGTTTCCCCAGTTCCAATGCACATTCCTCGTCAAAAGGCAAGACTTGAACATCGCGTAAGAAATCGTGAACTTTGGCCAGGATCAACGTCGGATCGTTTTGTTTGAAAGCCCACGTATAGAGGTCCGACAACGTGATCGTCGAGATCCACAACTGGCCACCATGTTGCATGAAGCGGTGAAACAAGGCTCGGGGCCGACGAAGGTGCGCCGAACAGATGTCGCTGTCGAGCAGAAAGCTCATTCAGGAACCTCCCTGAATTTGGCGATCTTGCGTTCCTGGAGGATTTGTCGCATATCCTCGTCAAGTCCCGGAATACCGGCCAGTGCACCGGCGCAGCGCCTCAGGCCTTCTCCCCACGGATCGCCCTCGGGAATGCCCTCACTCCATTTGTTAGTCGCTTGCACGACGGTGACCGTGACCTCGACCTCCTGACCTTCGGACACGCCGAGATCCTCGTCGAGTTCGATCGTCCTGCCGCGGACCTTGCCGTGAACTGTTTTAGTCATCGCTGAGTCTCCTATTCACCCTGTTGCATTCCGCCTAGTATCATACCATGATCGCGATTCTCGCGGCCAGTTCAATACGGTGCATCGCCATCTTTGGAGACTCTGCATGAATCACCCGCTCGCGAAGATGGAGATGAAATTTGAAAAGGGGGCTACGCGTACGACGCTCGTATTCCTGCATGGCATCGGTGATGGCGGTGTCAAAAACGCCTGGTGCGTAGCACTTCGCGGTGCCCTAACGGAGATACGATACCCGGCTCTGGATGAAGAGACCGTGATCGCGCCTGAGTACGCATCGCTGCTCAGGGAAAAACCAAGTCTCCAGTGCGTGCCGCCGAAGCAGACCACGCGAAAGTCTGTCGGCGCTGAGGGCGATCTAGAGCGTTCGAACTACGAGCGGCGACAAGCCCGTCTGAAGCGACTATTGGAAGATGCGGGCGGCAATGGCGCGAACGCCTTCTGCTTGCCCGAAGAGGTGCCCCAACTTGTCCTGATGGCGCCTGTTCTCGACGTTCCGCAGGCCCGTATGTACGTCAACGACAAGGGGCTTCGTGCCTGCGTACTTAATAAGGTTCTCGACGAACTGCCTATTTCCGGTGAGGTGGTGATCGTCGGCCATAGCTTAGGTTCTTTGGTCGCCATCGACATCCTCGATCATTTGCCGCCTGAGCTGACCGTACATGGTCTCGTAACCATCGGCAGTCCGGCGGGGCACGTCGCGATGCATGGTAAGCACGAGCGATTGCTCAAGGAGTTCCCATATTCGCGAGTAAAGTCCTGGGTGAATTTATGGTCAGTCCTCGATCCGGTGCCACTCGGGAAGGGTGCAGCGCATTTGTTCCCGGCTGCGCTCGACATGCGAATCAAAATGCAAATGGGGGAGCACCGCGGGGAAGCGTACCTGCGCAATCCAGTGGTCGCGACAGCAATTGGCGAGGCGCTGTTCGGTTCTCGTTCTCGCGAACTGGTGCAGCTCCAGACGGCAATTGACATTCCGTTGGATGACCATGAAAAGGTGATCGTGGCGGCGCTCGCATACGGCCACGATCTCTCTGATAGAATGAAAAAAAAGATCCTCAGAAGAGATTCCGCGCGGCCCTTAGAATCGTCCAAGAGGATTGGGTTTCGCACATCGCCGATCAATATGCCGCTGAGGAACGCACGATGCCGGTGCGGCTGGCCGAGCTTGCGGACGGCCGGCGGCCGAACACCTGTGCTTTATTTGATCTCGGCCAATCAATCGCGATCTTGCTCGACATCGCAACGACGAATGTAATTGCCCCGTACGAAATCCGCACCTCGTCCACGGAGCAAAAGGAGGCCTTGGAGTCTCTGGCGAAATCCCTCGGATTCTGCGATACCTCCGGAACAAAGATCTCCGAGGCGCTCGCGGAAGCTCGCAAGGCGGTCAAGCCGCAAAGAGACCGGAAACCATTGATTGGATTGGCCGTTGCCGGTGCAGGCCTTCTCCTGGCTGGGCCGGTTGGACTTTTGTGGGTGGCGCCAACGGGCTTAGCCGGTGGCGCGGCCATCGTCGCCGCGCTTGCGGGGTTCGGCCCCGGTGGAATGCTCGGAGGTCTCTGGACCGCGGCCGGACTGATGGCAGCAGGTGGGGGCACGTCGGTGGCGGCAGTTAAGGGGCTCATTTCAGCCCCGGAAGCAGTCGTCGAATCGGCCGTGGCGAGGCTCCTCGCGACGGCGATCGCACGTAATGCGTTGGACGTGCGCCGCGACGATCGGGTTTGGTTTATTCTATGCGAACTCGAGACGCAGATTGCGAGTGAACTTCAACGTTTGACGCCGTACAGTGACGCCGAATCCTCATCAATTCAAGTTCTTCGGCGCAAGGCGCAAGCTGTGCGACAGGCGATCGAGTACATGGTTGACACGAAGCTGGCCCCCGTCATCACAGACGCTCCTGCCACGCCGCCCGAATGAAGGCTCGATCGGAAGCTACTCCAATTGGTCGATCGGCCTGCCGATCTCTGTCAATCGAATGATCTCGCGAGGCACTTCCGGTTGGAGCCTCAAGGTGCCGACGTCGAACAGCGTGTGCATGAGGGTCGAGACCAGGTGTTCCGGCCGATAAGGTTCCGTCGTGGGCCGGGCCGCATGGCGGTCGGATTGTCCGATCACCTGGCCCATCTTCCATCCGCCGCCGAAGAGCAACAGCGGCGTCAGCTCGCCGTAATGGTCGCGCCCGCCGTCGCGATTCAGCCGCGGCGTGCGGCCCATTTCGCCGGTCACCGCCAGCAGGATCTTGTCTTCCAGGCCGCGCTGGCGCACGTCGTCGATGAATGCGCTGACCGCGTGGTCCACCTGGCCGCCCATGGCGTAGATGCCGGCCATGTTCTTGGGGCTGTTGCCGTTGGCGTGATAATCCCAGCCGCAATCGGAAACCGTCACGAAGCCACAGCCCGCCTCGCACAACCGCCGCGCCAAGAGCATCTGCCGCCCGAGCAGGTTGGAGGCCCGCCGCATGTCGTACCAGCGCGTCAGCTCTTCCATGCGGAACAGCCCGCTCGTGTCGTACCGCGCGATCGTGGCGGGGCTCTCGCGCGAGAGGTCAAAGGCGGCGGCCACACCGCGCGTCACGACGTCGAAGGCCTGCTGCTGGTAGAACGACGCGCTCTCGATCGACCGCGACTGGTCGGCATGGCGACGGAGACGGTCGAGCTGCCGCAGCAAGCCCGCGCGGTCTTCCAGCCGCGCGGCGGGCAGCCGCAGCTCCATATCGGCCTTCAACTCGCCGCCACCACTGGGATTGAATGCGGCGTAGCTATCGCCCAGCGACCCGGCTTGCGTCAGCGTGGGTAGCGCGCCCGTCTCGAAATTACCCTCGAGCTTCAACCCGTCTTTGACGGCCTCGGGAAGGACGAGCACGTTGGTGGGCAATCCGGTCTCGGGGTGGTTCGTGCCGCGAACCCGGGCATAGACCGTGCTGATCGCCGGTCCCTTCGCATCGCCGCCGGCGACGACCTGGCCGTAGGTGTGGCCGCTATTGCCCGAGCCGTAGGAGCGAACGACGACGAACCGGTCGGCCAGTGCCGCGAGTTTCGGAAAAGTGGCGCCGAAGGTGACGCCCGGAATGCGGGACTGAACCTCACCCGTCACAGAGCGGATCTCCGCGGGCGCGCTCATTTTCGGATCGAAGAATTCGATGTGCGGCGGGCCGCCCTGCAGGAACAAGAGTACGACCGATTTTCCCGTAAGCACGGGCGCATTGCCGGACGCCCGCGCTTGTGCTTCGAGCAAACCGGCCAGCGACAGTCCGGCCAGTCCACGGGCGCCCAGCCCCATCGCGCCGATTCGCAGAAAGTCACGGCGAGAATAACCCTGGCAATCGTGCGTGGGCCGCGGATCAGCGATCGTGAGCACTGGCGGTTTCCTTATCTGGGATCATCCGAGCAACGCGTGGATGGGCTCGCCGGTGCTGATCGCCAGCGGGCGGTTTTGCTGATCGGTCATGTGCGTGTGGGGGTCGATTCCCAGGCAATGATAGATGGTCGCCGCGATATCCGGCGGGCCGACGGGCTGTGTGGCGGGATACGCCGCGCTGCGATCGGACGAGCCGTACACTTGCCCCCCCTGAATGCCGCCTCCGGCCATTACGATCGAATAGCAGAACGACCAGTGGTCGCGCCCCGCGCCCTTGTTCACCATCGGAGTGCGGCCCATATCGCCCATCCAGACGACAAGCGTTTCGTCCAGCAGTCCGCGGCCTTCCAGATCGTCGAGCAGCGCCGATAGCGCCCGGTCGGTGGAAGGGAGCAACGTGTCTTTCAGGGACGAGAAATTACCGCCGTGCGTGTCCCAGTCGCGATTTCCGATCGAGTAGACCGTGATCATAGGCACGCCCGCCTCGACGAGCCGCCGCGACAGCAGGCAATTCTGGGCGAAGGGATTCGGACCATAAGTGTCGCGGAGCGATTGCGATTCTTTCGTCAAATCAAAGGCGTCGCGGCTAGCGGGAGAGGCCAGCAATTCGTAGGCCCTTCGCCGAAAACCGTCGATCTCGCGCGCGTTGGCGATGGATTCCAAAGCCGGCACGGCGCGGTTCATCTGTTCGAGCAAGGGCCGGCGCCGAACCAACTGCTGGCCTACCGTCGCCACCTCGCCAAACATCGAATCGACCACGCGCATGTCCAGGCGGACATCGGCGGCGCCAAAGGGCTGCACAAAGGGCACGGCAAACGGATCGTAGGCCCGGCCCAGGCAACCGGCATTCTGGCCCATGGTGTCTTTGTGGCCAAAGTGTCTTAGCTCTCCCAGCGTCACGTAGGGAAACATACGCTGATCGGCGGGACGCACCTTGCTGATCACCGACCCCATCGAAGGCATATCCTGCGGGGTTGCCGCCGGCTCGGTTCCCAGCGGCCGCGACCGCGGGTGGGGGTAGCCCGTCAGCGCCAGGTAGGCACCCACCGCATGGTCGTTATCGGGGTGGTTCACCGACCGAAGGATGGTGTAGCGATCCGCCCTGGCGGCGAGGCCGGGCAAATGTTCGACGATCGACGTTCCGGCCACGCTGGTGGCGGTCGTCTTGAATTCACCTCGGATCTCGACCGGAGCGTTGGGCTTCAGGTCGAACGTATCAAGGTGCGAAGGCCCGCCGTAATTGAAGATCAAGATACACGACTTGGCCCTGCCGAAGCTGCCGCCCGATTGTCGGCCGCCCTGCGCGCCTTGACCGGCGGCCGCGGCACGGGCGCGCAAGCGGTCGGACCACATCAGGCCGGTGAAACCCAGCCCGCCGATACGTAGCGCCTCGCGGCGGTTGATTCCGTCGGGCGTGCGATGGTGTTGACCAAAAAACGAGAGCATTGCGAGCTCCTTGCCGTCGTAGGTCAGGCTTTCCAGCCTGACGTAGAACGGAATTCATTCCGTTTCCCCGTTGCCAAGTTTCGACGCCGCCAACGGAATGAATTCCGTTCTACGACAATCGCCGCCACGTCAGGTTTTCCAGCCTGACTGCCTAGATATTATAAGCATTCTCGCGGTGGAACCATAGCGCGTCTCAAAGTTGCTGGAACTCCTGTTTGTTCAGCGAGGGCACGATGCGGTGGTTGCCCGTCAGCCGCCACGTTTCGAATGTGGGGCCCAAGTTGATGGCCAGCAGTAACACCAACGACGACGATATCGGGACGACCGGCAGAGAGAATCCAGTCGACCGAACAAGTAATTCCAGTGCCGCCGGGGCACCGACCCCAACGAGGATCGTCGCGAACGGCGCAAGAAAAACGAGATCGTACCCGGGGATGATCCAGCGCAGCGTCCATAGCCTCCCCCACAAGCTGATCGGTGGCCGGTGATGACGGCAGTAACGGAAGAGCCGAGAAAAAACGATTGCCAGCAACAGGTACCAGTACAGCGCATACGCAACGCCTCTATTACTGTTTGGGGTCGTCTCGTTCGCCGCCAGCGCAAAGACCCACCAACCGGCCAGCAAGCTGAGCAGCACGCCATCGCGATAACTGATCCCAACGGTCGACGGCTGAGGTTGGAACTGGTCGAAAGGCCAACCGAGGCCATCCACCGTGCGTTTGCTGGGAATGAACTGTTTGCGCAATTTGTCCCACAAGGGTAAGACCTGCCAAGGGAAGCGGTCCCATTGCGCGCGCAGACCGAGCTGCCCCAGCACTGTCAGCGGCAGACACGCGATCAGGCCCGCGGGCTCTCTGACGTCGAGATAGACGACCAGGCCCAAGCCGAATGCCAGCCCATAGCCGAAGCCCCACATTCCCACGAGCAAGAACGAAACCGCCAGCGTGCCAAGATAACTGAGAAAGAAGAGCGACACCGGCGTCAATCGCCAAATCTGCGGATTGTGCATCAACGTCAGCATAAGCCCAAGCACAAGCGCGTCTTGCGCGACAAGATGGACGGGACCTACGGGCAGCGGCGTTCCGCGCCGCCAGGGCGTCAGCGTAAGCCACAAGTAGTAGGATTCGTTAAAGAGCGGATGGAACGCGATCACGCGATAAACTGCGTAACAGGCGGCCATCGCGCAAACGACGGCATCGCGGCCCTTGAGAATACCAGCGGCTGTGCCGGCCCCTGGCACCCACGACTCGATCCAAAAATACAATGACTCGCAGGAAAGCCAACAAGCCAGCGCCAGCACCACGGCCCAACCCGGCGGAAGCACGACGCGGAGCCAGGTGATCGCTTTGCGGATCATCGGGGGGCGTCCTGAAAGTATCGCTCGATCCGGTCAAGCGTCGTCGCGTGGACAAGTCGTTCCAGCACCTCGCTCAATGGACCCGTGCAATTGGTCAACTGCCGCAGTCCCGCGGGCGTGTCGAACGCCAGCACCTGCCCGTCGCGCACGACCACAATCCGATCGGCGACTTCCTCCACCATCTCGGGTACGGGCATAGTCAAAACCACGGTAGTCTGCCGGCGTTCATTCAGCCCCTGCAAGACGCGCTTCAGCGCCAGAATTCCCGACGGATCGAGCCCACCGGAAAACGGTTCGTCGAGCAGCAAGACCGGCGCCTCGGTGATCAAGGCCGAGCAGATCGCGATCTTTTTTTGCTGGCCATTGGAGTAACTACGGATCGGCCAATCGCCTTCGCGCTCCAGCTCGAAGAGCCTGAGTAACCGTTCGGAGTGGTCGAGCAATCGCTCGTCGTCGAGACCGTAGACCCTGCCGACACCCAGGAGGAACTCGCGGCCCGTGCGGTTCTTGGGAAGCCAGGGGTGGTCGGGCAGATAGACGACCCGTTGACGAATGGCGAGCTCGACTTCCGGCGAGCTGCGGCGGTGCAGCCCGTCGATCTCGACCTCGCCCCGTTGTGGCTGCAAGACGCCGGCCATCACGGCCAGAAGCGTCGTTTTACCCATCCCGTTGGGGCCGAGTATCACCACGCGTTCACCTGCGGCAACGGTGAGCGTCACCTGTCGCAGGACCGGCCGAACTCCATAGTGTTGAGTGATCGCAGTCAGACGAATCACGACGTGACCTCAATTATTAGCTCGAATCCGCCCGACTGAGACGTTATCATAGGATTTTTCCGGCAGAGCCAGCTCGGGTCACTCGCGGCAATGGTGGGCCGGCGCTCGCCTTAGGCGAGCTAGTCCCACCCTACGTATTTCCTATGAATCGGACGTTATCATAATCGTTTTCGCGGTAGACCGGGAGGTTTTCACGTGACCTGTCTCGCAATTCGATCGCTCGCGCTGGTCGTGGCCGCCGTCGGACAATTGCCGCCGGACAACACCTTTCCCGCCCACCAGGTCATCGGCAACGTCTATTACGTCGGCTCGAAGAACCTGGCGAGCTACCTCGTCACGACGCCGGAGGGGCACATCCTGATCAACAGCGGTTTCGAGCAGACCGTGCCGCTGATCGGCGCCTCGATCGAATCGCTCGGTTTCAAGGTGCGCGACGTCAAGATTCTATTGGAAAGCCATGCCCACTCCGACCACGTCGCCGGCCATGCCCGCGCGCAACAGATGACGGGCGCCAAGGTATACGTGATGCGCGGCGACGACGAAGTGATTGCCTCGGGAGGCGAGGGTCAGTACCTGTACACCGACAGCCGCTGGACGCCCTGCAAGGTCGACCGCGTGCTCAACGACGGCGACAAAGTCACGCTCGGCGACGTGACCTTGGTGGCGCGCCGGACACCGGGCCACACCCGCGGATGCACGACGTTTACATGGCGCGTCGCCGACGGCGGCAAGGACTACGACGTGGTCGTCATCGGCAGCCCCAACGTCAACCCTGGATATCGACTGGTCGATAACGACGACTACCCCGAGATCGCCGACGATTTCGCCAGGTGCTTCGAAATCCTGAAAGAACTCCCCTGCGACATTTTCCTCGGCGCGCACGGCGAGTACTACGGCATGGCCGCGAAGCACGAACGGGCCGCGCGAAAGCCCGAGAAGAACCCGTTCATCGACCCCGAAGGCTACCAGAAGTACGTCGAACAGAAAGAGAGAGCTTTCCGCAAGACGCTGGCCGACCAAAGAGGGGCGAAAGCACCGGAAGGCGACACGTCCGCCGCGGCGCAGATTCAGGATGAAGTCGTAGGTTACCTCGATGCGATTCGAAACGACCTGGTGGCTGTAAATCAGGAGATCTGGGGCTTCGCCGAATTGGGACTGGAAGAGCATCGTTCGGCCGCGCGCCTGAAAGGCGTGCTCGAAAAGGCAGGCTTCACCGTCAAAGAGAGGGTGAGCGGCATGCGCACGGCTTTCGTGGCGGAGTACGGCTCAGGCAAGCCGGTGATCGGCATCCTTGCGGAGTACGATGCTTTGCCGGAACTTTCGCAGGAACCGGTCGGCGTTCGCCGGCCAGCCGAGGGCCGCTCGACGGGCCACGGTTGCGGGCATTGCGCTTTGGGAACCGCCGCGGTCGGGGCCGCATTGGCCGTCAAACATGTGTATGACGAACGCAAGTTGAAAGGCACCATTCGAATCTACGGAACCCCCGCCGAGGAGACACTAATCGGCAAGGTTTACATGACTTTGGACGGGCAATTCAGCGACCTCGACGCTTGCCTGCACTGGCACCCCGGCACGCGCAATCGAGCCTATTACGGATCGTCGAAAGCGATGATTTCGGCCAAGTTCACGTTTACCGGGTTGCCGGCCCATGCTTCCGTCAGTCCCGACAAGGGCCGCAGCGCGCTCGACGGAGTCGAGCTGATGAACGTCGGCTCGAACTACATGCGCGAGCACATCAAGGAAACCAGTCGCATCCACCACGTCATCACCAACGGCGGCGCCCAGCCCAATGTCGTGCCGGCGACGGCGCAGGTCTGGTACTACGTGCGGGCCAACTCGCACCAAGACGCCGCCGCCCATTTCGACTGGCTGACCCAGATTGCGGAAGGCGCCGCCAAGATGAGCCGGACCAAAGTCGAGGCGCGAGTCGACACTGATTGCCACGAGATCATACCGAACCTGCCGCTGTCGAAGCTGATATTCGAAAATTTCAAGCGCGTGGGGCCGCCCGCCTTCGACCAGGCCGATCTTGACCTGGCACGTGAATTACAAACCGCGCTTCGCGCGGACGTCGGATTGAAGGACTCCAAGCCGCTTGAAGACACCATCGAAGAACTGCCCGCCAATCCCGATCAAGATCCCGGTTCAACCGACGTCGGCGACATCAGTTGGCACGTCCCAACCGGTGGACTCTCGACCGCCTGTTTCGCGGCCGAGAGCCCGGGACACAGTTGGCAGAACGTGGCGGCGATCGGTTCGCCCATCGGCCACAAGGGCATGATGGTCGCCGCCAAGGTGCTCGCGCTGAGCGCCGTCGATCTGCTCGATAGCGCGCGACTGATCGAAGAGGCGAAGGCCGATTTTCAGATGAGGACGAAGGACCGCAAGTACACGACCCTGATCCCCGGCGACCAGAAGGCCCCAGAGGCGATTCGCTAGACGCCCTTGAACTGCACGCGGCCTTGTGCCGCAACCATATAAGGCTCTTCGCCTGTTATACTTCACGCGGTCGAGAATGAGACATTCACGGTGGCTTGGGCAGGCCTGGCCTGCGCAAAATCGGGGTAAATCCGATCGAATGGCCCCATACTTTTGATCCTGATTCTGTTCCGCCGACGCCCGGTGATTCCAGAAGATGCCACCGGCTTGCCCGGTGGAGTTTCACGTTGTCAGCTACAAACGGCCGCCACCAAAATCCCCCGATTACCCGGCCGCTGCCTTTGGCAGCGGCCGGGCAATCAGGGTACGACGACAGTGACGGAGACCGCCTTTGTGTAGCTGCCATCGTCACGCACCACCGGGCAAGCCGGTGGCATGCCATGCTGCGCGCCGTGGCGGAATAAAACCGCTTTCTCGCCGGGGCATCGCTTACGCTCTGCCACCAGCCACCACTCGTGACAAAATGTCTCATCGCCAGCCGCGTGAAGTCTAAAGCAACAGCTCGAAGTAAATGAGCGGGGTCTTTCGGTACGTGGCTCGCCCCACTTCCTGGAAGCCGCACTTCGCGTAAAACTCGCCCGCACCTCCCGCCAAATCGTACGCATCAAGCCGAAGGGCGTCGGCCGGCCAGGCGCGCGCGATGCGCCGCGCGTCGTCGAGCATGGCGCGACCGATGCCGTGGCGTTGCAGCGCGGGCTCGACCGCCATGCCGGTCAGGTAGAGGGGGCGGCGACAATCGCTGAAGTACGACTTGTCAATGGCCCACGGTTTTTTCGTGGCAAGCTGAAGAGTCGCGATGATTTTCGCGCCTCTTCGCGCGACAAAGACGTGCGAAGTTCGTAGCGAGTACAACACGCCTTTCTCGGACGACTTCGAAGACCAGTGGCCATGGCCGAAATCGACGGTCAGGCGTTCCGCCACGGCCGTCCGCAGCTTCGCCAGCGCCGGCGCGTCTGCCGTCGTTGCTTCTTTGAGGGTGAGGTTCATTCGAACCAGTGCGCAAGAAGGAAGTCTGCCGGATTATCATCGGACGCCCATCGTCTGGCAATCTCAACTCACGATGTCTTAGGGCGGTCTCCATCTGTGGCTCTTGATTTTCGCTCCTTGGTGAGCAAAACTGGCGCTCTGTCGGCTTGGCTTCGATGGGTAGCCGAAGTCGTGTGACTTCGGATCGGAATTCTCACGAATTCCACTACCACCGATCGGGAGACGATTCACATAACACCATGTACTGACTCATGCACGCATATCGAAAATACCTGTTGGCGTTCGCGCTCTTGGCCTCGATTGGCCTTTTGTCGCCCGTGCGCGCGGACGACTCCGCGGCCGATGAGACGCTCACCGCCGCCGTCGCGCCGTTCGTCGAGAGCAACTCGCTGGCAGGCGCCGTATTGCTGGTGGCCGACAAAGAGCACGTGTTGAGCTTGACGGCGGCGGGCTACACCGACGTCGCTGCCGGCAAACCGATGCCGACCGACGCGTTGTTCTGGATTGCTTCCCAGTCGAAGCCGATCACGGCCACCGCGCTGATGATCCTGGTCGATGAAGGCGAAGTCGCCCTGGACGACCCGGTCGAGAAGTTCCTGCCGGAATTCAAGGAACTGTGGCTGACGGTCGAGGACGACGATGAGCACGTGCTGCTCAAGAAACCCAAGCACCCGATCACCGTCCGCAATGTTCTCAGCCACACCAGCGGCATGCCCTTCAAGTCGCTGATGGAGCAGCCGACGCTCGACCTGTTGCCGCTGCGCGACGCGGCGCGCAGCTACGCCATGACGCCCTTGCAATTCGAGCCCGACACGAAGTTCTGGTACAGCAACGCCGGCATCAACACGGCGGGGCGGATCATCGAAGTGGTCAGCGGTATGGCCTACGAAGATTTCCTCGACCAACGGTTGTTCGAACCGTTGGGAATGAACGATACGACCTTCTGGCCCAACGAACGGCAACTCCAGCGCCTGGCCAAGCCGTACAAGCCCAACGCCGACAAGAACGGGCTTGAGGAGACGACGATCACCCAATTGAGGTACCCGCTCGACAACCGCCGGCGGCAGCCGATGCCGGCCGGCGGCCTGTTTTCGACCGCGGCCGACGTGGGGCGCTTCTGCCGGATGGTGCTGCGCGGCGGCGAGCTCGACGGCCGACGCTATCTCTCCGAGTCGGCCGTGGCGCAGATGACCAGCAAGCAGACGGGCGATTCGATCAAGGACGGGTACGGGCTGGGATGGTCGACGGGCGGAGGGAGCTTTGGCCACGGAGGCGCCTACTCGACCAATATGACGATCGACGCCAAGCGAGGGCGGATCACCGTGTACATGGTGCAGCACGCCGGCTTTCCCGGCAACGGCGGCGAGGCCCTGGGGGCCTTCCGCAAAGCCGCCGACGAACTTTGAGGCGGTTACGGAGGTGATCCACAGATTATGCAGATTTCACGGTTTTTTTTCGAGGTGGCCGAACCGTGGCGCCGATTCCGGTCGACGACCATGATCACCCTTCTGTAAATCTATGAAATCTGTGCCATCTGTGGATTAAAAAAGCATTCGTCGATGGCGTAACTGGTCGTGTTAACCGTCGTTCTGTACGAATTCGTGCAGCCGGCCCATCTCGTAATTGCTGCCGACGAACAGGGGAGTTCGCTGGTGCAGGTCGCGGGGAGCGATGTCGAGAATACGCTGCCGGCCATCGCTGGCCTGGCCGCCGGCTTGCTCGGCCAGAAAGGCGATCGGGTTGGCCTCGTACAACAGGCGCAGCTTCCCTTGAGGATAGCGCACGGTGGCTGGGTAGAGAAAGATACCCCCTTTGAGCATGGTGCGGTGAAAGTCGGCGACGAGGGAGCCGATGTAGCGCGACGTGTAACTGGTGCCGTCCTGGCCACTCTTGAGCCAGTGTAGATAACGGCGGCAATAGGGCGGGAAACTGTCGGCGTTGGCCTCATTCACCGAGTAGATTCCGCCACGCTCCGGCATCTTCACATCGGGATGGCTGAGTACGAAGGCGCCGATCGAGAGATCGAGCGTGAAACCATGCACGCCAAACCCTGTGGTGTAGACGAGCATCGTCGAGGAGCCGTAGAGCACGTAGCCCGCCGCCACTTGCTTGTGGCCAGCTTGCAGCACGTCGGCGGCGGGCGTGGTGCCGCGGTCCTGGTCGCGGCGGAAGATCGAGAAGATCGTGCCGACGCCGACATTGAGGTCGATGTTGCTCGAACCATCGAGCGGGTCGAAAATCACGATGTACTCGCCGTCGTCGGGATTTTCGAGCACGACCACCGGCTCCTCGTTCTCCTCCGAAGCCAACACGCCGACATTGCCGCGGTTGCCCAAGGCGTGCAGCAGCGCCTCATTGGCGAAGACGTCCAGCCGCTGTTGCACCTCGCCCTGCACGTTCACCTGGTCGGTCGCCCCCCGCACTCCGCTCAGCCCGGCACGGCGGACCTGTGCCGCGACGACCTTGGCCGCCAGCGTGATGCCGCACAAGAGCCAGGAAAAGTCGCCCGAGGCCCGCGGATGCCGTTGCCGTTGCTGGTCGAGAATGTACTGCGCGGCGGTGATCGGGCTGTGGAGCATGCGGATTCGCTGACGTTGGTTGAGCATGTGGACCGTTCGACGGTCTGACGGAGTCGATCTTAGCCGCGGGATTTGCCCGCGGCAAGCGCGGCGCGCCGCTTCGCGGTGGTGGATTGGCTATGCCTTCTCGTTGCGCAGCAACGAGAAGGCCAAAAAAGCGGAGCGAAGAAAACCGATCTCCGATATCCCCTCGCCAGCGAGCAAGCCGCGTAGCGGCGGTCTATTCAACTGCGCCACCCTGAGACCCGGTGTTGGCGTTGCCGAAGGTGCAGGCGGGGGATTCGGAGTCGGTTCTCGTCGCGTAGCGCGGCTCCCCGCCGGTTGCGCTCCGCGTCCCTGTGTCGAGCGAGTCGAGCTCGATTTGCAGGAGGATGGGGTGCATGTCTACTTCTCGGCCGCGTGAAGTGTAAATTCACTGGGAGCGAGGTCGCACTTGTATTATTCGCGAAAAACTCGACAATCAGCACCAAACGCCGGGTGTTTCCGCCAAGAGGTACTTGAATGCTGAGTGAATCGGATTCGCCTCCGTTCGTGGAGAATGGGGAGAAGGTACAACAGCCATCCTCCATCCCCTTGGCGAGCGCGGAAAGCTCCGCGACTCCAACGAAGCGCCGGCGCCGCTGGACGCGGATGTCGAGACTGGTTGCGGCTGTGCTGTTGGCGTACCTGGCCGTGGCCTACGTCGCCATGCCGGACTTTTGGCTGCGCTATGCCCGTCGGCATCCGTCGATGGAGGACATCCCTGGTGTTACGCATACCGCGACTGGGATGCCCGGCGACCCGCTCAACGTGGCGCTGATCGGCACGAAAGCCGACGTCATGAAGATCATGGTGGCGGCCAAATGGTACCCGGCCGACCCGCTCACCATGCGTAGCTGTCTGGAAATCGCCGAAGCCTCCGTACTCAAGCGACCGTACGACGACGCCCCGGTAAGCAACCTGTTTTTGTGGGGCCGTAAGGAAGACCTGGCCTTCGAGCAGCCCGTCGGCGACGACCCGCGGCAACGTCACCATGTCCGGTTCTGGATATCGGAGAAGGTCGATCCCGACGGACGGCCCGTTTGGGTAGGCGCCGCGATTTACGACAAGAAGGTCGGGCTGAGCCACACGACAGGGCAGGTCACCCACCACACCGCGCCCGACATCGATACCGAGCGCGATTACCTTTTCAGCGATTTCGAGAATACTGGCGACCTGTCGGAAAACTACATCCATGATGGTTTTCACACGACTCTTTCCGGGCGGAACGGCGGCGGCGATCCCTGGCACACCGACGGACGACTGTTCGTTGGTGTGATCGCGCCCTAAGATCCAAGTAGTTTGTCGGAGCAAAGCGACATTGGTGGTTCGGGAGAACCGCTGTGTGGGTGCCCTCCCAAGGCGAGCTTGTCGCTCGGCGATACGTTTCGTCACGGAGAGGGTAGCTGCCGGACCTCGTCGAGCATGTGGTCGGACGTCCGTTCCAGGTCAAACTGCGGCTCCCAGTCCCAGTCAGTACGGGCGCGTGAATCGTCGATGGCGCCGGGCCAGCTAGCCAGCAGGTCGGCGACGGCGGAGTCCGGCTCGAATTGCAGGTCGGCATTCGGAAGACGCCGAACGACGGCATCGGCAAGTTCGCGCGGGGTGGCCGTCATGCCGTGGATGTTGTAGACCCGCTGAGTAAGCCGCTCGTCGCTTGCCAGAAGAAGCGACGCCATTGCCCGGACAGCGTCCCTATAATAGATCAATGCCAGGCGGGTCTCGGGCCGCACTCGAAACGTGAACCGTCCGTGACGCGCGGCCTCGACGAAAACTTGCGAGGCGAAGGCGCTGGCGGCGCCCGGTGGGGCGAATGGAGAGATGATGATCGGCAGTCGCAGGCAGCGGAAATCGACGCCGTGGCGGTGGTGGTAATACACCCCCAATCGTTCGCAGGCGACTTTCGTCACGCCGTACAAACCATCCGGCCATTGGGGCGCGTCATCGGTGAGCGGATCGGGCAGGTTTCCGCCGAAGGCGGCCACCGTGCTGGCGAACAGGAATGTCCGCGCGCCGTGCCGCAGGGCAGTCTCCAGCATGAGAAACGTCCCTGTGGCATTCACGTGCCAGCCGCGCGCGCGATCGCGTTCGGAACTGCCGGAGAGCAGTGATGCCAGATGGACAACCGCGTCAGGACGGTATTCGGCAAAGAGAGCCTCCAGGCGTGCCGCATCGGTCAGATCGCCGATTTGGAACTCGGCCGGGGCCGACAGACGGTCAATCGGCTTTTGATCGAACAGCACGAGACGGTCAAACCGTCCGGCAAGCAACGGACACACGCCACGGGCCAGATTGCCCGCGCCACCGGTGATCAGACAGGTGCTCATGGCCACCCCAATAAAGGATGAAGGATGAAGGATGAAGGAAAACGCCTCAGATCGCAAGCCGACAAAGGCCAAATGCGTAGCGGAATTCGTGAGAATTCCGAACGTTTGGGTGCGAACGTTCATTCGTGCCGCAGCGCGGCGACGGGATCGGTCTTCGCCGCGCGCCGTGCCGGGTAAACGGTGGCAAGCGTCGTCACGACTACGGAAAACAGCACCACCGTCAGCGCGAGCCACGGCGGGAACAGGAAGACGGTTTCCCTCAGCTCGATTTTCATATCGCGTGAAACCATCGACCGCACCCAGGCATCTCCTGGGAACGAGGCCACCCAGGCCAACAGCACTCCCAGTGCGCCCCCGGCAAGTCCGATCAACACCCCCTCGACGAGAAAGATGGTCAAAACGTGCGCATCGGCAGCGCCGACCGCCTTCATGACGCCAATCTCGCGGGTCCGTTCGAGAACGCTCATCAGCATGGTGTTGGCAATCCCCAACGCCGCCACCATCAGGGCCACGGCCGCGATGCAGGTCATACCGCCGAAAACCAGCAGCCACATCAGCCGCTCGCGCTTGATGATCTCCAACGCCGACTGTCCCGACAGGCCAAGGTCGGTGACCTGCTTGAAGACTTGCTCGACGTTCTCCTCGCGGTTTACGAACAAGACTGCGCTCGAGGCGCCGCGCTCGCGTTGCGACGGTGTTCGGAAGAAGAGATCCGCCGCGGTCTGGTACGGCAAAACGATGCTGCCATCGGATCCCCCCAGCGATTCCCACCAGCGCCGCTCCTTCTCCTCGAATTCGCTCGCCGCGCGGATGACACCCACAATCGCCAACTCAAGTTCGTACTCTTCCGCGGCGGGAGGCGGCGCGTCCTCGGCGGCCCGCCGTAAAAGCTCAATCTCCTCGGCGGGCAAATCGAGCTTCTCGAGCAGTGCCGGGAGCCGCGCGTTGATCTTGGCGAGTGCGCCGGTCTCTTCCAGGCTTGGCACGGTGCCGTCCGGTTTGATCAGGTACACGCGGACCCCAGGTCCATATTGCGCGCGACGAATCTCGATGCGAATTGTCCGGCCCAGGACGCTCTCGACCGCGTCTTCGTCGATGACGCCCAACCGGTATAGGAGGAATTCATGGACTACGGCCGCCTGTTCGGCGGGACCCTCGAAAAAGCCGCCGGCGACCAGCCGTTTCGCGTAGGCCACATCGCGCGGACGGGCCGATTCGATGTGAATGGGCAAGTCCCGGCCGTCGAAGACGACGAACCCGTTCTGCGAAACGTCCGGCTCGACGCTCTCGACGTGCTTCAACTGCGCCAATTTGCGAAGCGTTTCGGGGGTGAGTAGAGCGGCGGGCTTGTCACCCCCGAGCGAGTTTTGGTAGTTCGCAAGCGCCCGGCGAATCCGTGTGCGTCTGGCCTCGGACATTTTTCCTTCGACAACAACATTTTTCGCAGGCACCGTCGACGCCGGCCGACTCCAGTTCGACTGTACATTGATCCGCCGCAAGACATCGCTGCGATGCGCTTCACGCTCGATCGTTTCCTGGACGCCTTGGTGAATCGACAAGCTGGCGGCCAGCACAAACGAACCGAAGACCACCCCCAGCGTCGTCAGCGCAGTCCGCGACTTCTGCTGCCACATTGCCACGACGGGCAGCCCCAGCACATCGGTCATACGCACGGCGCTGTTCTCCGCTCCGATCAACGTTCAGTCCGGATCCATCAATCGTCCGTCTTTCAAGCGCACCACGCGCTCGGTGCATTGCCCGGCCAATTCTTCGTCGTGCGTCACCAGAACCAGCGTGGCCCCGTGGTCGCGGACATGGTTCAAGATCAGGGCGGCCACTTCGTGCGCCGTCGCGCTGTCGAGGTTGCCGGTCGGCTCGTCGGCGAGCACGACCTCCGGACGGTTGACGAGCGCGCGAGCGACGGCCACACGCTGGTTTTCGCCCCCACTCAACTGCGCCGGTCGGTGGTCGAGCCGCGCGGCGAGGCCGACGGCTTCAAGCGCTCGCCGTGCTTCGCCGCGCCGCTCGCGCGGCGGCAGGCCGGCGAAGACCATCGGCAACTCGACGTTCTCGAGCGCGGTGCGAGAGAGAACCAGATTGAACGACTGAAAAATCATGCCGACGGACCGGGAACGGAAGCTGGCCAGTTCGCGGCCGGACAGATGTTCGAGGTCGCGTCCGGCGACCGTCAGCCCTCCCGCCGTCGGCCGGTCGAGCCCGCCGATCATGTTCAAGAGCGTCGACTTACCTGACCCCGATTTGCCGAGGAGCGCCACGCGCTGGCCCCGCTCGACATCCAGCGTTACTTCGCGCAAGGCGTACACCGGCGCGGCGGTCGCGCCGTAGCGCTTGGTCAAGCTCGTGGTTCGGATGGCAAACTCGGTGGTCGAAGACATCGCTCTATCCGGCGCCCGTCGCACCATCCTTCAGGGTAAATTGAAAGAGTCGCTCACGGATAACTCCTCGCCACACGGAAACCGAAGAAGTGAATGTACCGGTAAATTGGGTCGAGTCCAAAGCGATTGCCGGAGCGCGCGTAGTGCGGATTGATGTTGAACGCGCCGCCCCGCAGCACACGAAGGGTGCCGGCAGACGCACCCGGCGGATCGGTGGCGGCTCTGGCGGCGTATTCGCCATACCAATCCCAGCAGAACTCACCAACATTGCCGTACAGATCGTATAGCCCGAAGGGGTTCGCGGGCAATAGCCCTACCGGATGTGTTGCGCTGGCGCCGATCCAGGCATGCCGGCCCAAATTCGTCTCGTCGTCGCCGAAGGACCACCGAGTGGTGGTTCCCGCACGGCAGGCGTGCTCCCATTCGGCCTCCGTGGGTAAGCGATAGCCGGTTCCTCCCAGAATCTTGACGGTCCCCTCGTAATGAACATTGTACGGTGGCAGTTGCTCCTTCTCACTTAGTTTGTTGCAGAACCAGACGGCGCCATTGGAGCAACTCGTCCTCTCAACCGGGTGCCGGCTGGTATCCAGGCCCTGCACCGCGTCCTTGAACACCCCGGTGGGTGAAAAGTGCGAGGGATTGTCGCCCATCACTTCCAGATGTTGCTGCTGCGTCACTTCGCACGTGCCCAGATAAAACGCTTTTGTCAGTTTCACACGGTGCTGCGGGCCTTCGCCACGGAACACACTTTGCGCGTTTTGATCGGTGGTCGATTGGACCAGTGCGTCGATCTCCTCCTGCGGGCTGCCCATCGTGAACTCACCCGGCGGGATCAAACGCAGTTTCATTCCCACCGAGTTTTCGATTTCGACCTTCGTGCCCAGGTGTTTCGCCCAGGCTTCTTGATGGGCCAGGGCCTGCTTGGCGTTGAAGGGAGCGATTGCCAATGGCGGCGGGGTGGCACCTGTAGTCGGCGCACTTGTAGCCTTTTCGGTATTCTTCTCGACGGCAACACGGGCCAGGCGCAGGCCGATATTGTTGGCCTGGCTCGCGGCGAAACGGGTCGCCGCCCGACAGTACACGGGGGAAGAGTATTTGCTGCCGCCCCGGACCACCCGCGCCTCGTCGTCGCACCACTGATGCACGTTGCCGTGCATGTCGTGCAAACCCAGCCGATTCGGCTTGTACAAGCCAGCCTGGCAGGTGCGACCGTTATCGGGCTTTCCAAAGTTGGCCTGGTCCGGCAGCAACTGGTTCGTCGGCTTTTCGAAATAAAAATCGAAGGCGCTATCGAAACGGTCGGCAAGCGGACCACCCCGACAGGCGTACTCCCATTCGGCTTCCCTCGGTAACCGGTACACCCAGCCGCTTTCTTGCACCTGCTCGTTCAGCCGGCTGACGAACTCCTTGCAATCCTCCCACGACACCATTTCCACGGGGAACCGTTTCAGCTCCACGTCGGGAACATCCTTCACGGCCTCTTTGCCGCCGCCGGTACGGGAGTAGTGGCTGGGATTCTTCTGCATCACCTTCTGCCATTCTTCCTGCGTAACCGTGTACTTGCCCAGGTAGAAGTCATGCGCGATCTCCACATCCTCGTCGCCAATCTTGCCGCCTCCGCCACCCAGCCACGACTTGCCCTTAGGGACCAGGACGAATTCCATACCGAGGATGTTTTCGAACGTCGGTGGCAGGGTGGGACTCGGGGCCGGTTCCGGCGGTGTCCGCTTCTGCAGCGTGACTGTGACAGGGGCATTTTTCCCGCGAGTGATAGTCAGCTTTTTCGTGTACGTTTCATAACCCTTGCCGCGAACCTTCAATTCGTGCTCACCGACTTCCAGCGAGAGCGGGTCGTCGAGCCCGCCGATATCGACCTTGTTCCCGTCGACCGCGACGCTCACCTTCGCCTTGGGGTCGCTCAATTCGATCTCGATCGTGCCGTGCGGGGTTCGTACCAAAAAGGCAATGCCCAAGAACAGCAATGCCGAGGCGCCTGCGACCGCGAGGCGTTGCTGCCACGGCGGAAGCGTCGACCACCAGCCACGCCGCCGGCTCGCGGCACGCCTCTCGACGCTGGTGTCAATCGCCATCGCGGAAACGTGTTCGGGTACGGGGACCGGCACGGGAGCGGGCAGCGGCGTGACGACAGGCAAGGGGCGATGCTGCAATACCTCAGAACTCCCCGGTGACGGCGGCACCCGCATGGCGAGCGGGGGGCGTAAGCCCCCCGGTGATGGCGATATCGGCGGAACGCCCGGCGACGACGGCGCAACGTCGGCCGTCGCGCCCTTCTGGCCGGGCTTGAAGAACGGCGCCAGCGCGCGGGCCACCTCGGCCGGCGTCTGGTAGCGCTTCGAACGACCCTTGGCCATCATCTTGGCCACCACTGCGGCCAACTCGACGGGCACGTCAGGCCGCACCAGGTTCAGCGACCGCGGCGCGCGCTTCTGGTGCGCTTCGAGAATCGCGTAAAGACTCGACTCCTGAAACGGCGGCCCGCCCGAAAGCAAATGGTACAGCGTGCAGCCGAGGCTGTAGATGTCGGCCCGGATGTCGGCATTCTGGGCCGCGAGCGTCTGCTCCGGCGCCACGTAGTCGGGCGTGCCGAGGATTTGCCCGCTCTTGGTCAAGCCGGCCTCGGCCCCCTTTTCGCTCGTGGCCTTCGACAAGCCGAAATCGAGGATCTTGACGATGTGTTTCTTGCCCTCAACGGCCAGCATCAGGTTGTTGGGCTTGATGTCGCGGTGGACCATGCCCTTCTCATGCGCATGCTGCAAGCCGAGGGCGACCTGGTGGGCGTAGAACGCGGCATGGGCCACCGGCAATTGCCCGCGCGCTTTGACGACCTGCGAAAGGTCCTGGCCGCGCACGTACTCCATGGCGAACACCAGCAGGTCGCCGGGGCGCAGCACGCTGTATGCCGCCACGATGTTCGTGTGGGCAAGCCTGGCGGCCGAACGGATCTCTTGCTGGAAGCGTTCCAGCGCTTCGGGGCGATCGAGCAGGGCCTTGTTGACGACCTTGAGCACTTCGAGCCGGTCCATCATCCGGTTGCGGGCCAGGTAGACGACGCCCATGCCGCCGCGGCCCAGCTCCTTGAGAATCTCGTAATCGGGGTGGTTGGTCAGTTCCGGCGGGGCCGAGATGACCGACCCTGAGGCAACGACTGGCGAACCTGGCGCGGCGGCTTTGCGGGCGGGAGCCCCGCGTTGAGGCTGGTCGCGCGACGTATCCGCTCCGCCAGCGCCCGCCGATTCGCCCGCCACGAACGTGTGATCGATTCGCTGGGGCGCCTGCCCAGGAGGGGCATCGTGGCCAGGCACGTTCCGCAGGCGGGCGACGAAGCTGTCAGCGGAGAGGCTGGCGACCCGCTGGCGGCAATCGACGCAGGTTTCGAGGTGCTGGCTGATGGTTTCGGAACTGGCGGCGTCGAGCTTGCCCAGGCCGTAATCGGCGAGCACGAGGTCGGGCGGGCAGGCCGCGTTTTGGGCGTTCATTGGGTTTCTCCCATGTAGAACGGAATTCATTCCGTTTGCCTTTCGCTCCGCGAAAGTACGCCCTTTCGCTCCAGCGAATGGCGACGCAGGCCCAGCACCAACGAGTTTTCGGACAGCTACTTATTTCAACGTCTTGAGGGAAAGCTTCGAGACGTTAATCTCGCAGGTGTCCTCCATCGTTCTTCCCTTGATGGTGGCGGTATGCGGTGCGGTCTTGACGCCATCCCCCTCCCATTTAATTTCACCGTTCCTGAACGTCCCAATGATCGGTTTCGAGCTATCGACCGGCTCGCGACCGGGTTTGTCACTCCACGACACGGTGCCTCTGAATTCGCGACCGTTGACGCTCGATATGCTAAGCCTTGACGATTGTTGGTAACCGGCCTTGATCCTGCCGCCGTTCACGACTTGATCTCGGGTCGAAGTCGTGAGTCCCTCCCAGACCGCGCCCGGCATGATCCCCATGGCCGCGCCCTCCTGTTCTTGAAACGCCTTCCACTGCTGACGCACTTCCTCCGCTAGTTCATCTTCCTGTGCTTTGGCCAAGGCCTTGACGGCCGCGGCATACGCGGCCTCCATGGGAGCGTTCGTCTTCGTCATGGCGGCCGCATATTTATCTACTTTGAGCGCTAACTCGGGCGGTATGCCGTACTTCTCGAGTGCTTCGCGCTGGACGATCACCGATTCGACCAAACCCATTTCGCCCCGCGCCCGGGCGGCGTCCTCTTTCTTCTTGATGAAATCGAGCATGTCGCTCTTGAGCTTTTCGACTTTCTCGTCGTGCGCGACCTTCGCCGCGTCCAATTTGGCCATGGCCCTCGAACTGACGCTCGAAGTCGGCGGCGTCGTTTCCAGTGGATCGGACGGTGTGACGCCGTTTTGTTCCGCTTGTGTCGATGGTTCGATGGATTGACTCGACGCAACGAGCGCCACGCGAAAGCCAACCGCGTATGTCCAGGCCGTGGGCGGGCCGGGATGGCGGCGCGCCGGCCGGCATTCCGCGGCAACGTAGAACCAGCCACCGCCGCGGCCCACCCGGTCCGAGCCCGGTTTGTCGCCAACTGGATCCGTCACAACAGCCACGGATTCGCCATACTCGCGGTACCAATCGAAGCACCACTCCGAGACGTTCCCGTCCATGTCGCGCAGCCCAAATGGATTCGGCGCGTAAGAACCGACATTCGCCGGCCGCCCGATGTTCAGGCCCTTGGCGTTCGTCCCATAAGGAGCCTCGCCGTTGCAGTTGGCCTCGTGGCCATTGAGCTGATCGCCGAAGTTGAACGCCGTCGTCGTGCCCGCGCGGCAGGCGTATTCCCATTCGGCTTCGGTCGGCAGACGGTAGACGCGCCCCGCTATCTGTTCCGCGGCCAGCGCCGAT
>Ga0307374_10003583_pt1 | contig 26404 bp, 25 predicted proteins | sample OX3MG_FD_202532 | JGI IMG/M metagenome (GOLD analysis project Ga0307374, IMG submission 202532) | Soil microbial communities from Risofladan, Vaasa, Finland - OX-3 | ecosystem: Environmental > Terrestrial > Soil > Coastal area > Acid sulfate soil | place: Finland: Risofladan, Vaasa | collected...
AGCGAAGGAGCGTGAGGAGGAAGCTGATGGAGAGGAAACCTTACCGGATGAATCTACCAGTTTCTCCTCGCTGGAGGAGGCTAGCACACAAGAAACGAGTGATACTCCTATGGAAGCGCGAGCAGATCTGCGTGTGGGCCCGTATAGGGTGAACTTTGACGCGACGGGGGCAACAATCGAGATTGAACGCGAGGGGAAGACCCTCTATTACCGCATCGAAGCCCCCTCGGCCACCAACGCGTCGGACTTTATCCGGGGTCATCGAGAGGTAGTGATAGCGATGGCCAACGATAGACCGGAGGACCTGGAGACGTACCGGGTTGAACGGCAAACGGAAGACGAGCACACGGGCACGGTCGGCGACTGAGGATGAAGATGAGCACACAGATGTATGAGTGCGATGGAATCATCGCCCGCCGATTGGCCCAGGTTCATCCGCTCAATCTCTCCCAGCTGCGCACCCAACTGCTTCTTGTACTGGCCGGCACGACAGGGATCGGACCAGAAGATCGCGTTTTTGCGGAGCTTGCGGTTGTGCGTGACGTTGATGAACTCGCGGGGGTGAACTGGGAGGGACTCTATGACGGCATCTCGGTGGCTTCGCGCCTCCCGGAACAGGCCTGTTGGGCGCTTGTGGAGCAGGTGCGCCTTTTTGCAGAGCGGTGCGTCTTGCACCATTGCCTCTGCCTGTCGAGGTCAGCTACGACGCTCTGGCTAAAAAATACCTGGCCCATTCATCCGAATGAACTGCCAAATGAACTGAGGCCGGTGTACGAGGAATTCGCGCAGCGGCTCGCGGAAGCCGACGCGGCATTACAAGCAGGGCGCGCCTGTTTGCATGCGTTCCAGCGACAGGTGCTGGTGCAACGATCGATCCGCACGCTACAGGACTTGCTCACACGAGCGAATGCCTGTTACGCCGAGTATCTGCGGGCGCTCGACCTGGCTGATCAGCAGGCGAGATATATCCTCTGGTATCTCTCAGAGATGCGGGAGGATGCAATCGAAGAAGCCGGTGCAACGCAGCGACCTGCGAGGCACGTTGCGTAACCTCTCCATTCCACTGGCATTTTGAAGGAAGAAGACGGCCTTCCAATCCCTTTCCTGTTGTTCCCACTTAATGCTTTCTTATAGCCATAAACTACAGGCGTACCTGTTCATGCGGTAGGGAGGAGATCACCATGACCACATGCACTGTCCTTACCCAGCGTCTTCATAACCTGCACCAGGAGGATCCCGCCAACCTGGCAGAGATGGCGGCGCACATTCGTGCCTGCGCGCGCTGCCGGCGAGGCCAAATTGCGCTTCCGCCGGGGTTTGGCTTACCGGTGTACCTGACACTCGATCATGGGGCCCGTCAGCCAACTCTAGCGTTGTATTACGAGGCCACGCACCCGGAGTACCCGCTGGCGCAGCTGGGCGACCGAGAAGTTGTGGCCACGGCCTACACCTGGCCCTTTGCCCCATGTGCCGCGACCAGTTCGAGGCGCTCTGCCAGGCGTCAGAAGTGGAGGAGCAAGGAGATCAGGAGGTGCAGGAAGAGTGAGCGGTCGGAGATAGGAAAGACGCACATGTAGAGGGGGAGGCCAGCAGAAAGAGATCGCGGATATAAGTCGAACTGCACACATCACATTTCGGTAGGGAATGCCGCTTCCTATAGTCATATAACTCTACGTTTCCACTCCATTTTATGGTAGGATAAGGCCGATGGGGGAGTGGAGGTTGACCAGTCCTGCTCCCTCTGTTGCAGATATGTCCTCCACAAAAGGAAATGCCAGGGCAGACATATCGCTCCATACTTCGGGCCGGTCACAGGACCAGGCGACGCTCGTGATGGGTGTAGGAGGTGGGATCGGGCAGGGCATCATACAGATCAAGGGTGAATACATTTCAAAGGGTGGAGACCTATGGTAAAACGTGCTAAGCAAGGAAAAGGATCAAGGAAGCGAGCCAAGAGGTCATTCGCGTTTCCTGGAAGCGAGACTCCAATTCGAGTTGCTCCTGCACCTGATCCCAACTCCCCTATGGGACGGGTCACTCTAGAAGATGGGGCGCGAGTTCGGGCCTATCCCTATCTCTCTACCTTTGTTCGTCCGTATGTAGCGGGAGAGTTTGAGGGGCACCAGGTCGTCTCCGAAGAACGGATGAAAGTGGTGACGCACGTCCTGGTCGCGCGCATTGACCCGACAAGCGTGGCGCGAACACGCATTCCTATTACGACAGACCAGGCTGAGATGTTCCAGGCGTTTGGAGTACTGGAGCGAGACGAATTGCAGGCAGTAAACGGACTCTTCTCTCTCCCGCAAGAGACGCTGCGCCTCACGATCGTCGCCGCCTCCACTGGGGTCCACGCCTCGTTCCTGGACTATCCCCGGCTTGAACGCAGCGAAGCTGCGCTCTCCGCACGCGCGCAGAAGCTCGCGCAACAGCAGGTACGCATCTGTAATGACATCGCGAATGACCTCGACATGTACGTTCGTCTCTTCATTCCAGCGTTCGTCTTCGGCTATCGGCTTGGACACTCCATGTTGCAGGAGATGACCCCAGCGGATCAAATTCGTTTGCTCGAGGGTGTCGGCCCACTGCCCGCCCCCGACGCGCTCAGTAAGATCGACCAAACACTCCGCAGCCGTATAGAGGAGATGGGGGTGGGTTCGGTTTATGAGTTGCTGTGACAGAGCGACAGAGTGGGGATCCCCTTGGTGTTGAGAACGCATCCAGTTCGACATGGCAGTCCTCACATGAGTCCTGGTTCCTCCTATAGCATTCATGCAGACAGGTATCCACAGAGGAAGGTGTCATGGTGAATTACAAGGAAGCGCGTTCACTGGCTGAACTGGTAGTAGCGGCTGCCCCCTGGGCAGAGGACGTCTATGCTCTTCCTCTGCACCCTGCTGAGCAGCAGTTTCCAGAAGGACCTTACATGGTCACGCTGTCGAGCGCATTTTTGCGTGCGGAATTTTACTCCTTGCAGGATTGGATAGATATGGTGCGCCAGCTGCGGCCAACTTCCGGACCAACTGAGCTGCCACTCATCGAGCAACGCCTCTTTGATGCATGGGTGCGCCAGCAGCTCGCGCGCACGGATTTGAACGAGCAGGAGCAACGCTGTTCTACAAAGGATCTGTCGCTTTTTGCTCGCCGACCTTACCTCAATACGCTGTGTCTCGATCTCCGGTTCAAGGCGACGATCGCGCCGGTAGTGGACAGTAACGATGTTGTTTCCCAGCATACACGCACACCGGTGGTGCCCGAGACCGCGCTCACCGTGAGATGGGTCTGCCCAGCCTGTACTTGCCAGCTTTCTCTCTCCAGACGCCTCCCAACACGGCTGGAGGTTCGTCTCTCCATTCCTGGTCCAGACCATTCTGCGCCTGGCAGCGAGGATCTCTGCCCTGCAGACATGTGGGTCATTCTTGAGGGTGACGAGCAGGCAGTCCAGCAGGAAGAAGTGCCGTTCTCCATCCAGGTATGGCAAGTCGTCCGTTCGCAGGTGGCAATTGGTGAAACCTGCGAGGCGGAAGGGAGAAGAGAATAGTTTCTACTTGTACGTACAAGTTGATGGGGGAGGTGAGTTGTGTGGGAGGAGTGATGTATTTGCGAGACGAGTATGCCGGAGCAGAGGACATCCCCCTGGATATGATCAGAGGCAAGTGCAGGTGTGGGGCATCCAACAAACGAAATTTCCCAAAAACGGCCGTTTTTGGCATTGTAATTAGTCACGAGAATGGCCGTTCTCAGTCCTAATTGCATTTTTTGTCAAAATCGAGTATAGTAAGCATGTCGGATCTCACAAAAATTGTCGTCGGTTCCACATACATTGTCGCTCGCGTTTCAAAAATATTGTCGTCGGTGTGGGATCGAATCCGTGAGTGAACGCGCAGGTCGGTCATCCGGGATCGGGCTCTCCCTCGCGATTCGGTACCGGCAAGGGATTCTCAAGGTGTCTGCTTTGAGAACGGGCGTTCTTGTCTTTCTAAGAAGAGTGAGGTGGTGTATGTACGACCAGGAAGCAAGGCATCGCATGCTACCGGCGCTGACGGTCTACCAGGAGACGGAATTCGAGGCGGAACTCACCCTGATGGAAGGCCAACTCCAGCATAGCCGCTGCCCGGCCTGGGTCTATATCAAGAGCCTGAGAGTTGGCGACAGCCAGCGCACCATACGCAGCGCGCTGCGTTCCATCGTCCAGATCATCTTTCCTGACATCGAGCTGCAAGAGGATACGATCTACCGCTTTACCTGGGAGCGGCTGCGCTATGAGCACACTGCAGTGATCCGGAGCGAACTGGCAGCTCGGTATGACTTTACCACCGCCAATAAGCTGATCACAGCTCTGCGTCAAGTGCTTCGCCATGCCTGGCAACTCGAACTGATGAAGGTCGAGGACTACCTGCGTGCCAGCAACATCAAGAACGTGCAGGGGAAAAAGGACGATGACGCCGGGCGCCTGGTCACCAAAGATGAATTCGCACGCATGGTGGACGTCTGCCTGGATGACTTGAGGCCACAGGGGTATCGCGACCTGGCCGTTCTGGTGGTGCTCTACGTGACAGGCATTCGGCGCCAGGAACTCTCCAGGTTGAACCTCGCGGACTATATTTCCTCGAACCATGCACTGCGTATTCGAGGAAAGAACAACAAGCAGCGCACTGTCTATATCAACACTGATGGGGCTGCGGCTGCGCTGGACATGTGGCTGGAGCTGCGCGGGAGAGAGCAGGGACCGCTCTTCTGTCCCATCGAGCGCGGTGGTCATGTCGGGCGAGTCGGGAAAAAAGTTCGCAGGAAGGGCGTGGTCGATGCGCGACCCCTCGCACGCCTCACGCCGGAGGGCATCTACGACGTGTTTGTCATTCGCGCCGAACAGGTCCTCACCGACCAGGATCGCGAGGAGGGTCTCAAGCCGGCGCGCCCCCATGATATGCGGCGATCGATGATCAGCACCTACTTTGAGAGCAATGTAGACGTTGCCATTATGCGGCGTCTCACCGGTCACGCTAAGGTGGATACCCTGGTGGGCTACGACCGACGCCCAGGGCGAGCGGCGGAGAAAGCCGCAAAAGTGATTACCCTCCCTGACGTTCTGAGGGAGTCCGCAGGCGTTCCTGCCTCAGATCGCGAAGGCCAGGAGCAGTGTTTATGAACAGCACAGCAATGGAAAAGTGGGTGAAGCAGGCCCACCAGCAGGGCCTAGATCGGCGAGAAGCCGTCGCGCGCTCCTCGCGCCTCCTACGCGAACTGGATGCCTACCTGGTGCGTCGGCAGAAGCGAGGGTACCATACCGATTTCGACGACCTCCTCGATACGCTCCTGCCGGGCCTTGCGTTAGCACTTCAGTTGCTGATCGAGGAAGAAGCTGTGTTAGAGGGTGCAGCTCTCGAAGAGCGCTGGCCCGATGTGCGTCCCGAAATGCTTGAACTGTTGCAACAACTGGCCGCAACCTTCGGACTGGAGTACGCAGATCGTGTTGTGGTTGCGCTTGGAAAAGAGGTGGAACGTAGGCAGGAGAGGCTGGCCAACGAGCGCACCGACCTGGTTCTCTTCGTTATGGAATGGGCGGAGACACAGCTGTGGCCGCGCTTTCGCGGAGATGGGTTCGATGTGCATGAAGGGCTGGACGCCTGGGGCACGTTCTGCGGTGATGCTCCCATCGGACAACTCCGGACGATCTCTGAAACGATCCATTTGCGCCAGCGAGCAGCGGACGGGCGCCGGAGGTTAGAGCAGCTCTTACCTGAAGAATAGCACGATCTCCGTATCGACCATCTGGGGTTCGATCTGCAAAGTTGTGAGCGGGATGATAAAATGAATTCACAACTTGAGAGGAGGCCGAAATGCGTCGATCTCGAAACGGCTCGTCCGACAAGCCCGAACGCCGCATACCAATCAGCAAGGAGGGGCGCATCAGCTTTCGCCCCGGCAAAAAGCATCCCCTGGATGTCCAGATCAAGGAGGCGAGGGCTGCCAGGGAGCAACTGGAGGGGCAGTTCGAGCTTTTTCTGGAACGGCTGCACGCGCTTGCATCGCTGGAAGGGGTGGCTGACCGATTTGAGGATGAGGACGAAGCCCTGCGCCGCTACTTGTCTGCACACTTCCAGGATTATTTGCATGTCGATCACCTCGAAGCCACGTTCCTCTGGCTGCGCCGACGGCGTGCTCTGGCGCGCCTCCAGGCTGCGCAGGCAGCGCTCAACCTGGTGCAGGAGTTGCTCGCCCCGGATCCCTTCGTTGACGAGCTGCTGGTCCTGTTGCGTGAGCGTCGCCCGGAGGAGGTCGAGGTGGATCGCGGCCAGCTTACCGGCGATGCGCAGGCGGCCCGCGAGCAGTTCGCCCAGTTCGATGCTCGACTTCTGGAGATCAGCGCTGCGATCACGCGGGGGAATGGGTGGATCGAGCGGTATTTTATTCACAAACCCGGGCTGAGGCCCGAGGTGATCAGACTGGCCTATGCCTTCTGGAAGGAACGCAAGCAGGGGACGCCGGTTCCCCCGGACGTGCTGAAGAGCGTCCACCCGGAGATTGCGGAATGCCTGCGTGAGGGTATGCCCATCCCGCTGCGCCTCAAGGAGGAGGCAACAACCGAGAGGGACTACGGGCCATACTATAAGTACCGGTGGAGAGAGGGTGGTGGCAAAAACGCACCAATCTACACGATTAGCCTGGGGCGCCTCTCCGAGCGCCCGGAGGGGATGCTGCCATTTCGCCCTTACATTCGCTTCAGCCGAGAATAACGCGAGCGATGTGCCAGACTTCGAGACGCTCATCTTTAAGTTGTGTGCTAGCTTTTCAGGCATGCTCACAACTTAATACTGGTCAAATTGATCACACGGCGAATGGTATGGAGGTCGCCGTTGGACTCGCAGGAAGACCCTGTGTGGTGCGATGCGCGTTCAGTGCGTCGGGTGCAATGCTCCTGGTGGATCGTGACCAGCGACCCGCTGGAAGAGACCTGGCACGGAATCGGCTGGTGCAGAATGTCGGTCGCGCTGACGATAACCATCCTCAGTGCCTGCTCCTCTCCCTCGATCTGGATGCCGGTTCGCTGATTCCAGCGGAGCCCTGCGGGACTGACGTGGTTCAGAGCAGCGAGCAGGTGTTTTCTTTCGAGTGTGATGTCGATGCTGAGCCTCCTTTGTTTCGGGGGTTGCTCTCCCCTGATTGCTGGTTGGTTTGTATATCCTATGGCTATATGAAGTGTTCTTGAGGCGCTTTTCGGAAGGATACAGTCTCGCCAAATTGTGGAATCCAACGTAAGTCGAGAAAAACTCAAGCGTCCAGCGTAAGCGTAGAAAAAGTGCCTAAAGCCAGATGAAAGCGTCTAGCGTAAGCGTAGAAAACCTGAGTCATTTCCTTACCGTATGCTACGGCCAGGACACCACTCACATCAAGTAGGTGCGAGGAACGGACTGCGGCCACCACTTGTTTTTGAAAGGTCTCGTGCGCTCTATTTCTTCTAGTAGTAGGCATCATGAGGAGCACCGAGAAGTCTGGTCGGTCAGATGCGTCATGGGGATCAGGAGGACTCGACCATCATTCTGACCGCTCTCGCTGTAGACCTGGCGGGAAACAAAGAAGTGATCGCATTGCGAGTGTGTGCCGAGGAAAGCAAAGAGGGCTGGGTGTGCTCGAAGATCTCAGAAAGCGTGAAGTCGCCCGGATCGATCTCATTGTGACCGATGGGCATGAGGGACTGTTAGCAGCCGTCAACGCGCTGTTTGCAGCGACTCCTCGACAGCGCTGCCTCTTGCACAAGCAGCGCAATGTCTTGAATGCCATCCCCAGGCGCGTGCGAAAGGCGCGTTGAGGCCGAACTCATGAGCATCTGGGCCCAACCCGAGCTGTGAAGCCGCCTTGACGTACCTGGCAGCCTTCAAAGCCAAATATGGCAAACTCTACCCGGAGGCTGTTAGGAGTCTGAGCGAGGAGGAAGACAAGACCCTCACCTTTTATGACTTCCCGCAGACGATGCATCGCTCTATCAGAACGACGAACGCCATCGAGAGTCTGTTTAGCAATGTGCGGCAGCGCACCGACCAGATTGACGTCTTCAGCACGGAGATGAGTTACCTCACCATCGTCTGAGCCACGATTGGCCTGTCAGTGCGATCCTGACGAAAAGAGTAGGGTAAGGAGCCGGGCCTCAATTACTTGAGGGCACCAACTCCTCCCCTCCGAACCGGACTTGCGCCCTTTCGACGCATCCGGCTCTCCAAGAGCCGCTACAGCCCCCGTTTAGCATGGAAGATATGCCAAATTGGAAAGTTTGAGGCCATCGTACTCTCCTCGGTGAATCTTCCAGTGACAGTCTGAGCAGACGGGTACTTGTTTGCGGTTCATTGCTCGCAGGAGCCGATTGAAGCCGGTCGCGACCCGTTTGTTGCTCAGTTTCCGAATATGTCGGATATGGTGCATCTCAATCTGTTTCTGGGTTTCGCCACAAATACAACAGGGTTTTCCCAACTTGGAGCGAGTTCGGAGACGGACCAGGGTTCGCACAACGTCCATGTCGTCCTGGTTTCCCCCTTGAAAGGCCAGTCGGTTTTTCGTCCAGTCTCGGTTGAGGTACAAATAGACCTGACGATCCGCCTTTCCTCCCTGCCCTTTGATGAGAAGTGAGAGGTCTTTCCCAAAGCGTTGAAAGACCTGTGGAACGGAGATTTTGTATTTCTGCGCCAGCGTCTTTGCCAGCGAGAATTTCAGGATATACTGGATGCGGGAGCATTGTTTCCAGTTGTCTACAAAGCGGTAGTAGTTCTGAAGACCACGATTGACGCTGCTGTAGAGTTGGATGATCTGGTCTGCATCCAAGGAAGTCCAGAGTCCTTTGGCTGTCGGTTCTCCCTCCCCTGTACAGAAGCCGCGCTCTTTGAGTCGTTTGAGCACCTTTTCCATGGGGGCTTTCAGGATGGTCGCCCATCCGGTGCTTCGTCGTTGAATCGTTTTGCCCTTGCTGGTCTTTTGCAGCACGACTTTGGCTTCTCCTCCGTTGCCAATGGTCAGCATGGTTCCCAGGAAGAATGCCTCTTCGGTTTGTGCGTGGGTGATGCGCGTTTTCTCTTCGCTGAGAGTGAGCTTGAGGTGATTGGAGAGAAAGGTTTTCACCAGTTCCTTGATCTCCTCTGCTGTGGCGTGACTTCCGCACAGCCCAATGAGCCAATCGTCCGCATATCTCAGGTATTTCACCCTGCAACATGTGGGATCATTGACCACTTTGGAGGGGGTTGCTCGGATCTGTTTCATGATGGCTTTAAACGCTTTGGTTTTTGTTGCTCCCTGTGCTCCCAGTCGGTTTTTTCTACCGATGAGCCGAGCATATTCAGGATTGTCCCGCTTTCTGGTCCCATTTTCGTGTGTTTTCTTCACTTCCTCGATATAGTCGTCGAGTTCATGCAGATACACATTTGCCAGGATCGGGCTAATGATGCCGCCCTGGGGGGAACCAATGAGACTTTCCTTTTTGCTTCCGTGCAGGTCCAGATATCCTGCCTTCAGTAATTTCCTGATGAGATTGAGAAAGCGCTCATCCTGGATTTTCTTGCGCAGAATGTGGACGAGGACCTGGTGATCGAGTTCATCGAAGCAGGCGCGTATGTCTCCTTCAATGTACCAGTTTACTCCTGTCCAGTGGGTGCGGACTTCCCGTAAAGCGGTATGGCAACTGCGCTGTGGCCGAAATCCATGACTTGTCTCCTGGAAGTAGGGAGCGTTGGGGCTGTCGTAGATGGCTTCGAGGATCAGATGCATGACCTCCTGGACCACTTTGTCCCGGACACAGGGGATGCCGAGCTTGCGCATCTTGCCGTTCGACTTAGGAATGAACTGCTGCCGAACGGGGCGAAAGCGAAAGTGTTCGGTTCTCATCTCCTGGGTAATCTCGCGGATCGTTGCGAGAGAAAAGCCATCCAGCGTCTCTTCGTCCGTACCCGGCGTCCTATTGCCGGGTTTGGACTTGATCCGCTCGTAGGCGATGATGTAGAGGTCTTCCTGATACATCAGTCGATACAGATTGTGATTGGTCCATTGTCGATTGCTATTCAAGTGTTGTAGGCGCTCCAATCGCGCGATGGTCTTCTGGCTCATCCAAGCCAACCTCCTTCGAGTGAAGCAGACTCTCTGGAGTCCTTCCCCGTGTCTCTCCCATTACGGAGAGTATTTGGGTACTATGACTCCTCCGTCACCTTGCGCTTTGCAGCGTTTAGGCGATCCCCAAGTTACCCGCGATCGTCGGTCTATCCGTAGGTGTCCCGTTTGTCATTCCCTTCTCCTTGAAGGTTGGTTCTGGTGCAGGCCGGAGGAGCGCATCGTACCTTTCGTTCCTCCCATCAGATGCGGGCAATTACACCTTCCCGCAGGATAGGTAAGATCCACCGTGACTAGGATTCAAGCAATCCAGCTTTCACCATAGATAGCCTCGCTGCCTGCCCTCTGGCCCCTGGTGCTAGGGCTTCAACAGGCTTTTCCCACGACTTGCGCAACGAGATGTGACCGGTAGCCAATTGACGTAGAAGTATGTCTCCTTGAAGAGAACGAATACAACGGTTCTCAACAAGGAGGTAGACATGACAAGTATCGCCGATGGGTCGGTAAAAATCCAGACGACTTCGGAGTCCAACCCCTCACCCCCTTCCTGGTTTGGCGAATCACACCCAACAAGAAACCCCACTGTTAGACAGAGTGTGTGGTGAGGTCACGGTCACTGACCCAGCCCACCCCCTCTATGGTCAAACGCTCCCGTTGCTTCCTGTACGGATTAATCGCATTCCGCTTCATGTGATGGTGCTTTTACCAAGCGGACGGCGGCACATGGTGCCACGAGCCGTAACCAACCTTGAAGGCGAAGCCGAGGCTCCTGTAACCAATCCTCCCTTGCCTTCGATCTCGGTTCGGTCTATTCTTCCTCTAGCACGCCTGGTGCAGCAACTCAAGCAGGCCAAGGAGGAAAGCCATGCCGAGCAAACAGCGTCACCCAGCCATCCCACAGAACCCTGTACCCCCAGTTCCCACGACAATCTTTTATCGGCTTCCCCAGAGCCACCAGCAGCAACTCGCCTATCTGGTCGCCAGCCTCATTCGACGGGTGCATGCAACCAGACAAAGCAAGGAGGGCAAGCATGAACACTGAGTTCTTGCCTCTCACACCGACGACTGACCAGCGAGCCAAGTTGGCTTACGTCTACATTCGTCAATCCTCCCTCATGCAAGTCACGCGCCATGCTGAAAGTACCGAACCGCAGTACTCGTTGGTGGAGCGTGCTGTCAAATTAGGATGGCCTCGTGAACGAGTAGAAGTCATTGATGAGGATCTGGGTAAATCCGGTGCCGACGCGTTTGCCCGCGGTGGCTTCCAGCATCTGCTCGCCGAAATTAGTCTGGCTCGTGCTGGGTTGGTACTCAGCTTTGATGCCTCCCGCCTGGCACGCAACAATCGTGATTGGTATCAACTGCTGGAAGTTTGCTCGATCTTCGGCACCTTGATTGCCGACGGGGAACGGCTCTACGATCCTCGGCTCTACCATGATCGTCTGATCTTGGGCTTAACGGGCATGCTCAGCGAGGCTGAGCTACATCAACTCAAACAACGCATGCAGGCTGGAGCCAGACACAAAGCGGAACGGGGAGAGCTGCGCCAGGGGTTGCCGGTGGGATTGGCTCACGGACCTGCGGGAGAAGTGATCCTCAATCCCGACGAAGAAGTGCAGGCTCGTATCCGGCTGGTCTTTGAGAAATTTCGGGAAATCCGTTCGGCGGGCGGTGTGATGCGGTCTCTGCGAGCAGCACACTTGCCCTTGCCAGCGCGCCCCAGAGTTGGCCCTGCGCCCTACGAGGTGGTCTGGCAACCAGCCCGCACCTCAGCCATCCTCGATATCCTCCACAATCCTGCCTACGCCGGGGCCTATGTCTACGGGCGCAAGCTTGTTGATCCAGCCCGTCGCAGTCCAGCGCATCCGTGTGGAGGGCGGATTCTCCAACCCATTGACAAGTGGGAGATTTGTTTACACAATAGATATCCAGCGTATATTACCTGGGAAGAGTTTGTCGCCAATCAGGCGCAACTGCGCGTCAATAGCTTGAAGTATCGAGAGGAGCAGCCTGGGGTGGCCCGCAAAGGACAAGCCTTACTGCAAGGAATCGTGCGCTGTGGGCGCTGTGGAGCGTTATTCCACCTGCACTATTCAGGGAAGCAGGGGGAATGGCCTGAGTATCGGTGTAGTGCTGACCAGAGCCAGTTTGGGGGTACTGACTGCCAACGCGTGCGTGCACTGGCGCTGGATAGTCAGGTCGAAGAGCGGTTCCTGGAGGCATTGCGGCCCGATCACCTGGCGCTCGCACTGGCAGCCCTGGCGCAATTAGAGCAGGAGGAGCAAGCGGAAAGCAAGCAGTGGGAACTCCGGCTGGAGCGCGCACGGTATCAGGCCAAGCGAGCCGAGCGGCAGTATCAGGCAGTCGAGCCAGAAAATCGGTTGGTCGCTCGTTCGCTGGAGAAACAGTGGGAAGAGCAACTGCGGGCTGTGGAAACGGCAGAGAAAGAGTACCATACCTGGAAGGCTGGTCGCATTGGCACGCTCACGCAAGCAGACCGAGAGGCCATTATGACTTTGGGTAGCGATTTTCCTGCACTCTGGCAAGCGTCTACCACGACCAATACAGAGCGCAAACAGATGGTACGCCTGGTCATTCGAGAGGTCATCGTTGACAGTAAGCGGGCTGACGGTCAGGTCTGGGTCCAGATCAATTGGCAAACGGGGACACAGGAACAGTTCTGGTACCAACGGCGAGTGAGCAGCTATGCCGTGTTTGCCGGTGCGAAGGCTCTCGAACAACGCGTACGCGAGCTTAACGCAGCAGGGATGATGGATGCGCAGATTGCAGCTGTATTTGTCAATGATATTGGGGGCCAATTTCTCACCAGGATCGGGGCCAGAGATCCCATTGAATGTGTCACTGCTACTCAGATTTGGGGGCCATGTGACAACAAAAAAGTGGATCACCTGGCTTTTTGCTAACGAAAAAGAGAGCCACCGCGGGCAGGTTTCCCCACCTGCTTGCTCCAACGGAGTCGCCCAAACGGTTCCCGAAACGTTCCTTCCCCCGACGGTGCAGAGGCGCTCCCCCAGTCTTGCTGCCTGTCCAACGTCTGCCGCCGCCCGCTACCGCGTTCCCGACTCCCGGTGCGGGTTGCTGCTTCAAAGCCACGCCAAGTCAAGGCCGCGCAGGAGGAAGTGGGGCGGAGTGAGGGCGCGCTCGTCTTGGCCTTGACTGGTGTGGCACACTTGAGCAGCCGCACGGGAGGCTCCTACCCACTGCTGGGCACTGGTGCTGTCGGTGTCAGCGCTGGCAGGGAGATCTCGGTCGGCACGCCCTGGCGTTCGGCTTGCTGCAGTCGCTGACGAAAGCGGAACGACTCCCCAAGAAATTCGAGGATGTGCGCCCGGTGAGTCAGCCTGTCGAGTAAGGCGGCCGTCAGATGTTCCTCTCCCAGCACGCTCTTCCACTCCCCAAATTTCAGGTTGGAAGTGATGATCACGGCGACCCGCTCATAGAGGGCTGAGCAGAGCTGGAAGAGGAGATTGGCTCCCTCCCGGCTGAAGGGAATAAAGCCGAACTCATCGAGCACCAGCAGTTCCTGCTTGGCCAGAGTGGTCAGCAAGCGCGAGAGTTTCAACTCATGCTGCGCGGCAATCAGATCATTGACCAGGGTGGCCACATTGTAGAAGCGCACTCGCCTCCCTTGGCGGCAAGCGGCCAGAGCCAATCCGGCGGCCACGTGGCTTTTCCCAAGGCCTGGGTTCCCGATCATGAGAATGGGCTCGGCATGCGCGATGTAGCCGCCTTGCGCCAACTCGAACACGCGCGTCTTGGAGACGCCTTGCACGCAGCTCCAGTCGAACTGAGAGAGCTCTTTGAGCACCGGCAGCTTGGCCTGGGCAATGCAGCGTTCCACCCGATTGGCATCGCGCTGGGCGAGTTCGGCTTCGCAGAGGGCCAGCAAGTAGCGCTCGCACGACAAGCCCGTGCGGGCGGCATCGGAAGCGATGGAGGCGTAGTTCTGGGCAAAGGTCGGCAGCTTGAGTTGGCGCAGATAGCTTTCGAGTAAGGTGTTCTGTTGCATGAGGCACTCCTTAGCCAGAGGAACTCAACAGTCGTTCGTACTGCTGCAGGTCAATGGGTTGGTTGCCAATCGCTTGCCAGGAGGCCGACTCCTCCTGGGACAGGCGCGGGGCAGCAGACGGCTCCTGGGTGAGCTGGTGCAACGAGTGCAGCACCCCATCCAGATGGGGGCAGCCGTAGGCCAGGGCGTGCTCAATCGCTTGTTGCACCAGGTGCGCGGGATACTGCTCGTGTAAGCGCAGCACCCGCACGAACTCCTGGACGCCCCGTCCGCCTTCTGGCCACTTCTCGCGCAGCACCCGCAGCATCTGGTGGTAGCTCTCCGGCCAGTCTTTGCGCCACTGTCGCATGGGCCTGGCGTAGTCGAAAGCACCGGGTCGCTGCTCCAGCAGTGGCAGGTAATGCAGCGGCTCGAAGAGGTCCTGCTCGCGCCCGTAGCTGCGCGGATGGCGCGCCAATAACGTCGTGCCATCCAGGAGGTCGAGGTGGAAGGGATACGCTTTGACAATCACGTCCCGTTTCGCCCGGTTGACCGGTGCCGAATAGCGGTTCGTTTCGTAGACGACCAGGCTGTAGCCGTTGAGTCGCGCGCTGGTCGTCACACAACAGTCGTAGGCATACGGGGGCAGGCTGCGCAACACGAGACGTTCCCGCTCCCACATCTGCCCAATCGTCTCGGTTTGCCGACTCACGCGGCGCTGGTCATCTTTGAGACAGGCTTGCAACAGGTGCAGGTTCAGCTCCTCAAAGCTGGCGACGGTGGGGATGGGCACGAGAAAATTTCTGCGGCTAAAGCCCACCGAGGCCTCCACCCCACCCTTCTCCCATCCAGCGGCAGGCTGGCAGAAATGGCTCTCGAACAAATAGTACGAGCGGAAGGCCACAAACTGTCGCTGCTCGCGGCGCACCCGGCCTTCCACCATCAGGCGCACCGCCGTCGCCAGGTTGTCGTAGCTGATGCGCCAGGGGACGCCCCCAAAGTGCTCGAAGGCACAGACATGTCCGTAGAAAAAGGCCTCTTGCTTCTGGCTGGGAAAGGCCATCACAAAGCGCCGTCGGCTGTAGGACAGCCACATGACAAACACCTGCACCGTCTGCCTGATCCCGCCGATGACAACGATGGCCTCCCCCCAATCGACCTGCGCATCCTGGCCGGGATCAAACTCCAGTGGCAGAAAGAGCGCCGGGGCGTGATGAGCCTTGTTCCATTGGGTGACATGCAGACGAACTCGTGCCTCACTGCCCTGATAGCCCTCGGCCTGGAGCAGCTCGTAGATCTTGTGTCCGGTATACTGCTGCTTGGGCGGCAGGTGCGCGTTTTCGGCCAGCAGTTCGTCGGCTCGTGCCCGAAAGGCTCCGAACACCGGCGCAGGCTTCGCGCGGCTGAGCCGGTAGGGCTGCGCCGGCTGATTGTCGACCGCCTTATCCACGGTTTTGCGAGAATGGTTGTGTTCGCGGGCGATTTGTCGCTTACTTTTGCCTTCCAGGTAGTAGGCCCGGCGAATAGCTTCGCGTTCTTCCACGGGGATCATCTCCAGTGCTCCTATCGCTAAAGTGACTCGTCATGCTCACCGTAACGATAGCAGAAATCAACGGAACGTGGCTCCTTGTTCGATTAGCACCTGTACCCGTGGCCCCCAAATATGATTAGCATCCCTTTGGGACTGGCCCCCGAATCTTGTTAGCAAAATGGGAGGTACTGGCTCCCTTTTATATTAGCCTAAACATGCAGCAACGCTGGAGCGCGAGGGATATCAAACACCTGGGCTTGTTCACCCGATTACGAGCAAGATCGTCTGTCACTTACGTGCCAAGTGGAAGATCCCGACAGTGAAGCTGAACAACAATCAACAGAACCCTGCCCAATGGGAAGACGGCTCTTATTCAGTCGAAGGTGCTGCAGCAAAGCTGGGTGTGGGCCAGGACACGATTTTCAATTGGTTGAAAACGGGCAGACTCAAGGGCGAGCACCTGGGGAGAAGCATGCCCTGGCAAATTTATGTGACGGAAGAAGATGAAAGACGGCTTCACGAATGGCTGAGATGTCAAGGCCGACGTACCAAACGATCAAAAAGGGAGGCATTATGACGTATTCGAGGAAGTCGTGCTGCTCAGCAGCTATCTTCGCAAGCATGGCATGCTAAGCAAGATCAGTGAGCAGGTACGCTTTGCGCGGCGACGTTTTGGCCGCTATGAGGTGCTCGATTTTCTCGCGGTGCTTTTCGGCTACGCCATCAGTGGAGAGCGCACCCTGGAGGCGTTCTACGAGCGGCTTCAGCCCTTTGCGATCCCCTTCATGGCGTTATTTGACCGCGACCAGCTCCCCGCTCACTCGACTCTCTCACGCTTTTTAGCGGCGCTGACAGAAGCGCCCGTTGAAGCCCTGCGCATCCTCTTTCTTGATGATCTGCTCAGTCGCCCGCTCTCCCCCGACCAGCAAACCGGAGGGCTGGTGGATCGAGCAGGAAAGGACTGGGTGGTCTTTGACATCGATGGGACGCGGGAGGCAGCCCGCCAACGAGCGTTGCCGCAGACCGACGAGCTGCCTCCCGCCTTTCGCCGGTTGGATGACGTGTGCGCTCCTGGCTACACCGGACGCAAGCGCGGACAAGTGGTGCGGACGCGCACCGTCATCAGTCAAGCCCACAGTTTCCACTGGCTCGGCTCGTTTGGCAATCGCGGCAACGGGCGATACCGAGAGGAACTGCGAAAGGCGCTCGCAGCCATTGGCCGGTATCTGGCTGTCCACCAGCTTCCGTCAGGGCGCACCCTGCTCCGTCTCGACGGACAATATGGCACGGGGGCCGTCCTCGCCGATTTGGCAGGCTTCGCCTTCGTGACTCGCGGCAAGGAGTACGCCGCGCTTGATCATCCGCTTGTCCAGGCCTGTCTGCATCTCCCACCGGATCAATTTCAGCAGCGGACTGCAAAGTCAGATGGTGCGCAGCCTCTATGACTGCCCTGGAGTGCCAGTGGGGTCTGAGGGAGTGTCCTGCCGCGTGGTGGTGGCCACCCATCCAGCCGGTAAGAAGAAGAGCCCGGTGGGCGTCACGCGCGCGGGCATCGTCTATGAACTCTTCTTCACGAACCTGCCGCAGCAGACCTTCACTGCTGCTGATGTGGTCGAGGTGTATCTGCATCGCGGAGCCTTCGAGCCGACGCTCTCCGATGAGGATCTCGAACAAGACCCGGACCGCTGGTGCTCTCACTCGGCCTGGGGGCAGGAGTGCTGGCAGGTGACCTCGCAATGGGTCTGGAATCTCCGCCTGGAGCTGGGACATCAGCTCCATCCTGATCCGGTACGCACGACCGCCTTTGCCCCTGCCCTCTCGCCGCAGAGCGAGCAAGCTGCCACCCGTCCACCTTCATCCCCTCCCGCCGCAGGGTATGGTCCACCCACCAGCGCCACCCGCCTCGGAAAACGGGGCGCTTCACCGGGGCCGACTTTCCTCTCCAGCCTGATGGGACGCTCCGCTGTCCAGCAGGAAAGCCTCTTCACCCTCAGGAGCGGCGTCGCGAGGCCGATGGCAGTCTGCGCGTGGTGTATGCGGCTAGCATTCGCCACTGCCGCCCGTGTCCGCTGCGCGAGCAGTGTCAATGGCAGAGCAACGCGACCGCGAAGCCTCGTCAGGTGAGTGTGCTGTTGCATCCACTCCGGGTGGGTCCCGCACCGGTGCGGCTTCGCGAGATTGGAGCCGCAGAGAACACCGGCGCGCCTGTCTGCAGCTCGTGCGACACCAACGCATCGAGGTGGGCCTGTCGCCACCTGCCGCCGCTTCGCCAGGCACCGCGGACGTGATCCTGTCCCGTGCGCAGCGAGCGCACTCGCGTCTCTCGTGGGAAGAGCGGCTGGCTCGCAATGCCTGTCCTCCAACAGCTGGGCACGTCACGATCAAGCTCTTCGGCATCCCAGCACCCTTTGCTGCCGCGCTCGGGTTGGCCACGGCTTAGCCCCGCGCTTCCCGACCACCGGCTTCCTTCTTCTCGGACAACTTTGCCGCTCCGAATGGCTCCTCATGGCCTTTTCCCCTGGCTTTTCCTCCTCTTCTGCCTTGTTGGCTCCCCATCCCCCTGATTCTTTCATCTCTCACGGGATCACTGTCCAGTTCTGAACGGCTTTCGCTCCTCAGATCGGCATTAGCTCTTCAACGATCTCGTTGCGCAAGTCGTGGGAAACCCGAGCGGCGGTTTCGCCCCAGAGCTTCTGCTGAGAGAGAGTCCTTCTTGCTTGCGAAAAAGCTGAGTATCGAGTAGGATAGGAGCTGAGCGGGCCACGGTGCTCACCCATCGGACCACAGGCGTTCCTCCAAGTCTGGTGGGGTACGAATCAGCATCTCGTAGGTATTCTGCTCAAGGAAAGGATTAGAGACATGAGAATGACCCTGGCTCGTTTTGGACAGGCGACCCTGCAACGTGTCGTGACGGCTGTCCTCTTTCTGCGCGGTCTCATCGCATTTGTGTTTGGCGTCGTGATCTTCCTGTGGCCGAGTCTTGCGGTGCAGACGCTGGCGACGCTCTTTGCCGTGTTTGTGCTCCTCGATGGGGCCCTCTCCCTGCTGCTCACGCTCGCTGATCTCGGCCAGCGTGTCTGGTGGTGGGGGCATCTGGGAGAGGGGGTCCTTGGGCTACTCCTAGGCCTGGTGACCTTCTCGCGCTCGGGCATCACTTCGCTGGGGCTGCTCTATCTGGTGGTGATCTGGGCGCTCATCCTGGGCATTCTGGAGGTCTTGACGGCCTTCTGGACGCGCGCGAGCGCCAGGGAGAGTTGGTTGACGTTCATCAATGGCCTGTTTGCCTTGCTCTTTGGCCTGGTGCTGCTCATCCAACCGGCGACGGGAGCCATGGCCTCGGTGCGTGTCATCGTCCTGTATGCGCTCATCCTGGGAACCATGCAGGTGACGCGTGCCGTGCGCATCGGCAGGACACATGTCTCAACGACGGTCGCCCAAGCCGGTCTGAGCCCCGAGGGCTAACGCCGGGAGGTGTCCCTCCCTCTCTCCGTCGAGAAGGGAGGGAGCGTGGAGGCCACCGATCCACGTGGGCTCGTGGGTGCAGAGAGAGCGTGCTTCTGGCTTAGGTGAAAGTGAACGATTGCAGCATGGGCTGAAAGTACGCCTTATCGAGCAGGTCGAAGAACTGACGGGCGGTGGCATACACGATGATAAAACTTTTGGTCGTCCCCGCATGCGCAGGATGGTTGGCGGCCATCGCCACCACCTTTGCAGAGACAGGCGAGGACTGACCAGAGACGGTCATATCCCCTGTGGCTGCCCCCTGGCTCCATGTCTCACCACCGACGGAGGTGGTTGGTGAGATATCTACCCGCTGATAATTACGGGTCTGGGTCTTGATTGCTTGCAAAGCGAGAGTGACTTGATCGCTGGCTGAGACGGCTCCAGTGGGATTGGGGGTCACTTTCAGACGCAGGGAGACCACGCCCTGGGGATCGGAAAACGTCACAATACCTTCCGTGGATGTGCTCACGTTCCAGCCCTGGGGGTACCCGATCGCATACCCATCCCCAGTGTACATCGTCAAACTGGAAACCGGGACAGGCGTGGGTGAGAGTGGAGGCGAAGGAGTTGGCGTGGGTGGAGGAGGTGTAGGAGGAGTAGCGCCATTACTGCCACCGCCACAAGCAACCAGCAAGAATGCAAACAGAAGACTCGCTATGCACCAGCCCCAACGAGGGGAAAGTTGTGTGTGCCGTCGCATAATTCGATGGCCCTCCTGTGAGCGATCACGCATGTGAGTGGTTGGCATCATTGACCGAGGGAGCTGTAACGACGCCAGACCACCAGTGTTGTTCACTTCCTCCGGGAAAACAGAGAGGTTTGCTCACGACGAGACCTGGCTCAAACCAGCTGACTGAACGCATCTTCGTTTCTCCTTCCCGCCCTTCTCTCGTCTCGTCTCCACACCGGTTTCCCCCATGGGCAAAGAGGCAGTGCAGAACCGCTCCTGCCTGATGTGGCAATGCTCATCTGCCTCCCTCGGTCTTTCTAACGTATCCATCACCACCCTGCAACTCCCAATCCTTGCTGGTGCTCCTCCTCTTTAGAACGTTCTGTCATGCGACAAAGTTGCAGAATGGTGAAACGAAACAGGGGCCGCTGTACTTGCGTCCTGATGAATGTCACTCACGGTATAAAATGGCCGCCAAAAATGGCATAACCTGGCCGATAAACTGAAGTATTCAAGCTCACTAACTGCTGTGTTAACACGGCATAACCTGACCGAAAGTGCAAAAATTGGGCATAACTTGGCCGAAAGTACAAAATCCGCCAACGGATTTGATCGGCCTCCAGTGCGCTCTCAGCATTTAGCCGCTGAGAAGACATTGGGCTAGGAGCAAGATTTGAGCACGGAAACGCGATTTGAAAAACAGCCATGTGGATTGTACCCAGGTTTTGCGCTTACGATACCTGAGTTTTGCGCAAACAATTGATTTTACACAACCTCGCTGATCACACATGTGGGAGAGCACAAGGCTGAACATTTTTACCTGAGAATATGGTAAACTAGAAAAAAAGCGGAGAAAGAAGAAAAAAACGTGGGTATTCCACCGTCACCACAGACGCGCCCTGACAACGACCAGCAAGACAACCGGCGATTTTGGCTTGGGGGGATCTTGTATGCCAATCGCAACGATCCTCGTATTCGGGTTGAAAGGCCCTCTGGCAGGAGCTGGACACTGAACCTTGCTCGCCCTCTCAGCTGGGCACTAGTGGTCGGCTGGGCACTAGTGATTTGCGCCATCATCGTCATTGTGCATTTTCGATAGGATGCTCCCCTGAAGCCATTTGATCACAGCAATGTTGATGAACGATCAGACGTTTGAGTAATCGGCACAGGTTGCGCAAAACTCAGGTATCGTAAGCGCAAAACCTGGGTACAATCTTCAAGCCAGAACGCGATATCCTGGCCGCCGCGGCCATTAAATGCCGTGAGTGACAAATAAACGAGAAAACCTGTTGGAAGCTTAGCGTACGTTTTGGTTCCCTTACTACATTACCCCCTATCTTGCCCCCAAACGCGCCATCGGTGGTATGCGGCTGGTGACGGAAAAATGAGCGGGAGCAAGCGCTTTCAAGCAGATTGCCCGCATGCTTCTCTGGGATTTTCCCGTCAGCGTCACTGCCCACCTCGGTCACTGCTCATGGCGTAGTGTCAAGCAGATGATGTTCACGGCGCTCGCCGGGTCGATGCGGGACAGGTTCAGGACGAGGTCGTACAGATGGGAGTCTCCCGGTTTCCGGTGGTATCCGGTCTCAAGATACCTCGTGCGCTCGCGGTCTTTCGTGCGGAGTCGAGACGCCGCCTCTTGCCGATCGACTCCTTCGCGCTGCATCACCGCGGCGATCCGCTGCTCAAGCGGTGCGATGATGCGCACCCGCAAGACATCGCGCCGCCCTGCCAGCAGTACCTGAGAGCCTCGCCCCACGATGACCGCCTGTCCTCGTGCAGCGGCTGCCCGGACAATCCTTTTCACGGCGTCGCGATACGCTTCATCTGAGAGCGCGGCTCCGAGTGGCGGAGCAGAGGCCATGGCGGTTGGATCGATGTACTGCAAGTCGTTCAACAGCCGCGTGAGTACCCCTTCAGCATGCTCATCGTGTGCCTCGACCTCCTCTTGACTGGTCCCTAATGCACGGGCAGCGCGTTCCACAATGGCATGGTCAATGACTCGCCATCCCAGGCGCTGCGCGAGATGGACCGCGATCTCCCCTCCCCCACTTGCATATTCTCGCGAGAGGGTGACGGCACGCATCTCATTGACGGTTTCAAGACGCTCGTTCATGACCTCTCTCTTTTCTTTGCCCGCCTCATTGAGGAAGACGGACAGGGACTACGGGAGCAAACCATCTGTTCTCAAGTGCTCCAGCGTTTTCAGAGCGGCATAGCCTGTGCCGACGCGGTAGGCTGGCTGGTGCATTTGTTGCAACAGAGGTTCGAGGTAGGGCTTGAACTCTTCATGGGCCTGGCACTGTCTGTGCAGGACATAGGAAGCGGTTTCCGCCACCCAGGGAGTCATCTGCGCCGTGGTCAACAGGTGCAGCACGGGTTCAATGCAAACCCGCCCAACGGGAGCCAGACCCTTGGCCGCCATCCAGGCCACCGAGTGGTCCGCATCCTGTAGCGCGTTCACCAGCACCGGCAAGGCACGCGGATCGTGGATCCTGCCCAGGGCGCGCACACTATGCCAGCGCATCCAACCAGAGTCACTGCGGGCACACTCAAGCAGAACGGGGACGGCGAGGTGACCCAGGCTGACCAGCGCCATGAAAATCTGACTGCCCATGCGCTCATCGGCCTCGGGCAGGACAGTGAGCAGTGCCTGCACCGCGTCCGGGCTGCCGGTGCGACCCAGAGCTTTGGCGGCCTGCAAGCGCACCGACTCCTCAGGATCGTGCAACGCCTGGATCAAGGTGGGAACCGCGCCCTTTGCACCCATCAAACCCAGAATATACAGAGCCGCTTCGCGTACTGCCGGGCGCTCATCACGCGCCATACCAAGCACCACCTGCTCGCTGAGCGCGGGATCGATGCCAGAGGGCGGGACAAAAAGCGTGCGCAGGCGTGTGCGCGTATAGGGCGTGCGCAGGGGAGCCGGCGTGACAAATGGCTTCCCGGCCCAGGTGCCCACGGCGATAAACTCCACTAAACTCTGAGTCAGGCGCGGATCATTGAGCGAAGAAACTGCCTTTATGGCCCGTGGATCATTTTCCATCACGAGTTGTAACAGGCGCCAGGCTGCTCCCCGCTTCCCGGCAGCCGCTTCCCGAGCCAGCGTCTGTGGAGGCGTCACCCCCAGCGGCGGAGCAACATCAAACGGGATGTGTTCGGAAAGTGCCGATTCTGGCTGGGCCTTATTCGACTCGAAAGAAGGAGAGTGTGACATCGCATTGCTCCTTTGTGGTGAGAGAGTATGCCGGAAAACAGGCCAATCCGCAGCGTAATCAGTGGCCGATCGTGTTTCAACGCACAGGCATCAAACAACGACACTCTACGGGCATCCGCGACCCAGAGCAGAAAGGGAAGGTCGTGCTGGTTTGCTACCTTTCAGTGTAGCACAAAGCAGTTCAGCCGACAAGCAGGTTGTACAAAAGATCAGGGCTTTTTGGAGTACCCGAAAAGTGCCAAATGAGCCATTTCTTGCTAAAATAGGAAAAGTCCAAAACACTCCTATGAAAGCGAGAAATGGCGTAGATGTACCTTAACATATTTGACCAGGTGGAGAAAGAGGCCGTCGAAGGGCTGAGCATCGATCCGGCCTCCTTGTATGGTGCGTTTGCCCAGGTGACAGATGGACGCAAAGCCAAAGGCAAACGCTATCCCTTGCCCTTGCTGTTGACCTTGTTGCTGCTGGGCAAACTGGCCGGAGAAACCAGCGTGAATGGCATCGTCGAGTGGATCAAAGAGAGACAAGCAGACTTGCGTCGCTACTTGAACTGGCCCAAGCGCTTTCCGACCAATTCGACCTACAGTGAGGCCTTGGCCCGCTGTGATGCGCGAGCCTATCGTGACTGTGATCGCAGGCGTGCTGCTCAAGGCCCGAGCGGTGGAACAGTGTGGAGACGAACCCAGCCGCTTGCAGACCACCAAGCAAGAGGAAACCCTCACGCATGTGGCGATGGACGGCAAAACCCTGCGTGGCACGCTAGGCCACGAGAGCGAGGGACAGCCGTCCGTGCATGTGTTATCCCTCTACGAATGCCAGAGTGGCATCGTCTTGACGCAACGAGCCGTGCAGAGCAAAGAAAATGAGATCAGTGCGGCGGCCGCTCTGGTTCACCCGGCGCTGGTGAAGGGGCGCATCATCAGCACCGATGCCATGCACACGCAAAAGAAGTGGTGCTCCTGTGTGCAGGCCTATCAGGGCTATTACCTAACCATTGTGAAAAAGAACCAGCCCCAGATGTATGAGGATCTGGTGGATTTCTTTGACGATCCTGATGCCGAGCAAGAGGAGTGGCGCTCCGCCAAATCGGTGCAAAAAGGGCACGGGCGACTGGAAGTGCGTGAACTGTGGAGCAGTACCCAGATGAATGAGTGGTTTGAGACCGAGTGGGCGGGGATCGCTCAGGTCTTTCGCTTACGACGGCACGTGAAAGACGGAGACAAAGAGCGCGAGGAGGTCGTCTATGGCGTGACCAATCTGCCCCGTAAGAAAGCCACCGCCGCGCGCCTGCTCGCTTTGCAACAAGCGCATTGGCGCGTCGAAAATCGCCTGCATTATCGGCGTGATGTGACCTTAGGGGAAGATGCGTACCAGGTGCGCGTGGCCGGGGCTCTCGAAGCGCTCGCGGCCCTCAATGGCGGAGTGCTGGCTTTGATGGACTGGCTCCATGTCTCCAATGTGGCTTCTCAGATGCGCCATTTTTGCGCCCATCCAGAGGAGGCCTTGCAGTTACTGTGCGGCAAGCTTGTGCGGTAAAACGGGTACACCAAAAAGCCCTGGCCATACCGCGCTGGCGCATTGACACACGTTCTGGAACTTCGTATACTGTGCAATGGAATGATTTGTTCTCACTAGAAAGGAGTGAAAAGATGAGCATTCTCCTGGTGCGCAACTGGTGGGCATCGACCCTGCGCGGTCTCGTCGCTCTTCTTGTTGGCCTGGCTGCCTTTTTCTGGCCGGGAGGCATTGGCCCACAAGCACTGGCCGTCCTCGTACCGATCTTTGGCGCATTCGCGTTGATCCAGGGTCTTTTTGCCCTGGCAATGGCTTTCATGGAACGCGGGCAATACGACCGCAGGTGGGGACTGGAACACTGGTGGCTGCTCCTCGTGGAGGCAGGAATCAGCATCGCAGCAGGGATCATCGCGTTCGCCTGGTCATCCATCTCGATTGGAACGCTGCTCTACATTATTGCCATCTGGGCGATCGTCACTGGCCTGCTCGAACTGGGCGCCGCGGTGTGGCTGCGCAATGTCTTCAGGGATGAATCGTTGCCGATGGTAGGCGGCATTCTCTCACTCATCTTCGGCCTGGTTCTCGTTTTTCGTCCTGACGCTCCCCCTCTGGCAGTGCTCTGGCTCTTTGGAGCCTTTGCCGTTTCCCTCGGCGTGCTGACGACGATGTTCTCCTTCCGGCTGAGAGGGTTGATTGAGGTTCGTCCCGATACTCCCCAGCACGTGGGAGAAAGGGCCACCCAGGAGCAGGTAGAGTAACCGTAGGACGCCGCAGACTCGTTCGACAATGCAGGTGGCAGCCATGAAACGGCTTACCCGTGCAGTGTCATCCCGGGAGAAAGCAGAACTACCGCTCGCGCGCTCGACCAGATTCGCCAGTGCAGGCTGCAGAGTACGTGCTCGGGCCTGCGCTTCCTAAACTCGTGAGGACTGCCAAATGCGCACCGTGGTATCAGCGCTGCCCGAGGCGATGTAAGGCCCCGTTGGGGACCACTCGACCACAAAGACCGTGCCAGCGTGTTCCCGATAGGTATAGGCGTTTTTTCCGGTGGCGGCGTCCCAGAGCTGCACGGTCGTATCGGTACTGCCGGAGGCGATGCGTTTGCCATCGGGCGGCCAGGCGACTGCAGATACCACGTTCGCCAGGCCGGCGTGTCCATGGTAGGTGAAGACACGCTTCCCGGTGGTGGCATCCCAGACCTGCACCGTCCTATCGGCTCCCGCGGAGGCGACGTCCTTCCCATCAGGGGAGAGGGCCAGGGCATAGACGGTGCCGGCATGGCCATGGTACGTGGAGGCCGCCGTTGCGGTCATCGCGTCCCAGATCTGGACGGTCGTATCGGCGCTGCCCGAGACGATATATTTCCCATCAGGCGACCAGGCCAGGGCATAGACGGTATCCGTATGCCCGCGATAGGTGGAGACCGCCGTTCCGGTGGCGGCATCCCAGACCTGCACCGTCTTGTCCGCGCCTGCCGAGGCGATAGATGTTCCGTCGGGCGACCAGGCCAGGGCAAGCACGCGCGCGCTGTGCCCGCGATAGGTCACGGTCCGGTTTCCGGTGGCGGCGTCCCAGACCTGCACCGTCTTGTCCGCGCCTGCCGAGGCGATGCGGCTCCCGTTGGAAGCCCACCCCACGGCAAACACGCCATTGAACAGGCCAGCATGCCCATGGTAGGTCACCAGCGTCTCTCCTGACGAGGTATTCCACACGCGCACCGTCGTATCGGCGCTCGCCGAAGCCAGGTACTGCCCGTTGGGCGACCAGGCGGCGGCGTAGACCGCGCCAGTATGGCCGCGATAGGTCAGCAGGGTGCTTCCCAACGCGTGGGTGGAAGCAGGGGCGGTCGGCGAGGGCGGCGCGGTAAAGCGAGCG
>Ga0307374_10003584_pt1 | contig 26395 bp, 19 predicted proteins | sample OX3MG_FD_202532 | JGI IMG/M metagenome (GOLD analysis project Ga0307374, IMG submission 202532) | Soil microbial communities from Risofladan, Vaasa, Finland - OX-3 | ecosystem: Environmental > Terrestrial > Soil > Coastal area > Acid sulfate soil | place: Finland: Risofladan, Vaasa | collected...
AGTTGTTCATGACTCAGCTCTCTTTCTTTGCAACTACAGGTTGCATGAAAAACCGGATTTTTTATTTTATTATTACGTGAAGAATAGGCCTGCAGATATTTTTTAAATTCTTCTTTGGTTATTTCTTTTTTATCCTGAAGGCTTCCAAAGTTTTCAAAAAAGACAAGTCCTGCGACACCTTGTTTCACTTTTTTTTCATTATAATTAACTGCATTAAAATTGCCACCCGCGGCGGACATAATTTTAAAAATGGCACTATTCATTTTTAAAATAAGTTCCTGGTAAGTAATTCACTGATCTCATTTCGCTTTTCATTATATTTTTTCAGTTGTTCTTCGATCATTTCGTACTCTCCGTCCGAGATTTTTTTATCAGCACGGATTTGCCTCAATGCGATGGTAATCTGGTTTATATTATTGCCGATGTAATTAATTTCCTTGCACAAACAATAAACTGCATGGAACCTTTCATCCTTAATTTTCCTATCTGTTATGGGAATATCGTTTATGAGATTCGTTACTATTTCTGCCATTGATATACCAAATGAACTGGCCTTCTCTTCGATACGCTTTTTATTAGCTTCGGTTATTCTTATTTCCAGCCTACCACTCTTTTTTATAAGTCTCTGTTTAATATTTTTCATTATTTATATAGTTATTATTAAATTCAAATTTATTAATTTCTTTTAAGTTGCGCAAGTTTTTAATTTCCGCCTTTAGCGGCAAGATAGTCTTTGGGAGGTACGTACAAAGACACATCTTGTCCTATTTTCGGGTACTATCAGGTTTCTACATTGAGAAATATAATTAATCGCTGAATCTCTCTGTCAATAGGCATTTATCTGCTATTATCTTCAATAATTTCCAAAATAAACCTTTATCAACTGTCGAGCAATCTTTAATTGTCCGCATGAATCTTTAAAATCCGTTGTGATAATTAAATAGTCTTTGATAGTCTTCGAAAATCTTTAAAATAGTTTATAAAAGATTTGGTTATATTAGTTTAATAAATAACTTTGTTATAATTATTAATACAATTTATTAAATGAAGAATAAAATAAACGAGGCTAATATAAGGGAGAGAATACTGTCTGAAGGCTATGGCAAATTCGATCTGATTGATACTGTTTTTTCAAAGGAGGAAATTCTTAGCGCCAAACCCCGGATACTTTTAAAAAATATTATTACCAGGTTTTCAATTTCTGATGGTGCCATTAATCGAAAAACATTCTGGTCATGGCACCTACGCTATAAGAAAAAAAATAATCTTGTTTCTTCTCCAACATCCATATTTCAAATAGAAAGTTTGAAGCATGAAAAAACACCCGAGCACTCAGGAGATTGGCGCGACTTTAAACCATCTGATGCTGAATCCTTAAAGCAAAGTAAAACACTTATTAAAGTGATTAAATAAAATTTATCAATCATTTTCTCAATTAAAAAAATCAAATCAAAAAATCATGAAGACATTTTATTTCAATATCCAAAGTAAAGGAGGGGCAGGTAAATCCATGCTTACATATTTGCAGGCACTCAAACATGAAAAAAATGAGAAAGCAGCTTTTGTTGACTTAGACAGCTCTACCCAAACTTCAACAAGGCAACTTCATTTTTTAACGCAACAGGAGGCCAACCGGCTATTTTCGGTTGACATATTTGACAATTTAAAAAAGATAGAACGTGAAAAGCTCTATGACGTACTACAGGCTTTCAACACACAACCATTTGAAGAGATCTATATTGATTTTGGCGCTCCTGAAAGTGAACAATTGCCTTCTTTATTTTCTTTGGACTTTACCATAGAGGAATTTAAAGAATTTGAAAAGGAGTTGAAAGCCAAATTTGTGTTTAATGTGATCCTCTGCGGAGGCACTTCTTACGCAAGCACTTTTGATTACCTGAAAAAACTTACTGAAATCATCAAGGGAAAATTTGAAATAGTAATGTACCTGAATGAATTGACCTTTTTGAATTACAATCTGTTGCTTGATGAACTGAATGAATTTGCTAAAAAAGCGAAAGGATATATTTCAAAGGTGGTGCGATTTGGAGACATCCATGTTGATAGAAATTCAGGACAAATAATTACTGAGAATATCAGAAATGGTAGTGGCTTCACAGGATATAATTCCTTCGCTGCTAAAACAATCATTAAAAGGGAAATGGCAAAAGTTTAAAATCTTCAAAAGGATTCAATCATCTGCATTAATCTTTAAAAATCTTCATTATTATTTAATAGCCGCAATGAAAAATATGACTGAATATCAAAAAATCCTGGAACAATTTAGAACGCATTACCGCAATGAATACGGAATTAATCTTGATGATGAAGTACTGTATTTCTTCGTCCGCGTAAATGAAATGCAATCAGGCTTAAAAAAAGATATTTGCAACCTTCCTAAGATAACATTCAAAACAGGGTGGGATTATTTTCTCTATGGTCTTGGCTCATGGCTTATCCCCTCAATCATTGTATCAATCATATTATCCATGCAGATGTTTTTAAACGCTAATAAACATTCAGAGGATATCCAATCTAACAAAATCATTATTAAAAACAATATCCCTTACCTGGAAATAAAAACAGATAGTTCAACCTTCTATTTATCAATTCAAAAAAAATAAAACCATGAAAACAAAATTTCAATCAATCATAATTATCACTTTAGCCATCTTCATTTTTTCTTCCTGCTCCAAGAAGAAGGATCAGCCCGATGTCACTAAACAGGCCATCATGAAAATGGAATTCTCCTATTTAGGGGATCTTCAATCGCAGGTTGCTGTCTTAAGCTTCCTTGCAGTAAATGCCGAAAATTCTTTAATAAATATTGTAAACGAAAATACCGGAAATGTCTCTGCAGGGCCATTCATACAAAATGAAGATTTTACTGCATCCAAAATGATTTCTTTTCACACTGTTGATAAAATATCTTCAGCAAGTATCATGCTTTCAATATCTCCTAAGGTATATGAAACTACTCCTGAAAATAATCTAATCATAACAATCAAAATATATTTTGATGGAAAATTAGCAGACAGTCAAACTTTTTCCTATGACCAGGTATCTGATGGAACTTCTTCTGCACCAAAAGATTTTGATTATAAAGTAACCGTAAAATAAAATAAACCCGAATGAATAGTTTAAAAACATTTCAGGATTTCCGTTCCCAAATTTCAATCATCGAGCTTGCCATTTCTATTGGATATAAATTAAACAAAAGAGATGGTTTAAAATGGCCCGTATTAAAAGATGAAATTTCGGGGGATAAAATCATAATTGTTAATCCACAATCTACATCTAACCAGGGTTATTTTAATCCCCAGGATACAAAAGATAAAGGAACCCTAATCAATTTTGTAAAGAACCGGTTAGGATCCCTGTTTCCATATCTAAATAGTAAATCAGAAGCCGGTAATATTAATGCAGTGCTTTACCATTATCAGAATCTGTTTAAAACAGATGTAAATAATTTAGTGCAAGAATATTCTGAAAAAAAATTTTGTTTGCCTGACGGGCTTTTGGAATTGAAAGATCCCACTTACCTATTTTTTAGAGGAATCCAATCGCAGACAATTAATAATTCCCTTTTCAAAGAAAAAATATTTAATGTGAAATTGAACGGCTATGATAACATAGGTTTTCCTTTTTATAATGCTTCCGGTGATACTGTAGGATTTGAATTACGCAATAAGCAATTCAAGCACGTTATCGGGGGTACCGATAGATCAGTTGGTATTTGGCATTCTAATTTGCCTCATACTATTGAATATGTAATACTCACCGAAAGCCCAATAGATGCTTTATCTTATCATCAATTAAAAGGAAAGAACAATTCCTTATACGTTTCCTTTGGTGGCTCCGTGACTCAGGGGCAGTTAGAAACTTTAACTTCCATTATCTTGGAAGCAAATGTAAACCCAGAACTAAGAATAATATCGGCAGTGGACAATGATAAAATGGGTAGGATTTACACTGAAAAATTTAAAGAAGTGTTTTCAGAAAAGATCATTGAAGATTATCCAAGGCTTAAAGATTATAATGAAGACTTGAAAAAAGGACAAATAAGGTGTATTGTTAACCGTTGAATTATTTGATTTGAACAGATAGGATTGGAAAAAAATTTATAAATAACATCCTACAATACTGATATACTTGTAATGTCGTTTGGATTAAGTTGGCCTAAACCACCCCTTTCAACGCCGTCTATGATTACCAGCACAGGGGTATTACCCGTTGTGCTTAAGCCCCTAACATAGGCCGCTTTGGTAACAATTGTAATAACGTGGCTTACAATATTTTTTCAGTCCGTTAAAGTTGCCGCTCAAAATCCAGCGATCATCCTCAGGGATGAATAAAAGTTAATAACGGTTAAGAATAATCGAATTTGCCTACCCGGTTGCAAAAAGCCATCCGCGCGGCGTGGCTGTAAGATTCTCTTTTAATAAACGGTTAAAGTAAAACAGGAATTATTGTTTTTGTTGGTTTACTGTATTATAATATTAGTAGTATTACAAGTTTAATGGAAAAAGTTTATTGTATTTACCAAAGGAAATTGGCAATCGACCCAAAGCCTAATTTATTGAATGGCATAATGAAAATGTTTATAGAGGATAAATTTTGATTTTCAAATGTCGGGGGCGGACACCCGCGAGGAGTGAGGCTTACGCCAACTTGGAAGATTCTTGCCAATTTGGGGCAGAAAAACTTTTTTAATAGCAACTTAATTTTACATTACTTTTAGTTTTTTTTGTAAATTTCGACATGAATCAAGAGCTATTATTGAGACTTTTTCGATCCATTGAAGGAGAGCCTACAGAAGATATTATTCTTGTAGCAGGAAGGATTATTGAGGACGAGACTAAAAAAGGTCATGTAAAACTTGCGAATAAATTAAGTGAAATACTTAAGAAGAATATTCATAGCTATTCTTCATTCAGGGGAGAATTAAAATCATTATTACCTCCAGGTGTCTCGATTCCAAAGGATAAAAGGTATAATATACCCTTGGCGACTCATGTAGAACGCGATTTGTTGAGACACTATATGATCTTACCTGAAGAAACCGAAAGTAAAATACAAAGAATTGAGAAGGAGTTTGTAGCAAAGGAAAGATTAGGTCATTATGGTCTTTATCCTAAACAAAAGATATTATTATATGGTGCCCCTGGCTGCGGGAAAAGTATGGCAGCCGAACGAATTGCATGGACTATTGGTCTGCCATTCTTAAAAGTGCGTTTTGAAGCTATTATATCCTCATATTTGGGTGAATCCGCCTCGAACTTAAAAAGACTATTTGAATCAATTAAGTCTTTTCCGTGCGTATTGCTTTTAGATGAATTTGACTTTATCGCAAAATCACGTTCCTCTACCGGACAAGATGTGGGTGAAATGCACCGTTTAGTAAACCTACTACTAAATCTATTAGAAGACTACCAGGCACCGGGAATTTTAGTTGCTACGACTAATTTCGAGGGAATTATTGACCATGCTTTATTTCGTCGCTTTGATGAAATAATTGAAATGCCCAAACCGGGGGAAGAACAAATTCTACAAATATTTAAACAAACTCTTTCTTCCATTTCAATTTCCAAAAATATTAATTGGAATAAATTTATTGATTCTATGGAAGGTGTTTCTTCAGCAACTGTTGTAAAAATTGCTAACGATGCCGCAAAGCTTGCAGTTCTTTCGGGAGAAAAAATAATAAATGAGGGACATTTAAAAACGGCATTGCAAGAGAACCTTATACTAATCAAAAAATAATATGGCTGATTTTCAGCATTTAACCCTAGTTCAAGTTGTACAGAGAAAGCCATTCATCGGCTATGGCGGTGGTCCTAAAAAAGGAGAAGCCGCAAAATATAACCTTGAACACAGGAGAGAACATTTTGACAATCTTACAGGCCAGATAAATTCTATTAAAGAAAAATGGGAAAAAGAAAATATTGCACGAAAAGAAAACGATTTGCCTGAACTTCCCATCAAAGATGTAATCCCACTTTTTCTACATATTGATTTAGCAAAGGATATAGAATCTTTAAAAAGTTTTGGAATCGAAATTATCTCGGAGGAAGAAGATGGATATATTATTGGAGCAAATAGCGATGAATTTAAAGTGTTCGCTGATAGACTTGAACAATTCTTAAATCAAAGTAATAAAAAATTCAAAGACTCCGCTGCCTCCGTACTCGAAGTGATTCCTGAACCAACGGAAAGATTAAAACGAATCCTATCAAAAAGCCTGCTTGACAAATGGGAAGGAATAGCTCAGATAAACGAAATAGTAGTCTACGTAGCAATCTCATGTTATTTAAAAATACCGGACTACCCAACTAAAAAGGAAGAACAGTCAGATGAATCATATGATTCTTCTGTTGAACGCTGGAGACTCCGCTATAATCAATGGCAGATTGCAAAAGATGATTTAGCCAGAGTTAGGCAAACTGAGTTTGAAAGTTTTATTAAAATATATGACTCTGAATTTGTTGGGAGACTAGGCCAGTATTCTGAATTTGACGATGGATTTGGTTGCAAAATCAGGATAAGTGGCGCAGGCTTAAGGGAATTGGCTTTAAGGTTTGCATATGTGTTTAATATAGAAGAACATGACCCTTTATATAGTTTTGAAGGAAGCCGTGAATTAGAAAATCTTCTTGAAATTGAAATACAAGCTCCGGATGATGAAAGCCCCAAAATATGTATAATTGACAGTGGTATCCAGGAAGGACACAGATTATTGTCTTCAGCAATTGATGAAGATCTATCAATATCTTATGTATCTAATGATACAGATACTTTTGATAAAGTTCCAAACGGAGGACATGGGACTAGAGTAGCCGGGGCTGTATTGTTTCCTAATGGAATTGATTCAAATAAAGAAAACACAAAAGCACCATTCTGGCTTCAGAATGCAAGAATTTTAAATGATGAGAATAAGATAAGTAGTGATTTAAATGAATCCGACCTTATGAGTGACATTGTCGAACGTTTTTACCCTACTAAAATATTCAACTTATCTGTTTCAAATAGTCGGCCTGAAGTTCATGTTCATATGCCTATTTGGTCTGCAAAGATTGATAAAATTATCTGGGAAAATGATATTCTTTTTTGTATCGCTGCGGGAAATATCCCTCGTGATTCAAATGATGCGGGTATACCCGGAATAACAAATTTTATTTCTCAAGGAATATATTATCCTGACTTTTTAAAAGATCCAAAAAGTTCTATTACAAATCCTGCCTATAGTTGCTTTGCTTTAACTGTTGGATCAATTTGTGATTCAGAATTTGAGGATGATACATTTAAATGTTTTGCAGATAAGGATTATCCATCTTCTTTTTCGCGGTCAGGATTTGGATTGTGGGGAATGATCAAGCCAGATGTTGTGGAATATGGCGGAGATTTTGTTTTCAATAAAAACTCATCAGATGTCACAACACACGAAAAATCTTCACCAAATTTAATAAGGTCAACAAGAGATAATGGACCAGCTGTTGGTAGAGATGTCGTTGGGACTTCTTTCACCACTCCGAAAATCAGTCATATTGCAGCAACTTTACAAAATCTATACCCAGATGAATCATGTTTATTATATAGAGCTTTAATTGTTCATTCTGCTAAGTTTCCCGCAGCAGTCAGAAATATCCCAGATTTTTTACATCATTATGGTTATGGCATTCCAGATATTAATAATGCTACTAGAAATTCCTCAAAAAGGGTCACTTTATATAGTTCAGGTGAAATCAATCCAAAAAATTCGAATATCTATTTGATCAAAATTCCTAATGAAATAAGGAGGCCAGGTTTGGATTTTGATGTGTTAATAGAAATTACACTATCATTTAAGGCAGCGCCAAGAATAACCAGGCGCAACACACATTCATATTTATCAGCGTGGCTTGATTGGGAAACTTCAAGAAAAGGGGAAACTCAAAAAAGTTTTTCCGACAGAATATTATTATCTAAAATAAGCGAAGAAGATGATGATGAGGCAGACAACTCTGAAGAATCAAACTTATTGGAATCAAAACCTGAATCATTTAAATGGGCTATTGGCTCTAAGGCAAATGATGGAGAAATAAATGGTGTAAAAAGGCAAGACAGTTCTATTCAAAAAGATTGGTGCATAGAAAAATCAAACCAATTACCTGAAGAGTTTCTAATTGCAGTAAAAGGCCACAAAGGTTGGGAAAAGGATTTAGATAAGGAAATACCTTATTCAATAGTAGTTAGTTTTGAAATATTGGATATCGAAGTAGATGTAGATATTTATAATTTAATTGAAATTGAAAATCAAATTGAAATCGAAAATGAACAAGAAATCGTCTTCGACAGTTTATAACTTTTTTCAAAAAAATAAACCTAAGAATAGTTTATTCCCCTAAGTTTGTGTTGGCTGGGATTTTCTTTACGATTATGCAAATTCCTGCAGGCAAATCGGAAGTAGTAACCAGCCCAAATCCCAAAAATCTTTTCCAAACTGATTATATTCACTTTTCTAATGCAGTCTTTGTATTGTCGTGGCGCGTCCATTATTTTCCCATTCAACAAACGAGTAACTATAACAACAATAATTTTACTCGCTACTTTTCCTCCCCATTTTCGAAAAATCCACACTCAGCCCAATTGAAAAGTTGGGGCTTCTGATATCAAGCAAGGTATTAGGATAGGGATTTGAAGTACCGCTCATAATAAAGTCAACCTTTAACCAGGGAATCGGGGGTACCCCACATTGAAAATCGAGTGCAGGCTCGCTAAAATGGATTGTTTGATCGTATATTGTATCAAGTGAATAAAATGCTAATTCATCTCCTGTATAATTAGTAGTAATACGTCCGTAGTGTACATAAGAATTTTTAAAAATTATGGATGCACGAAAATATTTTCCAGGCATAAAATTTATCGAGGGCTGTAGAAACTTTTTCGTTATGTTACTGTTTTAGAATCTTTCACCGGGAATTCCATTCTCCCAGCCATTCTCAGTAAAAGAAAATTTTCCGAAATCCATTCCGCCATACATATTAAGTGTGATGGTTTTTGCTGGATTTAATGGAATAAAAAACCCGGCACCTACACTAAATAAATTACGCTTGTACCGTATAACTGAAGTGTCAAATGGAATATTGTAATTGTAGCGATTTTCATTGTTGAAATCTTCTTCTTTCCTGTTAAAATATCTGGCTGTCAATGCCCAGTGGTTTCCTATGGAATAAGCTCCATGAATGTCAAAACCATTAGCAAAACCACCCGTTTGGGTACGACCAGTAGAAGAATAATAACCTGCTAATTCTGATTGGCCTTTCTCATTAAAAAAGGGACTATTAGCCGGTGAAGCTGAATAAATGTAGCGCTCCGTAGTAATGCACGATAATAAATAGCACATACTAAATATAAATGCAAAGAAAAGAAGGAGTCTTTTCATAAAGCAGTATTGAGGTATGAAGTTAGTAAAAAGGAATATTCTTTAAATTTTCTAAAAGGTTCTTTTGAAGGCTTAACATCCTCTTTTGGCCTATCCACTATACTCACCAAATTAATTTCAATGATACCAATGATGAACAGACGATTTGTATTGGACGAAATTAAACAACTATAATAATAAAATGTATCAGCATTCAGGCAATTGATTCTCAAAAAATAAATGATAATGAAACAATTGATTTATTTATTACTTTGTGAGATAACCAATTGCTTCTTCTTTCAGTAAAGAAAATGAAAAAAATTTCTAACAAAATGGAGAAAAATATATTCGATTTGCATAAAGAAATCCTTGACGATTACAAACTTTACATTGACAGCTTTATCAATATCGCTGATGAAAAAATTCTTGCAACAGTTAGAAAAGATTTTGATTCCGGTAATTTATATCCTGAACCATTAGTTCAATTCAACCCTTCTTTTGAATCTGGAGGAAGTGTTGGAGATTTAGTAAATAAAGGAATATTGGTAAAAGAGTTTAATAATATTTTCTATGATGGTGAAAATAATTCATGGTCAATATATAAGCACCAAACGGAAGCAATAATTAAAGGCAATGAGAGTAAAGGTTTTGTTGTTACTTCGGGCACTGGTTCAGGCAAGAGTTTGACTTACATCTCAACAATTTTCAACCACCTTTTTAAAAACCCTAATAAGCCTGGTATAAAAGCAATTATTGTTTATCCATTAAATGCTTTAATCAATTCCCAGGAGGCTGCATTAATTGGCTTTGAAGAAAACTACAAAAAAAGAACTGGAAGCAGTTTGCCATTTACTTTCGCAAAATATACTGGTCAGGAGAAGCAGGAAATCAGGGACAATCTAAAAGACAATCCGCCGGATATTCTTCTTACTAATTATATGATGCTTGAATTATTAATGGTAAGAAAAGATGACGAAAAGCTTAGAAAATCTTTTTTAGACAACATTGAATATTTAGTTTTTGATGAACTGCATGTTTACAAAGGCAGACAAGGCGCAGATGTATCTTTACTAATCAGAAGAATTAAAGCATCAGCAAAAAATAAAAATATTATTTGCATTGGCACATCAGCAACAATGGCTACAGGTACAATTGAGGTGCAGAAGAAGGAAGTTGCAATAGTTGCAACAAGATTCTTTGATGCCAATTTCTTTCCAGAAAATATAATTGTTGAGTCACTAACATATTCTACAAACGAAGTGATCCCATCAAAGGAGGCACTGAAATTAGCCTTTAACGCCGACATAAAGGACTTTTCAAAAAAGGCATTACTTGAAAACCCCATTGCAATATGGCTTGAAAGAACCATCGCTGTTAGGAATGAAGGTGAGCATAAGAGAAGAAATGATCCTAAATCTTTAAAGGCAATTGCTACCGAATTCTCAGATGAAACAGGAATAGGCAAAGTTGAATCTGAGAAGAAAATTATTGAAATTTTAGTGTGGGCTGAGGCATTAAATATTGAAAGTGCAAGAGAAAAGAAAACAGATACAATCCTTCCTTTTAAGTTGCACCAATTCATTTCACAAACTGGTTATGTATATGTGACACTTGAAGGTGCCGATAAGCGTCATATAACCTTAGAGCCAAATCCATTCGTAAAATTTTCAAAACGTGAAAAGGAAGTTCCGGTTTTTCAAACAGTATTTAGCAGGGTTAGTGGAGTGGAATTTATTTGCGTTAGAAAGGATTTTAGTGAATCTAAACTAATCTTTAGAGACTTCAATGAAAATCAAAATCCAAAGAATGAAGATGATCTAAAAATAAATAAGAAAAAGATTAAAAAACGTTCCCAAGACGATTATAAGGATGGCTATTTACTTTTAGATGCAGGATTTCAAATTGTAATAAATGAATTCCTGGAGTTACTTCCAAATGCATGGAAAAGTAAATCTGGTGATAAAATTGACCCTTCAAAAGATTTTCTGCTTCCAAAAGAAATTTATGTTTCAAAGGATGGATCATTTTCCGATTCACCAAATGGTGGCGAAAAGGCCTGGTTTATGCCCGCACCTTTAATTTACGACCCAACTTGTGGTTTAATTTATTTGGAGCCTAAACTAAGCGAAAAATCAAAACTCATTTCTTTAGGCAATGAAGGTCGTTCTACATCTACTACTTTAATAACTCTTCAAACTTTATTAGCTCTTTTTGGAAAATACGGTTATAAGAATTTGAAGGAACAAAAGCTTATGAGCTTTACGGATAACAGGCAGGATGCGTCTTTACAAGCGGGCCATTTCAATGATTTCATCCAAGTGGTTCATTTGCGTTCTGCAATTGAAAAGGTTTTGAAAAATGCTTTAAAAAGCTTAACTCTTTTTGAATTAGTCTATAAAGTTGAAGAAGAATTAAAATTACCGGAGAAAGAATATGCGGTAAACCCCGCAAACAACCCTTTAATTCCAAGTGAGACCAATAAAAAAGCCTTACGTAATTATATTACATATAGGATCATTCAAGATTTAAAAAGAGGTTGGAGATACATATTACCAAACCTTGAACAGACTGCTCTTCTCACAGTTTCTTACCAAAAATTAGATGAGTATGTTGAAAGAGATGAGCTTTGGATGAATATTGATTTGCTTAGTCAATATTCACACGATGACAGGAAGGCCTTTGTGCTTCAAATACTAAACTACTTTAGGAATTCTTATGCAGTGGACTTAGAATTATTGCGATACGAGAATAGGCTTAGAATACAAGATGAATTAAACAATTCTTTAAATAGAAATAAACTTTGGTCTTTAGACAAAGGTGAAAAAATTGAGGCACCTGCCTCACTATCATTAGAGGGCGCTGATAAAGCCACAAGGGAAGTTTTTATTCAAAGTATCGGGCCTATGAGCAGATTGGCAAGGTTTGTAAAACAAGAGTTTAGAAAAAGTACAGGTAGTCAGCCCAATACTCAAGAATATTTGGAATTTATGAATTCACTATTACAATTGTTGTGTGATATGAATTATTTAAGGCCTCAACTGGTTCATGCTGAAAAAGGTGATAAGATGACCTATCAATTAATCTTGGGAGAAGTGCTTTGGGAAAAAGGGGATTTGGAAAATGTTACTATAGATAGGTCGTCCTTCATTACGCTTGATGAGGCAGTCAAAATAAAACCACATACATACTTCCAGGACTTGTATCAGAAAGATTTTTCTAAACTTCCAAAATCATATATCGCTGCAGAGCATACTGGTCAAATTAAAAATGAAGAAAAAATTGAACGTGAGGAGAAGTTTAATGAAGCCATTGAATTAAGTGCTTTGTATTGTTCACCTACAATGGAATTGGGAATTGATATTTCTTCACTCAACATTGTTCATATGCGCAACGTGCCCCCAAGCCCTGCAAATTATGCACAGAGAAGTGGCCGTGCAGGACGTAGCGGCCAATCTGCTTTGGTATTTACTTATGCTTCCAAAGTTTCGCCACACGACAAACACTTCTTCGCAAATCCTGTAAAAATGGTTGCAGGTATCGTCCAGGCACCAAGAATTGATCTTACCAATGAAGAATTAATTCGTTCACATATTAATGCCACTGTGCTATCATTCTTAAATGCTGAAGAATTTAAACCATCACTTACTGACTTGATAGATATTTCAGGAGGAACTTACAATTTGAAGAATGATATTAAGACTAAATTTCAAGATGTTATTGATTCGCGGTTTCACGAAATAAAACAAAATGTGTCATCTGTGGTAAATGGAATAATTGACCTGAAAGACACAAAATGGTTCACCCCAGTTTGGCTTGAAAATGAAATAAGGCACGTGCCAGCTAAACTTGAACAATCTTTAATTCGTTGGAAAAAAATGTATTTAGATGCTTTACGCCAGATGAATGATGCACATGAAATTAAAACCAGTCCTGTAATAAAAGACAGTGAAATTAAAAGGCTGGCAAATCGATCCTATTTTCTTGCAGAAGAACGATTAAATCTTCTAAGAAATGAAAAAAATAGAAATTCAACATTGTCGGAATTTTACACCTTCCGCTACCTGGCATCCGAAGGCTTTTTGCCAGGATATAATTTTACACGATTACCAATTCGTGTTTTTCTTGGAGGTAAAGATAGAAACGAAGCGATCTCAAGGCCGCGTTTTATTGGCTTAAAAGAGTTTGGGCCTAACAATCTTATTTACCACAACGGTGGTAAGTATAAAGTGAATAGAATTACGCCAAATGATGTGGCACTTGATTTATCTACTATTAAGATTTCAAAATCCACGGGATATGCCTTTCTTAATGAAGAAGGAAAAGGCGTGAATCAAGACCCGATAACGGGCGTACCATTTGATGCTAGTAACATGGATAGGATTGAAAATAGATTGCTTGAACTTCAGGAGGCACAGTCTGAGAATACTGAACGCATTTCTTGTATGGAAGAAGTGAGAACATCAGAAGGATATGTAACAGAACTTTATTTAAACTCAACAGACGGGTTACTAGATGCTACAAAAATTAAACTGACTGTAGATGGTGATGAATTGATGAAATTATTTTATCAGCCTGCTGCTAAACTTATTTTATTGAACAAAAAATGGAGGCGGGGTAAGGATGACGGGTTTGATATTGGCACAAAAACAGGGTTTTTCAAATCTAAAAAACAAGTCGCAAGTCCTAAGCCAGAAGACCCAATTCAAAATATCATGTTATACACCTATGATACATCTGACATATTGTATGTGCAACCAATTAAGTCACTTGGCTTATCAGAAGAAGGAGTTATTACTATGCAATATGCTTTGCTAAAAGCTATTGAACGGCTTTATCATATTGAACCTGTAGAAATTTCGGCAAAATTGATGGGTAGTGACGAATATAAAAACATCATGTTGTATGAATCTGCTGAAGGAAGCATAGGTGTATTAAAAGACATTGCACGGAACCCAGCAAAACTCCGCGATATATTTTTGGAAGCCTATAAAATATGTAGCTATGACTTTGCTACAAAAGAAGACTTATTTCCTACACGGCCTAAAGCAAGCTATGAAGATTTATTGTCTTACTACAATCAAATGGATCATACTAAAATTGACCGTCATTCCATCATTAAAGCCTTAGAATTATTAATCGTTTCTAATCCTGATGATACTGAGGGCGGTACTTATGAAGAAAAATATGATGGACTAAAAAAGGGACTACACCACAGAAGCCCGGGCGAAAAAGTACTGTTGGATTATCTGTTTGATAATGGTTATAGATTACCAGATTTTACGAATCACAACATGGAACAATTTTATGTGCAACCCGATTTTGTGTATGAAAAAGAAAAGGCTTTGGTGTTTGTGGATGGTGGAATACATAAGAAAGCTATTAACAAAGCTGATGATGAAAAGAAGCGAAAAACAATTGAATTAGCTGGTTTTGATGTGTTGGTTTGGGACGATACCGTAGAAGAAGTCGCATCATTTGTAACTAGAAGGCAAGACATTTTTAGAAAAGTACGATAAGCAATATGATAGATAGTAAGTTAAAAAAGCCCGGTAAGCTGGTAAAATTTAGAGGAAGACGATGTGTAGTTCAGCCTTCTACCGATAATGAAATAATATTGCTCAAACCGCTTGGTGGTTCCGATGATGAGATGATTTCAGTGTTTGAACCCGTATTGCAAGCCTTTGATAAATTAGAAGACGATCATTTTGAATTACCTGATAAATCTGACTTAGACAGTTTTCTTACAGCAAAACTTTTATATAATGCTGCAAGGCTTTCTTTCCGCCAGGTAAGTGGCCCGTTTCGATGTATGGGGAAATTATCATTCAGGCCCCGTTCTTATCAACTGGTGCCGTTAATTATGGCTTTGAAACAGCCTGTAACAAGACTATTGATTGCCGATGATGTAGGTGTTGGTAAAACCATTGAGGCGATCTTGATTTTACGGGAACTATTGGAACGTGGTATTATAAAATCATTTACAGTTTTATGCCCGCCACATTTATGTGAGCAATGGCAACAAGAATTAATTGACAAATTAGATATTGATGCTGTAATCATTCGTTCAAGCACAGTCGCTGGTTTGGAGAGAAAGATTGTTGGGGATGACACGTTGAATGTATTCAACTACTATCCTTACCAGGTGGTATCAATTGACTATGTAAAAAATGGCTCAGCTAAAATGCCAGCCTTTTTAAAGGATGTGCCGGATTTAGTGATTGTAGATGAAGCACATACCTGCACTAAAAATCTTGATTTCAAAAAGACTAATCAAAGCCAACAACGATATGAACTGCTGGAAAAAATTGCTAAAAATGATCAACAACATTTGCTTTTACTGACTGCAACACCGCACAGCGGAAAAGATGGAGAGTTTAAATCACTGTTAGGATTGGTTAATCCTGAATTTGAAACCTATGATTTTGGTGATTTAGAAACCTCGGAAAAAAGAAAAGTAGCAGCACACTTTATACAACGTAAAAGAAAAAATATTGAGAAATGGTTGGATGAGGAAACACCCTTTCCAAAGCGAACCACCGAAGAATTGCCTTATACACTTTCTGCATCCTCTGAATATTACAAACTCTATCAGGATGTATTAAAATTTGCAAGAGGCATAAGCACTGAAAGTGTTACAGAAAACAAGGCACGGATGAAATACTTTGCTGCTCTTTCATTGTTGAGAGGGGTAATGAGTAGCCCGGCGGCGGGCTTTGAAATGTTGCAAAAACGTAAGTTAAAAATAAATGAGTCGGATGAGATTACAGCAGATGAAGTAAAAGACAATCCTATTGTAGAAAAGTGGGATGACCAGAATGATTCAGAACAGGCTGGAATTATAGATCGTGCGGATCTTTCCGAAAACGAATGGAATAAATTGAACAGGCTGGCACAAAATGCCGCGGGGTTAACCAAAATGGAGAAAGACCAAAAAGTTAAGTTGGCTGCAGAGCAAATCAAACTTTGGATAAATAAGGGACAAAGCCCAATTGTTTTTTGCCGATTTATTGCCACTGCACAATACGTAGCTAAAATTTTGAAAGAATATTTACCGAAGGATGTGGATGTTCGGGCTATCACCAGCGAACTTAGTGATGAAGAACGAAGGGAGAAGATTGATGAAATGGCCAAGAGTTCGAAACGGGTTTTAGTTGCTACCGATTGTTTAAGTGAGGGTATTAATCTTCAAGATAAATTCAATGCCATCCTGCATTATGATTTACCCTGGAACCCAAATCGTTTGGAACAAAGAGAAGGTCGCGTTGACCGCTACGGCCAACCCGGATGGATTGATAAAAACGGAAATTATCAAAACACAATTGATGTGAAAGTGCTATTTGGTGAAGACAATCCAATGGATGTTGTCGTTTTGAAAATCATTATTGAAAAAATTCAACGAATCCAGAATGCATCTGGAGTAAGCATTGCTTTAGCTGATGATAATAGGTCAGTGATGGATAAGGTTTTAAAAGAAGTGTTACTCAATCCCGAAAATGCTCAGAATAAATTTTCAAAGCAGATTAGGTTGGATTTTGGAGCAAGCCCTGAGTTAGATGAATTGGATGTTGAAATTACCAATGAGATAGAAGCAGCCAGGGAGAAAGCAGAAAGAATCCGTTCCATTTTTGCTCATGAAAGTATTATGCCGGATGAGGTAAAAAAAGACTTGCAAGAAGTAGATGAAGCCATTGGTGATGTGGCTACGTTAGAAGCCTTTGTTGTAGCAGCATCAAAACTATTAGGTGCCAGTTTTGAAAAAACACAAGGTGGCTACATTTTTAAGAAACTGAATATGGATGATTGGATGGCATCTGCATTGGGGCAGGGCGATAAAATTCATATTTCATTCCAATCTCCTACTCCTCAAGGCTTCCGTTACATAGGCCGCAACCATCGTTTTGTAGAACAGCTATGCCACCGCATTATTGCCAACTCTCTTGATAACGAAAGAAAAGGGAATAAAGCAGCAAGGGCATCCGTATTCCGCACAGATGCGGTTAATACGCAAACCACCTTAATTCAATTCCGTGTTCGTAATGTTATTCGTGAAGTAAGCAAGCAACACGAAATGGTTTCGGAAGAAATGTTTCTTTGGGGCTACGAGCAAACACCTGATGGCATTCATGCTCTGGATATTGACCAATGCAAAACACTTTTGCATACATCAAGTGCATTAGACATTAGCACCGAAAGGCAGGAAATCATTTTTGAAAAGGAACTGCAACATTTTAAAGAATTGCATCCTGACTTTATTGCGGTAGTAGCGAAGCGTTCTGATGAATTGGTAAATGCCCATACCCGTTTTGCAAAGTATATAGGTGCTAAACGGTTTGAAGCGGTCACTCCTGTTTTGCCTCCTGATATTTTAGGGGTATATGTATTAATTCCTAATCCTAAAATCTAAGCAAAGCAATCAGTATGAATTTTCCATCAATAGACATACAAGGCTCCATCCTATCCACTGACTTGCTGGCCAAAATCCGCAGTGAGCAGGCCACCTTTCAGCAGGGTAAAGATTTTAATAGTGATTTAACCAATGCCAAACTGAAGGATGAAATAAGCCTGGCATGGCAGGAAGCCAAAGGACAATGGACTATTTATAAAAGCAAGTTAACCCGATTAAAAGATGGCGAAACCGGAACTACTGAAACCCGTAATTTCTGGATTTCACCTTTACTCACCAATCTTGGCTACAACCTTACTTTCAACAGAACTTCAGAAGAACTCAATGGAAAATTATTTCCTATTGGTTACCGTGACAGCAACCTGGATAATTTCCCAGTGTATGTAGGTGGTTACCATGAATCACTGGATAAAAGACCGGAAAATAAACAACTCCGGGTATCGCCTCATGCTATGGTGCAGGAGTACCTGAATTACAGTGAGCATCTGTATGGGATGGTTACCAATGGCCGCCAGTTGCGTTTGCTGCGTGATGCCAGCCGCATTACCCGGTTAAGCTATGTGGAGTTTAACCTGGAGAAAATGATGGAAGAGGATCTCTACTCCGATTTCGTTATCCTGTACCGCGTGCTTCATGCCAGCCGTATGCCCAAAAAGGCGGATGGAGGTGCTGATAGTATCATGGAGAAATACCATCAGGAAGGTTTGGAAGCAGGTAGTACCATCCGCAATAAATTAGGTGAAGCAGTTAAAGGTGCTATTAAAAACTTAGCCAATGGCTTTATCAACCATCCCAATAATGCAGCTTTGCGTGATGCTGTTGCTGCCGGAACTATAAATACAGATGAATATTACCGCCATCAGTTACGTATTATTTACCGCTTACTTTTTTTGTTTGTAATTGAAGAACGAAATCTTGTTTATGCAGATAGCAAAACACCGGAAACCAAACGCTTTAATCACATCTATTTCAACTACTATAGTTTATTACGGTTAAGAAAATTAGCTAAAAAACTATTGCCACCAGAAGCCAACCGCCATTACGATTTATGGCAAAGTTTGGTGAGCACCTTTTCTTTGTTTGAGAAAAAGGAAATTGGCGAAAAGCTCGGTATCATGAGCCTGCAAGGTGATTTGTTTGGCTACCATGCCATCAGTAATAATCAATATGACTTGCACCAATGCTACCTGAGCAATGCGGTTCTATTAAACATCATTAAGTCACTCAGTTATTTTGAAAATGACAATGGCGTGTTGATAGCCGTTAATTATAGCGGACTAGATGTAGAAGAATTTGGGTCTGTGTACGAAGGCTTGCTGGAATTAAAATTGGAGTTCAACAAAGTAGAAGGCTCTGATAATTATTCGGTGAACTGGAAAAAGCAAGCAGGTGGCAGAGAGTTTCAATCTCACTACACACCCGAAGAATTGGTGCAACCCTTAATCAAACATTCATTAGAATACCTCATTGAAAATATTTTGCTGCTTTACTCTCAAAAGAAAGTAAACAAGGAAAATACCATAAAGGCTTTATTGAAATTAAAAGTATGCGATGTTGCCTGCGGCAGCGGCCATATTTTATTAAGTGCAGCCCGTAGGTTATCCCTTGAAATAGCCCGATTACAAACAGACGAAGAACAACCCAATCCTTTGTCTATTCGCAAAGCCATGAAAGATGTGGTGCGGAATTGCATCTATGGCGTAGATAAAAACCCATTGGCTGTTGAGCTTTGTAAAATTGCTCTCTGGCTGGAAGCCTACAACCCCGGAGAGCCGCTTAACTTTTTGGACCACCATATTAAATGTGGCGATGCCATTGTAGGCCTGGCACACCGCAGCGAATTAGAAAAAGGAATAGCCGATGAAGCCTTTAAAACGCTGCTAGGAGATGACAAGGATATTTCTGCTTCCTTTAGAAAAAGAAACCAACAAGAAAGAAAGCAAAAAGAACAAACTGTTTTGAATTTTGAAGCTTCCATTAATGATGAGGTAAATGCAGTTATTGAAAAATACAATCTATTTAAAAATCTACCTGAAAATACACCTGACGAGGTAGAAAGAAAGGCTAAGCAATACATACAATTTCAAGAAAAGACCATTGAACGAATTAGATTAGTACAGTTAGCTGATGCTCAGGTTGCTCAATTTTTTATACCAAAAACAGAAGTTACAAAACAATTTATTTTAACGGATAGAGAGTATCGAGACTTTTTACGAAATGTAAAAAAGGGTATCGGCCCATTGCAATCTAGAAAATTAAGTTATGTTGAAGCTCACTTTTCTAATCCAAAGTCTCAAGACTATAAAAACTTCTTTCATTGGTTTATAGAGTTTCCTGAAGTGTTTAATGAAGGTGGATTTGATACGATTTTAGGTAATCCGCCATTTTTAGGAGGGCAAAAATTGAGTGGAAGTTTTGGCGACCCTTATTTAGAATACATTAAATACCAGTATGCGCCCATTGGAGCAGTTGACTTGGTTACATATTTCTTTAGAAGAATTTATACAATCATAAAACAAGGTGGTTTTCAGTCATTGATTTCTACAAACACAATTGCACAAGGCAAAGCCCGTGAAGATGGCTTGGATATAATTGTGCAGCAAGGCGGAACTATTAATCATGCCGTAAAAAGTATGAAGTGGCCGGGAGTTGCCGCTGTCGAAGTTGCGTTGATAACAATTACGAAGCAGATATGGAAAGGTAAGTTCGTTTTATCTGGAAAAGAAGTAAAAACTATCACTCCATATTTGGATGATGCTGAAACACTTGGCAATCCATTTCCATTAAAACAGAATGAGAGTAAAAGTTTTCAGGGCAGCATTGTATTAGGCAAAGGATTTGTTTTAGAACCAAATGAAGCAGAGGTTTTAATTAAAAAAGACCCAAAAAACAAAGATGTTTTATTTCCTTATTTAACAGGAGATGATTTAAATAATAGCCCTGACCAAAGCCCCAGCAGATGGGTTATTAACTTTTTTGATTGGGAATTAGAAAGAGTAAATCTATATCCAGATTGTATAGAGATTATTGAAAGATTGGTAAAGCCTGAAAGAATTTTAATGAAAGGTGATAGAGGCGCAAAATACTGGTGGCAATTTTTGAGAAGCAGAAATGAACTCTATAGAAAAGTGGAAGGGAAGGAAAGAACGTTTGTTATCAATCGCTACACAAAAACTGTTGCCTGGGCGGCATATCAACCTAAAATTGTTTATTCTGATTCTACAGTTGTTACAACATTCTCGTCGTTTGAAATCTTTGCATATTTGTCTTCAAGTATTCATGATTACTGGGCATGGAAAAATTCTTCGACTATGGGTACAGGAACACTTCGCTATGCAATTAATGAGGCTTTTGAAACTTTCTCTTTTCCTCAAAAAATAAGTACCAACCAAAAACTACAATTAGAATCCATTGGTGAAGCCTACCACGAACACCGCAAACAACTCATGTTGGGTATGCAATTGGGGCTTACCAAAACCTATAACCTGTTTCACAGCAATGCCATCACTGCCCAAAGCATTAATGATAAAGACAAACAGGTTGCACACCTGCAAAAGCATTTAGAAAAAACGGCTAACACAATTTCATTTGATGAAGCCACACAAGGCATACTCAAACTTCGTGAGCTGCATGTGCAAATGGATGCGGCTGTATTGGATGCTTATGGATGGAATGATATAGAAATGAAACATGATTTTCAGGATGTAGATTATTTGCCGGAGAATGATAGGGTTCGGTTTACTATTCATCCTGACGCAAGAAAAGAAGTGTTGAAACGGTTGTTGAAGTTGAATCATGAGATACATGAGGAAGAAGTGAAGGCGGGGCTATGGGATAAGAAAAAAACAGGGAAGAAAAAATCGAATGTGGTGAATGAATCGCAGGCGGGATATGGTAAGGATTTATTTAATCAGGAATAATGGAATGATCATAATAAATATATTTTTGGGGTAAAGAAAAGAGAATAATTAAAATGGATTATAAAACAACTATCAGTGACATATTTAGCCCACGCAGAAATCATTTTGCTGTACCAAATTATCAAAGAGCTTACTCATGGGAAGTAGGCCCAGATAAAGACAGACATGTGCCACAATTTTTAAAGGATTTGGAAGAACATCCTAAAACTGTAGCTCAATACCACTATGGCCATTTTTTGTTTGAACAGGATAACGTGGACAAAAACAAGTATTGGATTATTGATGGGCAACAGAGAATAACTACAACAATTATCTTTTTAAGTTGTATTTATAAACGATTGTTTCAGATTCCGAAATATAATAAGGAGGCACTGAATTTATTCAATGAATTTCTTAAAAATACTGATGACCAGCAAAAGTTTGAAACGGTTGAATACGATAATAATTTTTTTGTAAACGTTATCATTGATAATCGGGAAGACAAGGTAGATACAAAATCAAGAAGACGAATAAGAGAGGCTTATGATTATTTCAGTAATCAGGTGGAAAAAGCAACAATTGAAGATATATTACATTGGAAGGATTTGATTGAAAATGCCAAAATAACTACCGATACAGTTGAGGATAAAGCGGAAGCAACTCAAATTTTCACATTCCAGAATGATAGAGGAAAAGACCTAACAAACCTTGAAAAATTAAAGGCATATTTAATGCTCCAGATATTTCTTTCATGTAAAGGAACTGAAACTAATCCCAATCATGCCATTGGTTTTGTTGAAAAGGAATTTGAAGCAATTTATAAAGCATTGGAAAAAATTGAAATTGCAAACGAAGACCAGGTTTTAAACTATCATAGCACAGCTTTTTTGGCATCTTCTGGCACTGCCGTAGAACGGATTAAAAATGTAATTAAACGACTGGTACAAACAGAACAACAAAAATGGATTAAAGATTTCTCTGTATCTCTAAAACGTTCGTTTGAATATGCCATAACCATTCAAAATAAAAGAAATACTTACAGCAATATCGCAGATGTTTTATATATTGATCAGTCTAACAGTTTTCCATTACTGTTAAAGTTGTTTCATTACAATGAGAATGAAAGTAGTCTTGAAAGAATTATACGTTTAATAGAAATTATCCTTTTCAAATTAAATTATACTACTGGTAATTTTCAAACAAATTCACTTCCTTCAATAGCCAATATGTACTCAGGCGATATTGCAGAATTACGGCGAATACTTTTGTATTATGCAAAAAATGGATTTCAATCCTATTGGAATTTTGAAGGTGACTTTTACAAATATTTAGAAGGTGATAATCATTATTATTCATTAACAAGGTATTTGTTGTGGAAATATGAAAATTCGTTAAGAGATGGAATTAAAGAACCTTATATGCTTTATCCCGAATTTAATAATCTGTACGGCTCAGCAAAGTTTGAAAACACTATTGATCATTGGACACCCCAAAACCCATATGAAGTAGTGTATGAAAAAGAGTTTAATGAAAAATATTTGCACAACCTTGGCAATATGGTTTTATCAACCCGTAGCAGGAATTCAAGTGATAGCAATAATCTGCCAGCTGATAGATCAACGATGTCTACTTTAATTTCCCGTCAAAAACTGGAAGAGTTCAAAGGACTATGGGGGAAAGATCAAATTAAAAACAGACAGGCAGAAATTTCTGAATTTGCAAAAAAATATTGGAATCCTGAAAATGTAAAATAAATTATGGCGTCAATCGGCTGGATAGATTTTTCTAGAAATGACAGAGATCGTGTAGGTTCTGTATTAGACCTGCTTCGCCCTGAAGGTATGGTGGATGAATTGGGAATGGGTACTATTCGTGATGCCTTGGCTAACTGGGGAATATATCAAATCGAACAAAAGGAAATACCAATCTATTTTTTACCACATCCAAATGCTCATTACAATTCTGAATCAAGAAAAAAAAAGTGGCAATTTTGCTTTCCAGAAAGTATTGATCCCCCGCTTCACGTAGAGTGTTTTAATAATTAAACGAATAGGAACAATATCGAACTTGATAAAGAAAAGGAACGTCAAGTTTGCTCCTTTGTTTTCCATGCTTTCAATGAGTTATCCTATTTCATTTTAATCCATCCATTTTCAGTCTTTCTAAAATTAATTCCTCCAACAACTTCTTTAATTATTTCTCCTTTCTTGATCGCATTTATTTCTTTATAGGAAGTTGTGAATTCTCCAAATTGCTTATTATAATCTTTGGTAGCCTGGATATCATGCGCAATTTTTTTTAAGTAAGAACTGTCAGAATCAGCCACGTAGAAAGTATCCATTCCGGAAAATCCTCTTTTGGTAAAAACATGTAAATCCGATCCGGAAACTAATTCTGTTTGGTACTTCATCCAATAAACATCCTCGCCCATCTGATTACTTCTTTTGTCATCAATCTTTTTTAAATCCTTATAAGCTAAAGGAGGTTTTATTCCTTCATTCAGTTTTGCTAAAACAAATTGTTCAGTTGGCAAAGGATCATTGTTACAGGATACAAGCAATAAACAAAAAACACAAAGTGCTAAAGATGGGAGCGTAAAATATTTCATAGATTCTTTTAACTAAAATTAAGATAAATGTGATAATCTTGTACACCTTTAAAAAAATAAAAAACACTATTGTCGTACAAGATTATCACATTTCGGGGGTGAATGAAATAAAGGCTTTGATTATCTTCAAAAATCTTCAATTATCTTCAATCTTTAATTTTTTTTCTTTCCCTTTTTTTAATTTTTTTTCATTTTTTATCTCATAGATAATAATAGTTAATCAATAGATGTATTAGAAGCACCCTTCAAACTCAATGTTTACAGGCATTACAGCAAATATACACGTACAAGATTATCACATTCAGCGTACAAGATTATCACATTCGATGTACAAGATTATCACATTCGGCGTACAAGATTATCACATTTGGGTTGATAGGTGTACAAGATTATCACATTTTTTTACACTTGATTTAGAAATTCATTTTTTATGGAGGCGATTACCCACGCAGGAACATTTTGCACAGGCTGGCAATTACGTTTCCTTTCAGACAGTTTAAGAGATAATTCTGTGATTTTCGTACGGAAGGCAGGCAGAGTATTAATGTTGTCTAAAATGGCTTCTACTTGCTCTATATGTTGTTGCTTAAATCCAAAGTGCTGCCTTAATAAATGGATGGTATCTTCTTTCACACGGATATAATAATTATTTTCATTACTTTCCGAAGTTCTTGTTTTTATTATAAAGTTGAAATGTGTAATTACCCTGCCACTTTTTGTAACACTAAGATCAAAAAAAACATCTCCAATTAGTTTGAGTTCTCTTTCAGCGGGACGGATAATACGTCGTATTAACTCTGTTGGTTCAGGATAACTATTCCCCAACACAAGCAACTCTTTAAATTTAGTAATTGTCAAAACATAAACACCAATATCCTTCCATTGGCAAATCAATTCGTAAATTTTTTGAGTATATTTATTATCGGTTTTGTACATCACATCTTCTGCAAAAACTGTCAGTCCATTGGCAACTTTCATAAGCTCCATTGCGGTTACTTTATGCATGGTAATGGATACATCTCTTGCATATTTTTTTATAACTACCCGCTCAATTAACCCGGTTAAAATCAATTCTTCTTCAGGCTTTTTAGCTTTCTTACTTTTCACGGCCGGCAAGACTATTTGGGCAATTTCTACATTTACTGACCGTAATTGATTCAGGGCTTTTTTAAATTGAGCATAATTTTTTCCATCCTTTATAAAATCAGTGAGTAAGAACTTAAGCCTGACTGTATCGTCATCAGAAGTTCTAAATAATTCCAATTGACCAAATTCAGCGCCGCGCTCTAAAAGTGTAATATCACGTTGTAACCTTGAAATGATCTTCGTTAAAATCCTTTTCTGCCAAACGGAATAGTTCCACATTGACATCGTTATCCTGTATGGCTGCCTTATTAGAGAGTAATTTTCAATAGATATTAAATCTTTACCCATATCAAAATAAGTTGCTGGAAAAATTAATCGGATTTTACTAATACATGAAGTAAATCCTGAAGTTGATGCACGAATGCGATTTTCATCTGTAAAGTTTTGGATTGAACGAGCCAGATATTCACGGTCCCGCTTTGTATTTTTTTGATAATGATTACATCAAATTTCCATTCATCAGAATGTGAATTGTATTTAAAATTAAATTTTTTTAACCATTCTTCTTGTAATGGCACACCCACGATATCTCTGTCGCTATCCGGATTTTCTCGGTTTGAAAGATGTACAACGCCTGGTTCGAGAATGATTACCTGGTCAGCGATAAGAATATCTTCATAGCAAACCCCTACAATGTTTCCTATCCGTAAATCAGATGCTTTCATTTTATATCTTTTTATTTTTCTTACTCACAATAGCTAATTAAATAATGGTTTTCATAAATTGATGATTTATTACCTTAATTTTTATGAGTAGTTGAAGTTTTTTTTATAATAGATTTTCTGAAATTAGAAACTATCCTTGCTGCCTGGACATCACTAAGCGCTTTCTTTCTTCTGCCCCCCGAAGGAGCCGGAGCGTTGAAACGCTCCAGTTCTACTCTTGCTCTGTAGGATCTTTCTCTCATTTGTTCAGCCATTGCTTCCAATGAGAGGAAT
>Ga0307374_10003586_pt1 | contig 26383 bp, 21 predicted proteins | sample OX3MG_FD_202532 | JGI IMG/M metagenome (GOLD analysis project Ga0307374, IMG submission 202532) | Soil microbial communities from Risofladan, Vaasa, Finland - OX-3 | ecosystem: Environmental > Terrestrial > Soil > Coastal area > Acid sulfate soil | place: Finland: Risofladan, Vaasa | collected...
ACCGTACTGGCGATCGGATACAGCGCATTGTACGCGGCATTTCCGAATACGTTGCCACTGAGGGAGATCGGTTTGCAGCCACCACCGTCCCAGTAGCCCGAGTGCGATCCGTCCGCCTTCAGTTCATCTGTGATATTGTTAAAAACGCGCACCGGACCGCATGCAGGGGAATACTGTTTCCACACATAGAGCGCCGTGTTTCCCGCGCCATGGATAGGCGTCAGGTTCAGGATCCGGTTGCCGCTCACAACCTGATTGACTCCGTCTGCGATACCTATCCCACACTGTCCCGTGTCCACCACAACATTCGAGCGGAAGTCGCCGTCGTTCGCGGCGAAATCCGCGATCAATCCGCAGCCCGACCCGCTATGTCCTCCAACCACGTAGTTGTTTGCAGCCGTGAAACTGTCCGTTTTGAAAAAATTTATGGAATCCTCCTGGACCTCGGAATAAAGAAAACGCGGAAGAGCTGGACACGGCTTGCCAGTACCGTTCAGCGTGCAACTGTACGCATAATTTCCGACGACCGCTAGCCTCTCGGCTGTATCACTTTGGAAATTCTGTCCGCGCGGATACGGTCCCAACGGGTTCACAAGGTAGTTTCCCTTAACCATGATGTCGTGTGCGCCACGATCCACGCGAACGTTAGTCTCGTTATAGGCGATGACATTACCTTGAATCGTCGCAAATGAAGATCCAGCCGTAATCCGGACGCCCTCGTGACTATCGCAGCACTTGTTCCCCGGATGTTCGCTATGCAGATAACTGTCGAACACCTTGTTGCCGCTGCCTCCGCTGATGTAAACGGCATGCCCGCCACACGGCCCGACGTCCGACGCTTCAATGGTAATATTGAAAGAATTAACGATGCTGACGCAGTTTCCTCGGGTAGAACTGATTCGCAGGTTTGCATACACCTTGTTCCTCTGCCCGTTAATGATCAGCGCGTTGCTTCCTGCGTTTGACGTTCCTACTACCGCCACCCCGTACACGATTCCCAGCAGCGCAGCGACCGTCGCCGCTCCCTTTTTCATAAAGCCCTTCCGGCAACCTTTGGCATAAACACATCCCGAGTAGCTGAACATGTCCTCCGCCTCTCGCTTACTCCCGGGAGCGTACCAGCCAGGCTCACAATCGGCCGCGCCGCGCCGTGCCTCCCGCGTTCACGGCAGTCTCCATGTCGGCCTAGCACGCCCCACGTCCCGTGAGCACTGCCGTCACGGTTCGCGCCAATAAGTAGATATCAAGCCAGACCGACCAGTTCCTGATGTAATACCTGTCAAAGCGTTCCTGTTCAGCCACACTCCCTTGGCTTCGCACCGCAACCTGCCACATTCCCGTGAGCCCGGGCCGCACTTTGCTACGAAATCGCTTGAAGTCAGGCGACAGCAGACGAAGATGATATTCCGGAAAGGGCCGAGGACCGACCAGACTCATATCGCCGACAATGACATTCCACAGTTGAGGCAACTCGTCCAGACTGAATCGCCGCAGCCATTTTCCAATGACTGGTATTAGACGCGGGTCGTGCGACAGCTTGACATTTTGCTGCCACTCTTTCAGGAGCTTGGGATCTGCCCTCAGAAGTTCTCCAAGTCGCACCTCGGCGTCAGGCCGCATCGTACGCAGCTTCCACACCGCAAATCTTCGACCGTGTAAACCTTCACGCTGCTGTCGGAATAACATTGGTCCTGGACTCGCAAGTTTTATAATCATTCCGCAAATCGCTATTATCGGCGCCGCAATCAGCAGACACATTCCCGCCCCTACAAGATCGAGCGAACGCTTAATGATCTGATTATCACGACGAAGAAGCTCGTTGGTAAACTCGATGCCCAGGACGCCGCCGAGATTCCGCATCTGGACCCGCTCTATGGGAAGGCGGCCTTCCTCGCGGATAAACAGCATCTGATATATCTGTTCCTGTATGTCAGCAAGTTCAGACGCGACCGACGGATTGTCCCAAGCCAACATCGTGGTCACGCCTCGCGTTGTAAGTTCGGGAACTACCTTCAGATTTCCGAGAATGCGCACGCCTCGAACAAGACGACCGCACATTCTTTCGTCCTGACACACCGCGCCCACTATCTCGTATCCTAAAGCATCCAAACTAGTCACTGAACGGATTGTAAGCTCAATCTGAGGTAACGTGCCGAACACCAAAGTCGGTTCACGCCACCAAAGAAATCGCTTGGCGATTCCGAACGTTAGCGATCGACTGAGCGGCACAAGCGCTAACGCAGCAGCCCAGGTAATAACGAAAGTGATCCGCGAGTAGCGTGGATCCGCTTTAAATGCAAAGCTCGCGGCAGCTAGCACCAGAAAGGAGAGGCTGGTCGAATAAGCTAGGCGTCTTATACTCTCAACGGCTCCCAGTCCGAAGCCTGGATACAGGCCAACCGCTGCGTAAAACACGGGAAACAAACAAAACAACGGTAGTAACTCCACGTAAGTTTCAAAAGGCTGCCCCAATACCAAATGCGACCATGTGACATAGCCGCACACGAACGAGACTAGCAGCGCGGTGATATCGGAAATCGAAATAACAACATATCTCGCCAGCCGGAGACATTTCTGTGCGCGTGCTCCCTTCCAAGGATCGCCTTCAGACGGCCTTTCGGGCGCAATTGCAGGAGCCGAGCCGACACTTTGTTCAGCTTCCCTGGCTATAGCTGACCGTCCGAAATTTAGTGAACTCATGGAGGACTAACGAAGCGATTACCGCTGGAGCAGGTGTTTTCAGATGCCCACGTGCAAATCTGCGCGGCGAGCAGTCTAGCGAATTTTAATTCCGTTTCGCGCTCACAGTTTCTTTCGGATTTCGGCCATTAGTGTCGTGCCTCGTAAGTTTATGAGGCGGCGGTCCTCGGCGTCCCAGCGGTTTCCCCAGGACATTCGGGTGAATTCACGCGCGCGGTTATGCGTCGTAGCTAGAGATATTTGCGAGCCCCGAAATTAGGCTAGACCGTCTTCTAACAGCTATAAACTAGCACACACCGCCGCGACCCTTTCCCGTGTAAGCCTGCGCGCCTTCGACAATCGCTCACGACCGAAGGAGGTATTAACGAGTCGGCGTTGCCGGAGCACCCGCAGCGTAAAATGTCCACGGCACTACGCGTCGACATCGTTTGCCAGTTTGTCATCGAGCGAATTGCGCGGAGTGGCGCTGACGTATTCACTCCAACCGAAGGCGGCGACCAATGCGAGCATTGGGATCGCGGGCACACGGAACCGGTCAGACTTATTTTGCAAAGGACCCGCAGCAGCGGCGAGCAGCACTATGGCGACACCCAGCGGAATGAGTATTGGTCCGACAGAATCAAACGTTCCGCGGCAAATCCACACCAGCGCCATGCCCGCTCCGATCCATGTAAACACAAGTACAGCGAATTCGGCGAAGAGTAGAAAGAAAAGCCACGGCTGCGACAAGGTTGACAGGATTTTGCGGACAATTCCGACATCTGCCTGTTGTTGTCCCGAGTCAAAGCGGCCTCCAAAAAAGAAACTACTCAACGCGAGTCGCTGAACCGAAAAGCAATTCCGCAGGAATCCTTTGAGAGTGGCGAATGTCGCCACCAAGGGATGTGCTAGCAGGATGCGCGCGGCACGCCTCTCCATTTCCCGCGGATCCGCGTCGAAAGCGTTGGTCCACGTATCGTGCGGTAAATCCACAAACGCCGGGTCCGCAGCGAACGTTCTAGTCACGTTACCCGACAATTTCGCAATTCCAAGCTGGGGCGCCGACTGGATTAGCTTTTCCTGGACCTCGTCGAAACCTCTGCCGCTTTCATAGGCGAGCACCCCGGCCGCATTGAAAGCGTAGAGGTTGACGGCTCCGACACTGCTGAACGTCCATACTCCCCGCTGTTCATAGTTTCTGTACGACCAACCAACTACAACCAGGCTTGAAAGACATAAAGCCAGACACATCGAGACGATTCTTTTTTTCGTCGACGCTCGATGACACAGAAAGAACGGAATAGCAGCCTCGACTATTAACACCTGTCCGATAGGCCGTACCAGAGCCGCGATTCCGATAAGGAGGCCAGCGCTTAAAAGACACGCAACGCTCCATCCGTCGAGATCGTGTCCACGGAGGCCGATAAGTTGGATTAGAACCGCTACGGTGATGATCAAAGCGAACAGCGTGTCGCTCAAAACTAAATTACCATTTGCTATTGACGGAATGTCGAGACCAAGCAGAGACTCGGCCAACAAGCCGGCGAGCAATCCCCAGCGTCGCCAGGCAAACAGTCCGATTAGAACGCATACTCCCGCGCCGAGCACGTCCTGGACTACAAGAGCGCTCCGCACAGTGGGCATAACAGCCAAGAATAGCGGGTAACCTGGAGTACGGTACAGTTCGGGTGACCCACAAGAACCTCCGAATCGGGGGGCGAATCCGCATCCTGCCACTAAGCCCTGAGCGAGACGAATATATCCGATAGAGTCGTTCCTCATAGCCCACGCGACTCCTGGCCGGCGTACAACAGGATAAAGCCGCAGAGCCAGCAATAGGCCAGCGATCGCTGCGAACAGAAGGACAGCCTTTACAGAGCCACTAACTCTCATTTACCAGCCTTGTTAACCCGTTGAACATGCACACACTCAGGTATTTCGCTTCCGGCCTGGAGGCTTCTTGACCTACGCAGTGGTATCGCGAACTCCCGCATATTCAGTTCGTCCCGACTGAATGCCGAACATCTGTAGCAAAATGAGTGCTAAAAACTGCGGGTTGTTTTTCAGATAGCGGGGTCCCAACCTTCCCGGTTCCTGAATTAGGCGAAACAGCCACTCGAGCCCTGTCCTTCTCATCCATTGTGGAGCCTGCGATTTCAGGCCGGCGTGAAAGTCGAAGGCGGCGCCCACGCCGATAAGTACGGCTGGTCGAAGTCGCTCTACGTGCTGGGCCATCCACGACTCCTGCTTGGGCGTGCTGATTCCTACCCAGACGATGTCGGGCCGCGCGCGCTCGATTGCTGCGGTGATCTCAGCGTCCTCATCAGCTGTGAGCGCGCGGAACGGCGGTGAGTAAATGCCAACAATGTTCAAGCCCGGAAAGCGCGCTCGCAAACGATCCGCCAGGAGTTCTCCTACTCCAGGCCCGCCGCCGTAAAAAACATTGCGGTAGCCGTGCCGCACAGACCTTTCGCACGTGGCGAGCATCAGATCGGGACCGTAGACCCGGTCTACATGACGGTGTCCCTTCAAGCGGCTGAGCCAGACCAAAGGCATTCCATCGGGGACGACGAGACCTGCAGTGTTATGAGCTCGCCGTATCTCCCCCTTTCGATAGCTTTCCATAACTCCATGCACGCCGGTCACACACACGTACTGTGCCTCGCGTCGGCGAACCCATCCGTCGATGACATCCAAAGTCATCTTCATGTTAGTGGTGCTTACGCCCACCCCAAGGACATTTGTCCTGGCATTCACCGGAATGCCCACGCCCCATTCGCAACCCGCTTGTCGCTGAGCGCCTCTGTCTTCAATGATCTTCCGGTCTTGCGCGAGTTGTTCACCTCTTTTTCTATCCATTCGTAAGTACGCGCTAGGCCGACCTCCAGACTGACCTCCGGACACCACCCCAACACCTCGCGCAGACGCGTATTGTCCGAGTTCCGACCTCTCACACCCTGAGGGCCCGGGATATGCTTCTTTTCGATCGAAATACCCGCCGCATCTGCCACCATGTCGGCAAGCTGGTCTATCGTAACCAAACGGTCCTGGCCCAAATTCAGCGGTTCTCGGTAATCCGAACGCATAAGCTTGTAAATCCCGGCTACGCAGTCGTCTATGTAGCAAAACGACCGTGTCTGCTGACCGTCACCCCAGATCTCGATTTGATGCTGACCTGTCGCCTTCGCAAGCGCCACTTTGCGGCACAATGCGGCGGGCGCCTTCTCGCGTCCGCCGTCCCATGTCCCAAGCGGGCCGAATATGTTGTGAAACCGCACAATCCGGGTCTCCATTCCATAGTCATCGCGATAGTGTAGACACAGCCGTTCCGCTAATAGTTTCTCCCAGCCGTACGCGTCCTGCGGCGCCGCCGGGTAAGCATTTTCTTCCTTTAGCGGCGTAACACTGTCGCTTGTTTGCAAGTATTCTGGATACACGCACGCGGACGAACTGTAAAAATATCGCTTCACCCCATTTGTCCGCGAAGCCTCGAGCGTATGAATGTTTATCAGCGCATTGTTATGAAGAATCCGCGCATGATTAGTCGAAATAAAGCCCATTCCTCCCATGTCGGCCGCAAGCGCGTATACCTCGTCAACCTCCGAGGTTACGTCCATGCAGTTCTCTCGCCGACGAAGATCCAGTTCCACAAACTCATCGGCGGCACTCGGTTCATATTTAGGATGAGTCAGGTCCGCTCCGCGAACCCAGTAACCATTCCGTTTCAAATAAGCCACCAGATGGTGACCGATAAATCCGCCAGCTCCCGTAACCAATATCCGGCTCATCGTTAGAAGGCCTCCTCTCGTTTAAATGACGCAAGGTCGCCCGCCGCCGTATCTTACTCAGTTCTTTCGTTTATAATTGTGCGAGCGACACGCGGCGTGATTCCCGCCAAACAGGCAAACGCGTTTGAACGATCGAAGATCAAGCTAGTCCGAACACAGCTTTCACCCGGCTGCGTCGCTTGCGGTATCGACGTACTCAAGACTGGAGCGAGAATAGTAGTAGTCGTCCTCGGACAACTCAGTTTGGTTCAGGATCACGCCCAACACATTAGTCCGAATCTGAGAGAGTCGAGCACTGGCTCTGCGGACCTGCTCCTTCGGCGTGTGCGGACCCACCACCAACAGTACGCCGTCAACCACAGCAGTAAGGGGCAGAGTATCTGTGACCGGCATCACCGGAGCGGAGTCAAGTATAATAAAATCGTAATGGTCTCTCAGGCAAAGAATCGTGTACGCCATTTTTGCCGAACCCAGCAGTTCGCCCGGATTTGGCGGCCGAGATCCCGCCGTCAGACACCACAGCCTGTCCACCCCCGTTGGAGCTATAAGCTCCTCGGCGGAGCCGGAACCCGTGAGCACCTCTGTCAGTCCGGCGCGACGCCCCAAGCCCAAAATCTCGTGACATCGCGAGCGCCGAAGATCACCATCAACCAGCAGCACTCTGCTGCCCATTTTCGCAAAAGCGATGGCAAGATTTATTGCAGTCACAGTCTTGCCTTCCTTGGGGCTTCCGCTGGTGACAAGTATACTTTTTGGAGGGGTTTCCGCTTTCGAAAGCAAAATGCTAATACGAATCGCCCTATAGGCTTCTCCGGCAGCGGCGAATGAACACAGTCCTTGAGCCATCTCTCCAGCGTCGGAGATATGACCCAAGGAGACGGGCAGCCGACTCGACCAATGTCGCAGTACGCCCTGATTAGCGCGGGTCAACTCACGAAAATTAGGTACTGATCCCAAACTTGGCAGTTTGAGCGAATATTCGACTTCTTCCGGGTTCTCGAAGCTGTCGTCAAAGTGGTCGAGCAAAAACGCTCCACTAACACCGCAAAACAGGGCCAATAAACCCACAAGGCTCAGAGTCAGTGGGGTGTTCGGACTTGACGGGAACAACGGGACCTCGGCCGGATCTACAATTGACACGTTTGAGGCGGAGATGCCCGCCGCCATCCCCATCTCGTTCATCCTGGCCAGCACGCTTTTGTACAACTCTCTGTTGGTGTCGACTTCTCGCGCAAGGATAGCGTCCTGCAGCGAGTCCTGGTTGAGCTCTGCGGCTTGCTTCTTCTCTACGTCGATCTCTTGGCGCAATTCCTGTTCGCGCTCGCTGGCCGCGGTATACCTCCACTCAACGCCAGCAGCCACCCGTCGAATCTCCTCATTCAATCGAGCTTGCAAACTGTGCCGCTTGGCAGCCAACTCTGCCAGCGGCGGATAGTCGGACTTATACTGGCTAGCCAAACTGGCGTATTCGCTCTCAACGTTACTTTGCTCTGTTTTCAGCATCTGTATTACGCGCGAACTCTGGACTTCAGGCAGCGAGTTGTAGTCGCGCGTTTGAGTGAGGTGAGCTTGGGCGTCCAAAGCTATACGTTGCGTCTCCGCGACGGTCAGTGCCCTGTTAAGGTCAATAATGCGGCCCATTACGACCTTCGTTTTATCGTCGGTTGCGCTTCCAACTATCCCTCTGTCGCGTCTGTAATTGTTAAGAGCCGCTTCCGACTGCTCTACACGCGCCTCCAGTTCAACCAGTTTCGCCTGAAGAAATTGCTGAGCATTTTTACTCGCCTCGGAACGGAGCTCTGTTCCCTTTTTAATGTAAGCGCGTATGTGAGCTCTCACGATACGCGCGGACAAAAGCGGATCCGGACTGCCAAATGCAATCGTTACCAAACGCGTCCTCGGCGCTGGCTTAATATGTAACCTTTTCAGATACGCGTCGATTACTTGAGATCCGACGCGCGCCTCGCCATCGTCATTCTGAGCGAATTGCCTCAAAGTATCTTTCGTCTGGACGTCCGGGTCATGCGACGGCGCGCTCTTACCGCGATTACCAGCATTAGCGCGCAGAAACGGATACTGTTGAAGTCCAAGTTCCGCAATAACTCGAGCAGCCAGACTTCTGCTCGCCAGTAATCGGTATTGGGTTTCATAGAAGTCGTGTTCTTCGTCCGACTCCTCTGATCCTAATTGTTTCACATCGAGAACCTGCGGAGTCTGGCGCTCGATCAAAATGGTACTCGAAGCTGTGTAAGTTGGAGTCATTACAACAAGGACGATACCGGTCACCCCGAGAGCCGCAAGGAACGGCAAGAGAACCATCCGCCAGTGCTTGCGAAGCACATGAGCATACTCTCGAAAGGTTGGCCCTGAATGACCAAGCTGCCCGGCCAACAACGGCGTATTGCCGTTAACCGCTTCTGGTGTGGCTCCCGTTATATAGTACGTACTAGGAACAGACATTGAATTTCCTCACGAGACGTCGCGGCGTCAGTAGACGCCAGTGAAACGCGATGCTTATGGCTGGTCAGGATAAACGCAGTTACTGCGAGCTAGAACGTCTGCACAACCGTGCTTGATACGTCTAGCATCTCTGGAAGGGCCGGCTCAGAAAGTGGCTAAGCATGCTCATGCTACCCACAGTAACGCTCGCTTATATGGCCGGAAAGATTCCCCAGCCCATTTTATTGATAAGGAAGTACGCAGTATAGGGAATTGCGCCAGCGGCGGAGCGTTCGACGACTACTACATCGCCGCCTTGCAGTGACACGTCGCGTTCGGTGCCGTCTTTTATGCGACTGAGATTCAGCGGGATTGCGAGCTTGGTGTCGTTTCCTTGTTCGCGTAGGAGCGTGGCCGATGAAGTAAAAAGCGCGCCTCCTGCGGCCGCGATTGCGCTGAGCACTGTCATTCCTCGCGTGATCTTGAAGGATCCAGGTTTTTCCACCCACCCTTGCACGGTGACGTCTCCAGCGACCGGGACAATGATTACGTCACCCATTCTGACCGGCAGCTCTAAATATCGTTCATTCGCCGAATGGAATAGGTCGATAACGACACCCTGGTCCATCGCCTCTTGCGAGACTGTAGACGTGATGGCGGGCTGAGGCCTTGAAGCAACCGCAACGCCGGACGGGGCATCGCCCGTGACGTCGACGGCGCGTTCCTCATTGGCTGCAACAACTACGGGTCGCGCTCGAGCACCCGTGTCAAAGGCCGGAATTAGGATAATTCGCGAAGCGGCTTCTTCGGTCGTCCCTCCTGCGCGGCTGATCATTGTCATGATCGTATCTGAAGGACTCGCCAACATGTAGCGACCAGGTGTCTTAACCGCGCCTAGCACCGCCGCCAGTCGGTTCTCTGTATGTTCGAGGTAGACTGCCACTTGTGGCTTGTAAACGTACTTTTCCACGCGGCTAGACAGCGCCTGATGTAAATCCTCTTGGGTCATACCGGCGACGTTGATTTGCCCAAGTAACGGCAGATCGATGGTGTCATTTTCCGAAACACGCACTCTGCGATCTTTCATTTGGTCGAGCTGAGGCAAAGAGATGCGGAGTATGTCGCCGGGACCGATAATGAAGCTGGAGCTGGTGGCCTCTAGCCGTTTGTCGGCGTTGCGACTTTTCCAGAGGTCTTGCAAGGCCCTTGCGTTGCTGTCGCCAGCGTCGTCGGTATTGCCAACTTTTTGAGGAGGACCCGGCTTCGATACCACTGGGGACGAGAGGAGAGAATCCGGTGTGGCCGACGTCGTGGCCGGCGGAGCGGTGGAGCTTGCACAGGCAGCGAATAGCAGCGCACAAGCCACACCAAGCAGGTTAAGGGACGTTCGCAATGTCTTGGTCATAGTCGAGTCTCACTTACGCCCGGGAATCTGGAGAAGAGTCGGATTTTTTAAGAACGTTGACTGTCGTTCGCTCATCATCCGACGAACTAAGGGCGCACTATGGAGTTTCATTGTCGAGATGTGAGCGAAATAACTGCCGCATCGAATTGTTGGGCGAATTCAATGCGACCCTTACGCGACAGAGCGTTTGGGCGGTCAAATGGTGCGGAGCAACTCAGAATCCGCGATGCGGCGTACCAAGTCTTCGAACGCCCAGTCGTCGCGCGGTTCAAGTTCGGCGCGTTGAAGCCGATCTAGCACGGCCAGGGCACTCTCAGTCATGATTCCCCACTGGCCCCGATCATGCAGCCAACTTGCGACCTCCTTGAGTTCATACGCTTTGCGCGCGACCTGGCAAGGGTATGTTGGCAGCGAGCGCTCCAGAAATCTCATCGTCCCGGGATAGAGCCGGCGCATCAGATCGACCGTGGAATCGAGCTGGCCGCAATCGGCTGATGCGCAGACCATCTCCAGAAACAGGGCGCAGAGAGCCTTGGTCATGACGCCAAGTGCCATTTTTAGTGATGAAGCTTGACCGACCCCCCCGCCGATGACACGCACCTCAATGACCTTCTGGAGGATAGACGCAACCCGGTCGGCTTTAGCGCCGCTCAGTGCGAGCACGTTGTCCCTGCCCACTTGATTGGCGGGTCCGAAAAACGCGCCATCAACGCAGGGTATGCCGGCATGGGACAAAAGCTCTGCGATTCGCTGCTTCGTCCGGGGCGACAGCGAATTGGCCTCGACAAAGGTCGGCGGGTCGGGCGGGTAGCTGCCGGTCAACTCACAGCACGCGATGAACCGACGAGCGGTCTCGACGGCGCTGGCGGGCGGCACCAGTGAGATCACGATTTCACTCTGCCGAATGACCTGTTCAAGCGATGCCACGACGACGAAGTCGGCGTCACACGCTCGATAGCGCGTCGCCTCGCTGCGACCGGAAAGACACGTAATTGCCATACCGCCAGCGCGACCCACCGCATGCCCCAACGCGGCACCCATTCCTCCCGGATATAGAATAGCGATCCGGTTCATCCCCTACTCCTGAGTCCGTAGCCGTGCACAGGCCCGTGCAAAGTGAGGCACGATGCGTGCTCCTACATGCACTGCGCGGCGGCCCAGCACAGAAAGTGCCGGCACTGGATCCCGCCATTCAAAAAGCGGCAGCTGATCAGTCTGCCAGACATCAGCGAGCCATTTCCCAACACTTAGTTCACCCCTTTTGCGCAACTCCCACGCCGCCAGGGCATCTTCGACGGGTAGACACAGGACCAGCGATTTTTGGTAATCGAGAACCGCCGGCTGTGGCCGTCCCGTTACGCGGTTATACGTGATCAGTGCTAGGTTGACACCACTCTTGGCGATCAAACAGTCCGACGCAGTGAACCTTGCGTTCACTTCTATAACCTTTAACTTTCCGTCTCGCTCATCCCGCTTGAACTCGATATTGCCCAGGCCCCTGAACTTGAGGTGGCGAAAGAACCGCAACCCGAGTTCAGCTGCCTCCGGAACCCATGTCGTAACGTGATAAGTTGAGCCTCCGGAATTTCTTGGATACCGGCGTGGCTGACGCTTTGTAAGGTGAACCAACGGATTACCATGCTCATCCAGATATGTGTAGTAGCTGCATAATCTGTCGTCGCCACCAGGGATGTATTCCATCAGCAGCACACTCACCCCGAGATGCATAGCGACACTGAAGCGTTCGCCTAGCGATTTTCGGTCGGAGACAAAGATGGCTTTGGATCCGAGTAGGTCGGCATGCGGACCATAAAGGGCTTTCATGATCAAGGGAAACCGCAATCGTTCAATCGACCGCTCGAGCTCCTCGCTCGAGTGGATGAGCCAATAGCCGACAGTCGGTATGCCAGCTTCTTCGGCTCGCTGGCAGATCGTGAACTTGTCGAGGAGGTCCCGTCGTACGACAGGATCGCCCTCCTCCAGCACGAACTTTTGCGATAGGGCCTGATGATTATTAACAATGATCGAGATCGCTTCGTCGCTGCAGGCCAACAGTACCGAACCGCTTAGATGATCAGATTCAGGGCCAAGCAAAAACCCCTCCCATGCCTTGGGCGACCGCTCCTCGCCGAGGTGCACAAAGCGCGCATAGCGCGAAAACCTTATGACTTCGTCGGGATAGTTCACAGCTACGATCTCAATCCCTTGACGCGCAAGGTTGCGGGCCACGGAGAGTGCGTTTTCTCGTCCGCCCAGGACAATCGCCGGAACCACTGCGTTCGTCATCGCGCTTCCTTCCGCAGACGCACCCGCTTCGACTCCAGTGCGCAATCTGACTGAATACTACCCATACCGACGCCGCTTAAAACATTCATTAAGTTTGGTATCTGAGCGGCTTCCGACCCGACCCTCGCAACATCCACTCCAGTCTTCCGAGAGGATTCAGGCCGAACATGACACGACAGGCGAAATCCAGCATGGAGCGGTTCGCATGAATCGCCCCGCGTCGTAACAGGTGTGGATCAGTACCAGGCGAGTTAACACCGCGTCGTGTGGAAAATGCCAGGTCGAAAGCGCTCCGAACGCAGTCGTGCACGGCTCTATTAAAGGATCCCCACGGATACGCGAAAGAACACGGGACCCGACCGACGATTGCCGCCAGGTCGTCGCGGCTGCCCACGACTTCATTGTGAATCTGCGCCTCGGACAGCATAGCTAAGTTTGGGTGGGTACGGGTGTGGCACCCGAATTCAATGCCTCGCGAAGTCCAGCGGACTATCTCGTCGGCAGACATTAAAGGCACTGCGCTGTAGCCGAGTGCTTGGTCCCATGTGTTGGTGAATCCGATCCGCCCCGTAACGACAAACACTGCTGCACCGAAGCCATACCGTTCAAGAACCGGCAAGCCGTAACTCGCCACGCCAGCGTAGCCGTCATCAAAAGTGATCAGAACCGGTTTGCGGGGAAGCGGTTTGCCCTTGCGATGCCACGAGATCCAGTCCGACGGACGAATGCCGACGTACCCGCTATCCGCAAGCCAAGCAATCTGCCTTCCGAACTCTGCTGAAGGGATAGTGCCGCCCGGAAACGCTCCCGGTATCGACGGTCCAACGTCGTGATACATCAGCACGCGAAGCTTAGTCGCGCCCATGCAGAGACTCCTCCGTTGGTCAACTCGCATTAACTATTTTCCGCGGTAAGCCAGCCCAGGCTGGATAAATGTGTGACTACTGCCACCAAACTTTACCGGACCTAGACTACTTATAAGGCCACACCATACACCACTCGCGTCGCACTACCGTTGTTTCTCGGCGCTAGTCGGTCGCGAGATCAAACACCCTTTTCAAGACACGGTCTGCAATTGGAGTACTCGCGTCGGTTCTGTGATGATAGTACAGCCCGGGGGTTGCGTTGACTTCGATGATAGCGCCGCCCGAGCGTTCTAGTGGAACGCCAGGATCCCGGCAGATGATGTCGAGTCCCGCTAGCCGGGTCCCTACGACCCGGGCCGCCTTGCATGCCGCTTCGACAATGGCGGGGCACAGGCGCCCGTTCGCCGGCACGTCTTCACGCTCGCTATTGTCGTTGATGACCCGCTTCAATACCACGATCTTGCCGTTCGCCGGTCGAGAACGCAGCCCAAGGCCCTGATTAGCCAAGGTGTTACGTAGGTCAACATCGAACCGAATTGGCACCTGCGGGCGCGCCGACGCAGCTTCCAGCCTGAGTTCGTTTTCGCGGTGTATCAATTGCTTGATCGTTGATACCCCATCGCCAACCACCCTGGGTGGATGCCGCACGATTATATCGAGCACCTCGCCATCCATTACTAGAACGCGATAGGAATCGCCTTCCACCTGTTCCTCGATCAGAATCTGGCGTTTGAAACTGCGCGCCCACGCTACCGCGGTTCTCAACCGCTTCACGTTCGTCACATTCGTCGATACCCCCGCCCCACCACACGTTGAACCGGCTGGTTTCACCACCAAAGGGCACCGCGAAGACTGAAGCATGCGTAGCGCTCGATCGAACTCGCCCACCCCTATGACGATACCCTTGGGTACAGCGATCCCGGATCGCGCCAGCAAGGCTAGCATCGCCCCCTTATCCGCCGCGCGCTCAACGGTTGCCGGCTCATTGAGCGAAGTAACGTTATCGCGAATCCAGATCCTGCGATTGCCTCGCCCTATTTCGACAGCGCCATCGGGTTCCGCTTCAAAGCGCGCGCCGGCCGATTCGGCTGCGCCGCGCCACATTTTTAAGTAAAACTCCCTGCCTAGAGTGTTCAGGCGGTTGTTCATGCGTCTACTTTTCGGTGCCACTCTTTTGCCCGAGCTTCGCACAATCCAATAGTAGACAGACACTAGCTGCAGTGTGGCGCGCGTAAGGAACGAATCGCTGGCTTGCTTTAGGTACGACATCACTTGTCCGGACTCATGACCAGACCCTCAGCGTAGCAAGTCAATCCCTCCAAGCTTGCCAAGTCGCCGTATTCGAGGCACGTGCGACATCAACTGATCTTCGATGACCCCGAGACCGGTCAAAACATCTCGTACCGTCCGGCACCCCTCGAGTGCGAACAGCAGATGAAGGTCGTCGTCGGAAATCGCGAATTCTTTCTCCCCGCTGACATAGGCCTGAAGCACGCTTGTCCAATTCTGTCGCGTATAGTGTCGGCTCACTCGTCGAAGGCGCGGCGACACCTCGACGATACTTTCCAGCAGCTGTTCATCATTCCTCTGCTCGAGAAGTTCCAACCCTTTTTGTCGCTGAGTCACTGTCGAAGGATCTTCAGTTAGATGGTCCAACCGCATCGCGTTGAACTTTAAGTACAGCACCGCGGACTTCGCTCCATACAGCCGCTCGTGATAAATCGACGAGCCCTCGAACATTACGACGTCGCCCGGCCTCACATCGAGTTCGATCAACGCCCGGTCGCCGCCGAGCTCGCCAGCCTCTGCGTCTTCGCCGTCCTCCACGTACCATCGCGCCAATCCCCCGGCACGCTCGATGGGTCTCGGTCCGTAAATCGCGCTATCCAAGCAATTGACCCGCCTCGCGGTGCCAGTAAGGAGCACGAGACGTGCCTCGATGCCTTGCTCCAGCGGTATGCCTACGGCTACCTGCGAGGCAACGCAGTCCTTATGCAATCGCGGCATAGAAAACGCACAATCCTCGTAAACTTTTATGTGGCGCTCGGAAAGGGTCATCTGTGCGACAGGCAAGCCTGCGACTGTTCCAATCGCGGTGGTCAACTCACCCAGAAAATTGGCGTTCTCGGGCAACTCGAATAGATATTGCTTCTTTTTATTCTTGATTTCATTAGCGGACAGTTCGTTTTGACCGGACAATCGGCACTTCGCCAGCTGGTCCTTGGCGAACAGAAGAAATTCTTTGCTTACCCCTTGTTTTATGTGAGCGTAGCCGTGTTCACCGAAGTCGGCCGCGAAATCGACGGGTGCGAAGCTGAACGGTTTCATGTTAGAGAAGCCCTCCAGGAGACCCTTCGTTGATACTGTGGAGGTGTACACTTATGCCACAGATTGCTGCCTGCCACGCATTTCTCTCGACCGGTGAGATACCAGATGCGAACAAGATCGAGACCACGCTGAAGACTCCTAATCCGCACATGGGCATTGAGCTTTTTCCAACAGTTGGTCGACCCAGGCATTTGAGAACTTTCCGTTTCGGACGTTCTCCATGTATATAGCGCTACGTTCTTTGTACCGGCGAAGGCGCTCGTGGAGTTCCTCAACGCACGCCTGCGGCAGCACCACTGTCCCACTCAGATCGGCAATGATGAAGTCTCCAGGCTCGACCACTACGCCGCCGCAGCAGACTGGATAATTGATCTCTCCGGGCCCTCTGTGCAGTGGACCGATGGGCATATTTCCTCGAGCGTAAACGGGGTAGTTAAGGTCTTGTATCGCGATTAAGTCCCGGACGTAGCCATCCACTACGAAGCCAAGGATGCCGCGATGCCGGGCCTTCATACTGATCGTGTCGCCGAGCACGGCATTTTCCATTGATCCGCGCGCGTCGACCACTACAACGTCTCCCGGTTTGGCGAGATCGAGCGCTTTATGAACCATCAAATTGTCGCCCGGATAGACTTTTACCGTGCATGCGGGTCCGGCAAGGCGACGGTCACCACCGGAAAGGCATCGGATCGAACTGTCGAGGGCATACAGGCGGTTTAGATGGTCGGAAATCTCGGCGATTTCGAAGTCCTGAAACATTGTAGCGACATCGTAGCTTGGCCTCGGAAAATCACGCTTGACGCGAAACCCGACACCGGGATGAATGTCAGCCGAGACCGGGGAACGAGAGCCGGTCGGGGCATGTGCCTCGGTCGCTGGACTGCCATTGCCAGTGTAAGTATCAGCATTCGCGATCGCATTTCGATGCATGGCTCACCTCGGTCCACTTTGCAGTTTTGACCTGTCACACCAATTCACGCTTCTCGGTAGCTCTCCCTGGAACATCCAATTGCCGAGACTTGCGCGCGGGCAATCCCTTTTCGCCGCCCGTCGTCGTCGGTGTCGGAGGCAACCGAGCGCAGAAGCTACCGGGCCAACAAGGATGCGGCTTTACATTCAAACCAAAGATGATTTCGGAAGAAGGTTACAGACGTAGCGGGAGGTTCGAGCCGACGAGTTCCCAATCGGAGCATGCGTCCGCCCTCCCCATGCAACCGGGGCAGCTTCCGAGCGACTTTGCTTACTTCCCTATGTTCGATCCTGAGCTTGTGGCATCTTGATTGGTGCGCCACGGCGGGACAAGTAGCATTTGACCAAACCGTATTTGTCTTAGGTCACGTGAATAGAGTTGAATGAGTCGCATACTGTCAAAAACGGACGATTGGATACTCTGCGGATGTTCAAGGATGACCCGTGCCGAGGTGCTGCTAATTTTTGGCACCGCCGCGGCATCCGGTTCCGCTGAAAGCCTTCTGAATAAACAGGGCAAACGATTCAGTCAGTAGGCAGCCAGTTGCTGCCACGGTCGAAAGTGCTAAAGCGTGAACCGTCCGCAGCAACGATGTCAGCGACATCGGCACTGACGGCCGACACGCCAACGATATCGGCAGCAGTCGGCGATGCGATCCGCTGCCATCGCACACCGTCAGTCGTGAGCAGTATCGTACCGTTACGACCGACTACCCAGCACACCGTGTTTGATGGCGCCTGGCCGGCCAACAAGTCGGATTGCACACCGCTATCCTGTTTCTGCCAGCTCTTTCCGTCAGTCGAACGGAAGATTGTCCCGGAGTCTTCGAGCGCCCAGTACACGGAGTGGTCCGGCGATGAAACCAGCAGCGGCGCCTGCCGTACGGCCGAAACAGTAGGCGCGTTCGTGCTGCCAACGGTCGCGTGTGCCGCTGGAGCGACAGCGACGGCTGTTGGAATACGCGATTTAGCCGCCAATTCGCCGGTACTGGCGGATCCGCCAGTCGGCGTGGGCCGCTGTGAAGGAATAGCTGCCAGGGTAAGGCTTGCGGGCGACGACGTGCTAGCTGGGGCGTGATGCTCCGCATTGGCAATCGGAGGGGTAACACTTGCCGGCTCCGAAGATGCGGCTGGCGGCTTTGCAAATGGCGCTGACTGGCTGGTTTCGGGGCCACTGGCAGGAGCAACCGCGGCTGCTACAGCACTGTTTTCCGCTCGAGGTGAGGCGGAAAATTGCTTTGAGCGACCCGCGAGCCGACGCCCTTGTCGTGAAACTTGCGAGCGGCGCGGCGGAACCGACGGCGCGAGGACCGGTTGTTGTAGTTCGTTGGTGGCACTCGCCGTTGAGGCCGGGGTACTGGAAGCCTCGACCGTGGGTGCAAGCGCCGCAGCCCTCGCTCCTTCAACGGCGGAGGGCGATGCGCCGGCCGCCGCGGCAGTTGATACATTGGTGGGGGTGGCCGCGAATGCGCTAGGCGTGACAGCGGTTGAGGCGCTGACCGCGGCGGTCGGCGCTTCTGATGCGGCCGCGGTCGTCGGGCTCGAAGCGGCCTCCGTCGATTCAGATGCCGCAGTTGATTCAGGTGCAACGACCGTCCCTTTCGGTTGATTGGAGGCGCCTCCGGACCGCATCGCTGCCAGCTCGCCGGCTAGACGCGCCACATTCGCGCGTCGCACGTGCAGAACCGCAACAACAATGACTACCGTTATGGCAACGAACGCCAGACATAACAGAGCGACGGCCCAAAGGCGGCTGCGCTTGGGGCGGCCCGCCTGCACGGACACGGCGGCCGCCTCGGACGGCGGGCCGACGGCGCCCGACGCGTCAAGCGCGGATTTTACTGCCCTGGCGAACCGATCCTCGATATCGTTGCTCGGCGCCAAGCTTGGTCTCGGTTACGATCGTATGCGCTAGAGACTGTGTATACCGCTCGAACGGGATCTTACTTCGACTTCCGGACGCATAAGCCTCGGCCGGCAAGCCGAGCTGAACCGCAATCGTGTCGTATCGGACTATACACGGTCTCGCGGTGGACGCGATCGCGGGCTAAGGCTCGCCCTCGGTCGGCGTATCGCCCTCATCCCCACCGCCGAAGGCCCGAGACAACTCTACGAAACGATGTTGTAGGGACTTGGTTGGCTCGAAAGTCTTGACTAGATGTTGGAGCTGATCCTGGAAAGCCGTAGCCGGTTCCATCGCAGCCGCCAACTGCACGAGCTGTTCACGAAAGGCCGCAGCCACCCGCTCGAGTTGGTTCTGGAAAGCCCGCATAGGCTCGAAGCGGTTGGCCAAATTCTCCAGATGACCGTGAATTCCCTTAATCGGCTCGAACGCCGCGGCCACGTCCGCCAGCTCTTCCTGGAACTTTCTTATGGGCTCGAAGACGTCGGCCAACTGCGCCAACTGACCCATCGGCTCGAGAACCTTAGCCAGCCGGTCCAGCGTGTCCCGGGCCGACTTCATCGGCTCGAACACTTTGGCTACGGCTTCGTCAGGTCGAAGATTGAGGAGTGATTGGTCCAACTCTTGTGCTCCCTTTTTGCGCAGTACAGAATCCCGGTCCGGTCAGCCATTCAGCGAAGAAGGGCCGCGACAACGACGATTGCCACTGTCGCCGTCAAGGCCGTATACAGCAAAGCGATACGCCATTGACGGGCGCGCCCGTGGCCGCGCACCCGCACTGGGTTGGTGGCCACTTCAGGCGGCGGCCCGACCGCGCCGGGTTCTTCGAGCGCCAGCTTTACCGCGTTCGCAAACTGTTCCGCGATGTCATTGTCCAGTGCCAAGGTTGGCCTCGCCTGCAGTCGAATCCTATTCTGCCCGCCGTTTGGGCAGCGTCTTACGTCTCTTCCGAGTGCTCATATCACAATAGAATTGTACTGCCATCGCGTCGTGCGCTACCAGTCGCGGTCGCGCGGTGCGCGATCACTGGCTGCGGGGAATCGTCCTCATTCGGCGCATCCTCGGTGCTGTCGCTGCCGAAGGCGCGCGAGAGCTGGACGAAGCGGTGCTGCAGGGCCTTGGCCCGCTCAAACGCCTTGACCAGATGCTGCAGCTGGTCCTGAAAGGCCGTTGCCGGATCCATCGCGGCCGCCAGTTGCAAGAGCTGTTTGTGAAACGCAGCGGCCACGCCCTCGAGCTGGCTCTGGAAACCCCGCATCGCTCCGAAGTGGTTGGCCAGGTTCTCGAGACGGCCGTGAAATTCCTTTATAGGTTCGAAGGCCGCGGCCAGACCTGCCATCTCGTCCTGGAACTTTCCGATCGGCTCGAAGACGTCGGCCAACTGCGCCAACTGGCCCATGGGCTCCACTACCTTGGCCAGTCGGGCGAGTGTGTCTTGGGCCGACCTCATCGGCTCGAACACCTTGGCTACGGCCTCGTCAGATCGAAGAGTGAGGAGTGATTGGTCCATCCCCTGTGCTTCCTTTGTCACTATGAATTCTCAGCGCCCTGGATAGTCTACAACTGTCACGCGCCATAGGTAGCCGCGGCTTCAACATACTATGGCGACCTTGATGTCAATGATAAACCGCACTGAAGGTTTCTATCGTCCGTGGTTGACAATGCACCGTTCTCAAAGCGCACCGTGCTTCCAACGTATCGCGTGTCGTCCGAAAACCGACGCGACAACCCTGACCCGCACGCGCAACTGGCTCGCCGCAAGGCGCGAGAGTCCCTTGGTGGTCAACCAAGAACTCGCACAGGTTTCGTTGCGGTTATCGAATAGCGGAGCATAGACAAAATCGCGTCATCGGGTGCGAGCAGGCCGCTCAACGTTCAGACATAAAGAAATGGCGGCTGACGAGCCGCCTAAGGTGGCGGCCACGGTCCGGCCTAAGGTCGCTCACCGTTCTCTGGCTCGTCATGTCGCGCACCCCCTGGTCTGGAGTTGTACCAGTGGCCCCGATGCTTCCAATTGTTTATCTGATCGGCGTAATCGGCGCGGCCTGGTTTCTGAGCATTCCGACCATGAGCCGTGAGCAGCGGCCCCTTTTCAGGATCTCATCCATCATCTGGCCGTTAACCATGACGGTCTTCGGATTGCTCGTCCTACTCGCCTTGCTGACACATTGGTACGGCAAGCTGGCTGCCATTCTTGCGGGTCACAGAGTGGATTCTCTGGAAAGCCCTGGGGCCGCCGATGTTCATTCACGCGTTCCGCGGTCTCACCTTCTTCTCGCCGCGCTGCTGGCTGCCTCGGTGGCCGACAGCGGTTCTGTTATTTCGCAGACCAAAGTGATGCCGCGCGAGCCCAAGGTCATCGCCAGTGCAGCGACCGAATTCGTCCACGCCCGCGTTCACATGGAATTGCCGCGCATCATGACCTGGCGACCGCTGCCGGTTACCACGCCCACGCTGCACCGTCGCGCACGCCCGCGCGGCGCGCCCACACCCAATCAGGCTGACTTTGGGCCGACGACAATCGAGCCGAAGTAATTGTGCGCGATGACCCCTGGAGTTTCGCAACCAGGGACCTCCAAGGCCTCGGCCTGATAACCCCAGCATTGTTGACCACGATGTCGAGCGCTGCGAATCGGCGCTCGATCGCATCCGCCAAGCGCCGAACCTCTTCGTAATTCGGAGGATGCGTCATTGGAAAGCCGTTGGTCCTGCGGCCGGGTGAGCCCTGGGTTTGCGCGGTGCTTGAACATCCGGAATATATTGGGGACGCCGAACGCTTGGCGGTGCGTCGCCAGACGGCGCCCTCTGGATCGGAGACGGGTATCGAATGGGCTCAATCATCATCCACGGCCACTTTTATCAGCCGCCACGCGAGAATCCATGGACCGGCGCCATCGAGCGCGAAGGGAGCGCGCGCCCCTTTCATGACTGGAACGAGCGGATTTACGCCGAGTGCTACCGGCCCAATGCGTTCGCTCGCATAACCGACAGTCGCGGCCGCGTCCAGCGGATCGTCAACAACTACGCCCACATCAGTTTCAATTTCGGCCCGACCCTGCTCAATTGGCTCGAACGCGCACATCCCGACACCTATGCGCGTATCCTTGAGGCCGACCGGGAGAGCATTAGCCTTCATCAAGGCCACGGCAACGCTATCGCTCAAGGTTATAACCATGCGATTCTGCCGCTATGCAACGAGCGCGACCGTTACACCCAGATCCGATGGGGTATTGCGGATTTCCGCGATCGTTTCGGCCGCTTTCCGGAATCCCTCTGGCTACCCGAGACCGCCTGTAACGACGCCACGCTCGGCGCCATGATAGATGCCGGCCTTCTCTATGTGATCCTTTCGCCCACGCAAGCCGAACGAGTCCGCCCGCTCGATACCGAGCAATGGCAGGACGTCTCCAATGGCGGCATCGATCCGCGCCGCTGCTACCGCTATTTCCATCGCGACCGTTCCGGGCGCTCGATCGCGATTTTCTTTTACGACCCGGAGGTCTCGATGGCGATTGCTTTCGAGGGGGCGCTGGCCTGGAGCAGCAACTTTGTCGACCGGCTGACGCGGGCCCTCGGAGAGGGCGGCGATATGGCAAACGTGGCCACCGACGGCGAAAGTTACGGCCACCACTTCCCATTCGGCGATCGCTGCCTGGCCTACTCGCTCGAGGTGGAGGCCCGCGCGCGCGGTCTCGATCTGACGAATTACGGAGAGTTTCTGGCGAGTCATCCGCCGCGCCACGAGGTCGAGATCAAATCGGGGACCGGCGGAGAAGGCACGGCCTGGAGTTGCCAGCACGGAGTGCAGCGATGGTATCGCGACTGCGGCTGCCAGACGGGCGGCGCCGAAGGCTGGAACCAGCGCTGGCGCGAGCCGTTGCGCCGGGCGTTGGACCTGCTTCGCGACGCCGCCGCGCGCCAGTTCGAAGATCTCGGCGGCGACTTGTTCCGCGAGCCGTGGGCCGCGCGCGATGCGTATATCGAGGTGTTGCGCCATCCCGGCATCGCTTCGCGCAAAAAGTTCCTGAATCGCCACGCGAGAGGCCGTCTCGACGACGCTGCGCGAACGCGAGCGCTCAATCTGCTCGAGGCGCAGCGGGCCGCGATGTTCATGTACACGAGTTGCGGTTGGTTCTTCGCGGACATCTCGAGAATCGAAGCTGTTCAGGTGATGAAGTACGCGGGGCGCGTTCTGGACTTCATGGAGGAGCTGGGCGCGACCAGCCCCGTCAATCGCTTCCTCGAGGTGTTGGCCGAGGCCACCAGCAATGTGCCCGGAATGGGCAATGGCGCCGACGTATATAGACGTCTTGTGCAGCCGGACCGCGTCACTCCATCGCGCGTCGCCGCGCATCTGGCCATATCCAGCATCGCGGACGACAGTCCCGAGGGCCGGATCGGCGACTTCCTATTCCACAGGCGCGACTTCGAGAAGCGACAGCGCGGCCGGTTCACTCTGACCACCGGCCGTGTTCTGCTGAACACGAGCACCACTGGTCAGCAACGCGACTGTGCCGTGGCTACCCTGCACATGGGCGGATTGGACTTCTATTGCGCACTCGGGGCATACGCGGGTGCCAAGAATTTCGCCCGCGCGGCGAAGGGGCTCCATGAGCGCTTCGTCAACGCCTCTTTGCCGGTGATGCTGCGTCTTATGCAGAGCGAGTTTGGACCCGAGGAGTTCGGGCTGGAGGAAGTGCTTCCGGAAGGACGGCGGACAATTTTCGAGATGGTCTTCGGCGACATTTTCGAGGGCTTTGCTTCGCAATTGGCGCGGCTATACGAAGAAAATCGCCGGTTCGTCGTATCGCTGCACGAAGCGGGCTTTGAGCCGCCAACTCAACTGCGCCAGGTGGCGGAACTGGCGCTGCAGCACCGCTTCGAGCAGGAGCTGCTGGAGCAACGCTCGGACCACAACCTGGCCGCTTACGGCAAGGCCCTCGGAGTAGCCCAGGAAGTGGCGCGATGGAACTACCGGATAGACAAATCGCTCGGCAACTCGGTCTTCAGCGCGCTCATAGCTGAAGCGGCACGCGACGCCGTTTCGGAGCCCGGCATCGACAAAGTGGAATCCGCAATTCAATTGGTGAGGCTTGCGAAGGGCCTCCTGTTGGAGCCGAATTTCGATCTGGCCCAAGAAACCGTGTATGCGGCTTTGGTCAGTGGCGCCCCGGGCAGCGAAAAGCTTGCGCAACTGGCGGCGGCTTTGAACCTTGGCCTCAAGTGAATCCACAGTAGACCATAATGTGGGTTGAACTTGCCCCGAGCCGAAGCGGGGCGTGTATACCCAGCCGAGGCGAGCGGCGATGTCCGTTGCACCTCGAACCGCGCCGGTACGAGATAACCGGGAGCCCAGTGCGGTCCGCGGGCGTCGTATATCGGTTCGCAGGAAACGTGCGCGCCGTTTCTCAATCGCGCGGCGCGTCGAACCACAGCACGCCGAGCGGCGGGAGCGTAATCAAAATGGAATACGGCAGCCCGTTATACGGAACCGGCTCGGCCATGACGCCGCCCGCATTGCCAACATTGCTTCCGCCCCACATCTCGGCGTCGGTGTTGAGGATCTCGCGGTAGTAGCCCGGGCGCGGCACCCCGATGCGGTAACCGTCACGGGAGACCGGCGAGAAGCTGCCCACGCATAGCAGCCGCTGCCCGTTCGCCGGCGCAATCCGCAAGAAGGCGATCATATTGTCGTCGGCATTGTCCCCGACGACCCATTGAGTACCCGCTTCGTCGTGGTCGGCCTCCCACAGCGCCGGTTCGGCGCGATAGATCCGATTGAGTTCGCTCACCAGCGCCTGGAGTCCGCGATGCTCGCTCCCCTCGAGCAGATTCCAGTCGAGGCTCTCGTCGTGGTTCCATTCGTTCCACTGGCCGAACTCGCCGCCCATGAACAGCAGCTTCTTGCCCGGCCGCGCCCACATGTAGCCGTACAGCGCGCGCAGGTTGGCAAACTGTTGCCAGCGATCGCCAGGCATCTTGGAAAGCAGCGAGCGCTTGCCATGGACGACCTCGTCGTGCGACAGCGGAAGCACGAAATTCTCGCGCCACGCGTACAGCATGCCGAAGGTCAGGTCGCGATGATGCCAGCGGCGATGCGCCGGATCTTTGGCGAAATAATTCAGCGTGTCGTGCATCCAACCCATGTCCCACTTGAAGCTGAAGCCCAGGCCGCCGGTGTAGGTCGGGCGGCTCACGGCGGGCCACGAGGTCGACTCCTCGGCGAAAGTCATAGCGCCGGGGTTGCGTGCGTAGGCCTGCTCGTTGAGCATGCGCAGGAAAGCGACCGCGTCGAGATTCTCGCGTCCGCCCTGCGCATTGGGAATCCACTCGCCCGCGCGCCGCGCGTAATCCAGATAGAGCATCGAGGCGACCGCGTCGACGCGCAGGCCGTCGGCGTGGAATTCGCGCAGCCACCATTCGGCGCTGGCGAGCAGGAAGTTGCGAACCTCGGTGCGCCCGAAGTTGAAAACGTAAGTGCCCCACTCGGGTTGGAACCCCAGACGCGGATCCAGATGCTCGTAGAGCGCGGTGCCGTCGAAGCGCGCGAGCGCGAAGGCGTCGGTGGGAAAGTGGCCCGGGACCCAGTCGAGGATCACGCCAATACCGCGGCGATGGAGATAGTCGACAAGGAAGCGGAGATCGTCGGGGGGGCCGAAGCGCGCGGTTGGCGCGAAGTAGCCGCTCACTTGGTAGCCCCACGAACCGCTGAACGGATGCTCCATCACGGGCAGCAGCTCGACGTGGGTAAAGGCGAGTTCGCTGACATAGTCGGCGAGCGCGGGGCCCAGCTCGCGATAGGTGAGCGAGCGGTTGTGCTCCTCGGGGACGCGCCGCCACGAGCCGAGATGGACCTCGTAGATCGATACCGGCGTGCGCAACGCGTCGCGCGCCGCCCGCGCCTCCATCCACTGCCCGTCCTCGAAGCGGTAGCGCGAGCGATAGATGATCGACGCGGTCGCCGGCGGCATCTCCATCGCGGCCGCCCACGGATCCGTCTTGAGATAAGGTGGGCCCTCTTGCGGACGAATTTCGTACTTGTAGCGCGTGCCTTCCGCGAGCCCCGGAATGAAAAGTTCCCAGATCCCGGAACCGCCCATCGAGCGCATCATATGGACGCGTCCGTCCCATGCGTTGAAGTCGCCGACCACACTGAGACTGCACGCGTTTGGCGCCCAAACCGCAAACGCCACGCCCGCGACGCCGCCAAGCTCGCACGGATGCGCGCCCAGCACCTCATAGGGCCGTTCGTGCCGGAGTTCCCCGAGCAGATGGAGATCGAGATCGCCGAGCGTCGGCAGAAAGCAGTACGGATCGCGAGTGGTTATCGACGAGCCGCCGCGGAAGTATATTTCCAGCCGATAGGCGAACAACCCGCGTCGCTCTCCAAGCCGTATCTCGAAGAGCCCCGCCGAATGGACGCGCTTCATCTCGCGCCCGTTCTCCTCGCCGTCGATAAGCAGCGTGACGCGCTCGGCGTCCGGGCGAAAAACACGCACCGCGACGCCGCCGCCGTCGGGCTCCATGTGGGCGCCAAGAATGCTATGGGGATTGGGATGTTCGAGCGCGATCAGGCGCTCCAAGCCGTCGGCCCCCTCCAGACGCTCCGCGGTTGTCACATCAGGCATCATGACGAAGAGCTCTCCTGTAATGGAATGCGCGCCGCATCCCCGCGGGCAGGTCGCGCAGCATCGATCGCCTGCGCCCGTCGCCCGCTCGG
>Ga0307374_10003587_pt1 | contig 26382 bp, 25 predicted proteins | sample OX3MG_FD_202532 | JGI IMG/M metagenome (GOLD analysis project Ga0307374, IMG submission 202532) | Soil microbial communities from Risofladan, Vaasa, Finland - OX-3 | ecosystem: Environmental > Terrestrial > Soil > Coastal area > Acid sulfate soil | place: Finland: Risofladan, Vaasa | collected...
GGCCGGCGCCACGGCCAGCCTGGGCGGCTGTGCTCGCGGCGGCGGCCCGGTCGAAGTGATGCCGTATCTGCTTCCTACGGATGATGGTGTTCTTCCAGGTGTCAGCGCGGAATACGCCACCGTCTGCCGGGAGTGCCCGGCCGGCTGCGGTATGATGGCCCTCGTCAGGGATGGGCGGACGCATAAGGTGGAGGGAAACCCGGATCATCCGGTGAGCCGCGGCAAGCTCTGCCTTCGCGGTCAGACGGCGCTGCAGGGACTCTATAACCCCGACCGGAATCCCGAATCGATGGCGCGCGACGCGCAGGGCCGGCTTCAGCGGATTCCATGGAATGAGGCCGAGACGCGATTTGACGAGGCGCTGGCGAGGGCGAAAACCGGCCGTTCCGCCTGGATCGGACAGCTCGAAACAGGAGCTTTCCCTCATCTCTTGGATCGGTGGCTCGCTGTCATGGCGCCATCCCACTTACGGCTGGTTTACGAGCCGCTCGCCTACGAGCCGCTGCGGGCGGCGAGCAAGCGCGTATTCGGCGCCGCCGAAATCCCGGAGTTTCGGATTGACCGGGCGCATCATCTTCTCTCTTTTGGCGCTGATTTTGTGGAAACCTGGATCAGCAACGTGGAGTATACCCGGCAGTTCTCCGCGTGGCGGCAGGCCCGCGTGAACGGCGTTCATCGCGGCCGGTACGTGTTCATGGCGCCCCGGCTATCGCTGACCGGACAGAACGCCGACGAATGGATCACGCTGCGCCCCGGAACCGAAGGGCTGGCAGCGCAGGCGATCATGCTCATTGTGCAGGCGGCCCGGTCACGCGCTGCGATTCCACCTGAGATCTCGACTCTGGCAGAGCAGACGGGCGTCAGACCGGAAACCTTAGAACGCATCGGTCGAAGTTTCGCGGCCGGCGGACCATCACTCGCTCTGCCGCTCGGAAACGCGCAGAACCAGCCTGGGGCAGCCGATGCCAATGAGACCATCCTACGCCTGAATCAGATCGCCGGGAGTGTGAATCGCACGGTCATACCCGGATGGCCTCATGCGCTGAGCGCCGCGGGAACTCAGGGCGACATGATGGCGCTGATTTCCGAAATGCACGCCGGGCGAATCGACGTGCTCTTTGTTCATAACGTCAATCCGGTATACAATCTTCCGGCTTCAACGCAGTTTGCTGAAGCTCTCAAGAACGTTCCTCTCATTGTCAGCTTCTCAAGCCAGCCCGACGAGACGACCGGGGCCCTGGGGGAAACGGGTGGGTACGCTTCCCTCGTACTCCCGGATCACACTCCCCTCGAATCGTGGGGTGAATATACGCCCCGGCCCGGAATCACCGGCATTCTGCAGCCGGTCGTGGCGCCTGTATTCAGCACACGGGCGACAGCCGACCTGCTGTTGGAGTCGGCCGCCCGGCATGGACATAACCTGGGCGCAAAGACCTTCGACGAGTACCTTCGCCACGAGCATCCAATGGATGACGCCGCATGGATGAGCACGCTCCAGCGCGGAGGGATTTTCCATACCGCGGAAGAGGTAAAGCCGGTCGCTGAAACCAGTAAAGCGCCCTTATCCGGCACGATTGAGACGCTGTCCGGCGCCGGCCGGGGCACGGCGATGCGCCCGGCCATTGGATTTGCGACTTCAATATTCGACAGCCCGGTAAAGACCGGCGGAGCCAGTCCCTCCCCGGCCCTCGCCGCGAGCCACCCCGGCAACCCCACCCCGGCCCTCCCCGCAAGTGGAGAGGGAGCAAACCTCCCCCCGCTTGCGGGGGGAATGAGGGGGGTCTCCGGCGCTGCGGGGGGAATGAGGGGGGTCTCCGGCGCTGCGGGGGGAATGACGGGGGTCTCCGGCGCCGCGCAGGCGCCCGGACCGGGACAACTCATCCTCCAGATTTATCCCTCGCTTCAGTTTTATGATGGGCGGCTTGCGAACCGGCCCTGGTCCCAGGAAATCCCGGATGCCGTGGTCAAGGCGGTCTGGGGAAGCTGGGCGGAGATTCACCCCAACACGGCAAAGACGCTCGGCGTTCGCGCTGCGGGAACGATCTTGATTCTGGAGTCTGCTTACGGCAGGATCGATATTCCCGCGTATCCGTCCCAGGGAGTTCACCCCGAGGCAATCGCAATTCAACTGGGGCAGGGGCACACCCACTCGGGGCAGTTTTCCAAAGACCTCGGTAGAAATCCGCTGGCGCTGCTCGGGCCCACGTTCGATCCGGCCTCCGGCGCGCTGCTGGTGTCCGGCATGCCCGTCTTCGTGCGAGCCGTGGAGGCCGTCCGCCCGGTTGTGGTATTGCAGACCACAGAGAAGCAGCACAGTACCGGGTTCGCCCGATCCATGTCGATTACGGACCTCACCAGGGCGCCCGTGGTTGAGAATGAGAAAGACCGGATTTCACTCTATTCGACCGTGCCCCCTCGACTGCACCATCATGCCAGACGCAAATGGGGAATGGTGATCGATCTCGACCGGTGCGTGGGCTGTAACTCTTGCGTGGCTGCCTGTTACGCCGAAAACAACGTGCCCGTGGTGGGGAAGGATGAATGCAGCCGGGGACGCGAGATGTCGTGGATCCGGATTGAGACCTACATGGGCGGAGCGTCTTCGGAAGGTGTTCCGGATAATCGCGACCCGGCTTCCACTCAGCTTGACGTGCGGTTTTTTCCAATGGTCTGCATGCAGTGTGACAACGCGCCATGCGAGTATGTTTGTCCGGTCTTCGCCACCGAGCACAACGACGAGGGGCTCAACATGCAGGTGTATAACCGCTGCGTGGGCACCCGGTTTTGCTCCAACAACTGCCCGTATAAGGTGCGGCGCTTCAACTGGTTCACCTACCGATTCCCGTTCCCATTGAACAACCAGTTAAACCCGGACGTAATACATCGGGCCAAAGGTGTAATGGAAAAGTGCAGCTTCTGCATTCAAAGGATCCGGCGGCATGAGATCGACGCGGGGACGGAACACCGGGCCATACAGGATGGCGAAATCCAGACCGCGTGCATGCAGGCCTGCCCGGCCGACGCCATTGTCTTCGGCGATCAGGATGATAAAAAGAGCTTCGTGAGCCGGCATTTTGCCCGGGAGCGGCGCGGATACGGCGCCTTAGAAGACCTGAACACCTACCCCAACGTACAGTACTTGGAGCGAGTGAGGGTGGAAACAGAATGAGCGAATCCATCTTGCCCGACTCTCCATCGAGCAGCGATGAGATCGCTGCTGCCATGAGCCGCATCGTCGAAGAGCAGGCCGAAAAAATCGACGAGGAGCACGCGGAGCTCAAGCGGGACGAGGATCCGCGCGTGAAGTTTCGGGAAATCACCGAGGCCGTGATTCGGCCGATCGGATCGCCGAGTATCTGGTGGTACGTCAGCCTGGTACTCACTCTCTGGATGATCATCGTCGGCGCGATCTCCTGGGGTTATCAAATCTACCGGGGAATGGGAGTGACCGGGATGCAGCATCCGATGATGTGGGCGGTGTATATCACCAATTTCGTCTGGTGGATTGCGCTGGCCCATTCGGGTACCTTTATTTCGGCGATTCTCTATCTGTTCCGCGCGCCATTCAGGGCAACATTCTCGCGGCTGTCCGAAGCCATGACCTGCGTGGCAGTGATCACCGCCGCCCTTTTTCCGATGATCCACCTGGGGCGTACCTGGAGGCTGTACTGGGTATTGCCCTACCCCAGTGAACGGTGGATCTGGCCGAATTTTCGATCCCCGCTGATCCTGGACGTCTTCGCTGTCGGCACCTATCTCACCGTCTCCATTCTCTTCTTCTGGCTCGGTCTGCTGCCGGACCTCGCGGTCTGCCGGGACCGGCTGAGGGGCTGGCGGCGAAACATTTATGGCTGGTTCTCCATGGGCTGGGATGGCACGCATCGACAGTGGAAGAACTACGAGATGGCGTACGCGATTATGGCCTGCCTCGCCGCGCCGCTCGTTCTCTCGGTGCATTCCTGCGTTTCATGGGATTTTGCCCTCGGCCTCGTGCCCGGCTGGCATTCCACCATGTTCGCGCCTTACTTCGTGGATGGGGCGATTTTTCAGGGCCTCGCGACCGTGATTGTGATTGCCATTCCGATGCGAAAATTGCTGCATCTGGAAGAGTATATCACTCCGCAGCGGCTCGACCAGCTCGCGAAGCTGGTGCTGCTCACCGGGCTGGCGCTCACCTGGTCCTACTGCAGCGAATTCTTTATGACCTGGTACAAGCACGACCCGAGCGAGCTCGTTAATCTGGCGCATAAGATGTGGGGCGCCCCGGCGATCCTGTTCTGGATGTACAACTTCTTCAACTGCATCGTCCCGCTCGCCTTTTGCTGGAAATGGGCGCGACGCAATCTCTGGTCGCTCTGGATTGTAGGCTTCCTGATTATTGTTGGAATGTGGATGGAGCGATTTATTATTGTCTCCGTCAGCCTGTCGCGTGATTATGACCCCTATTCGTGGTTCCGCGGTGGCTATCACTTTTCCGCCGTTGAAATGGGAATCACCGTGGGAAGCGTGGGTTGGTTCTGCTTCTGGATGCTGCTATTCTGCAAATTCCTCCCGGTCTTACCCATGTCCGATCTCAAACGAGACGTGCTGAAAAACCTACGCGACCGCGATGCTAAGAAAGCCGCGAGGCTATGACGCAGGAGGGTGAGTGTGTGAGAGGGTGAGTGTGTGAGAGGGTGAGTGTGTGAGAGGGTGTGTGAGAGAGAGGGTGTGTGAGAGGGTGAGTGTGTGTGTGAGTGAAACCCCAAACACCTAATGCCTAATACCCAACACCTAATGCCTAATACCCAATACCTGGTACCTGGTGAAAGCAATTAATCATGTCTGAATATGCCGGAATCATTGGATATTTCCCAAGCGCTGACTCACTCAACGACGCGATCAAGAAGGCCAAAGCGGTGGGTCTGTCGGACGTGACGGCATATCTGCCGCTGCCGGATGATGCAGAGTTGGAAGAAATGGATTCGTCGCAGAGCCTGGTCCGCTGGTTTGCGCTGGCGGGAGGGATTACGGGCATAGGGCTGGCGCTCTTTATGACCATCGCGACTTCCTGGCAGTATCCCCTGGTCGTGGGGGGAAAATCCATCACGTCATGGCCGCCATTTCTCGTGATCTGTTTTGAGATGATGGTGCTGTTTGGGACCTTTGGCGCTCTTACCGGCTTTCTCGTGCTGAGCCATTTGCCTCATGTAATTCCGGAGGACGGTTACAATCCGCGGCTCGCGATCGACACCTATGGAATGTTCGTGCCTTGCCTTCCTACAAGCCCGTACCGGCTGGAAGTGGAGCGAGTGATGCGAGAAGCGGGCGCCGAAGAGATCAGGAGCTTTTACCGGGGATAAGGCCGCGTTCTGAAAAGCGTTATGAGTATTCCATTGAGTTACCACAACCCGGCGTACGGCAAAGAGGTGCAGAGCCTCAAGGAAGAATCACGCGTCATCGTACCACCTGATCCCCGATTGACGCGCCTCGCGCTCGCGGCGGTTGGCGTTGGAGTTTTGGGATTCGTCGCCGGTCTGCTGTACGCGCCGGGCCGGATGTGGGGCGCTTTCGATGCAAATTTCGCATTCTGGGTCGGCCTCTCGGAGGGCGCCATTGTCGTGGCCGCCACGCTTGTGACCGGGTTCGCCCGGTGGGGTCGAACTATCACCCGAATCATCGAGCCGCTCGGTCTCTTCTCGCTCTTCTCACCGATTCTCTACGTCGTACTCTGGTTCGGCCGGGGTCATCTTTTCTCCTGGATCTACCTCCGCAAAGGGGATCACAGTCCCTGGCTGCAAGCGCTTCCGATGCTCTGGCGAGATGAGCTTGTGCTCTTGATCATGGCAGCGTTGACCGTCTGGTGGCTCTATCGATCGCTGCGCCCGGATCTCGCAATGACGAAGAATCGGAAACCGGATGATTGGCTCACATCGTGGCTCTTACGGGATTGGAAGGGAGCCTGGCGGGAGTGGAGTTTCAGCCAGGCGGTGCTCCGGAACCTGGGACCATTCCTCATTGTGGGTTTTTGCTGGGGCTATGCAATGGTCAGCATTGACCTCACAATGACCCTCGATCCAAAGTTCAAGAGCACCATGTTTCCCGGAATATACTGGGTGAGCGAATTCTTAGCGCCCATCGCGCTGGCGCCGGCGCTGGTCTGGGCCTGGCGCCGCTGGAATTCCACCGCGCATGATCTGATTACCACGTCGAATATCCTCGACATGGGCAATATGGCGTGGGGTTTTGCTATTTTTAGGACCTGGTTCGACTGGTCTCAATACATCATCATCTGGTACGGGAATTTACCGGACGAGGCGCACTATATCATGGCGCGATGGCGAACTCATCCCTGGAACATGCTCGCGTATATAGGTCTCGGCCTGGCCTTCATTGGCCCATTCTTTGCGGGCTTCAGTCGGACGCTGAAGAAGGGCCCGCTATCATGCGCAATATTCGGCCTGGTGATTTTCACGGGAATTCTCGTAGAACGGTTCGTCGACGTGATGCCGTCCATCCCGCATATTGGCCCACAGGATTTCGGCTTCATCGAGCTCGCCATTACGATTGGCTTCGCCGGCGGAATCGCGCTGCCCTATCTCTGGCTCACCCAACGCGTACCCCTCTTCCCAATCTCCGATCCGCTCTTTTCTGAGGCGCTGGAAACACGGGGAGTTCCGGAGACCTGATGGAGGATGGAGGACGGGCATAAAGGATGAAGGATGAAGGATGAAGGATGAATCAAAAAGCGTCCGGTACGCGGCGCGTTATACCTCGCGCCCCTCGCCTCGCGCCTGTTTTAGATCGGCCGGATTATTATGACTGCCGAAGCCCGGGTTACCGCCGGGACCATTCTCGTATTGCTTATCGGGCTGACGATGCTGACGATCTTTTACGGAAGCACGTCGGGCATCATCGTTTATAATGCGCCGGCGCAGCCCATCGATTTCTTTCACCGGGTCCACGCCGGTGACAAGGGAATATCGTGCTACTTCTGCCACCGGACGGCGGCGACGGCGGCGTTTGCCGGAATGCCGAGCACGGAAACCTGCATGAGATGCCACCGGGTGGTTATTCCGCACCATTATGAAATCCAGCGCCTGCACCGGTACTGGAAAAATCGCGAGCCGGTTCCTTGGGTGCGGGTCAATCAGCTTCCCGGCTTCGTGTTTTTTGATCACAAAGCCCATATCCTGAACGGCGTAAAGTGCGACTACTGTCACGGCAAAGTGATCACGATGGATCGGCTGCATCAAGCGGCGCCGCTCAGCATGGGCTGGTGCGTGGCTTGTCACCGGGCGCATAAGGCGCCGGACGACTGCTGGACCTGTCATCGCTAACGAGCGAGCGATTCCTTAAGCGACCTAGCCATACATAGTATTAATCCCACATAAAGACAGCGATGCGACGACAGATGCAATCAGAGGATAGGCCGTCGAAAAACCCACAAGAAATACCTGGGGCGGCTGCAGAAAAGAAACCGCGTGTGAAACTCGCCGGCTGGGTTTCGCGACTCCGGGGAAGCCCTGCTCGATCGGCGGCTCCGCGGCCTGAGGCGCGTCCACCCAGCCCACACTGGACGATGCCCGATCCGCCGCCCGGAGACGAGCCACCGCCCGCCCACATGGCGGTGGTTACGGTTCCATGGCTGCGCTTTTTCGTGACTCTGGGCGGCGTGTTGACGCTCCTGGTCTTCTGGCTGCTGTACACGGGGCGGGAGCTTCCCTGGGTGGAAATGCGCTATCAGTACACCGATTCAACGGGGTATCAGCCAATGCCAGAGGCTCTTTCGACGAACCCCGGAATGGGGCGGCCGCGCTACGGCCGGCCTTATGTCTTTATCAAGAGTGTACCGCGGGATATCAATGGCCGGCCCGCGACCGGCCTTATGCCGGATATGCCGGACCTGCCGGATGGATCGATCCCGCCCGAGGCCGCGGCGCTGGTGAATCCAACAGCGGGAGATCACGCGGCGGTGATTCAGGGCGAGACGGTCTATGTGATGAACTGCATGATGTGTCATGGCCGCACCGGCAGAGGAGATGGCGCCGTGGGCGAAAGTTATACGCCCAAACCGCCCGATCTTCACAGCGCCGCCGTCCAGGCGCTGCCGGACGGGGCGCTCTTCTACAGCGTCACCAATGGAATTCTCTCCACGCCGGTTCCGGAGGCCGCGCGTTATATTCCCCGCGACTGGCATGCGTTCAAGGATGAGCTGAGTCCACGGCAGCGATGGGCAGTAGTCGATTTTGTGCGTGCTCTGGCAGCCGGCCGCGAACCGTTCCAGCCGCCCAGAGTTCCAGGAGAATGGCGATGAAACTTTGGAATCAAAGATTCCAACTGGATCGTTTGCTCGACGACCGGCCCGGGAGCGCAGCTCGCAACTGGATGATTTCGGGCGCGTTCTGGATGTTTGTGGGAGTGACACTCGGGCTTCTGCTCGCTATCTTTTTGGCCGCGCCCGATTTTCTGGGCGGACACCGCTATCTGGAGTTTGGCCGTATTCGGCCGCTCCACGTGAACACCGTCTGGTACGGTTTTCTCTCCATGACGCTGCTCGGCGCCGGCCTGCATTACGTGCCGCAGTTGTGCCGGACGACGCTCTATTCCGAACGCATCGCAAACCTGGCGATGTGGATCTGGAATATTTCCCAGGTCGCCGGGATGATCTGTGTGATTACGGGATATACTTCCGCGCACGAATACGCGGAATACCCGATTCCGGTGGACGTCACGGGATTATTCGCGCTGCTGCTGGTTATTTACGTGACGTACCGGACGATTGATCAGCGTAAAGAGCCACTGCTTTACGTTTCGATCTGGTATTACGCCGGCGCGCTGCTCTGGTTCCTTACCTCGTGGGCGTTTTTAGGTGGGACCGGCCAACGGTACGGCGTCTACGACGCGGTCTGGACCTGGTTTTATGGACACCAGGTATTTGGTCTATGGGTAACACCGCTGGCGATTGGCGTCACCTATTATATCGTCCCGCGCGAGGCAAAACGGCCCCTCTTCAGCCATTCCCTTTCATTGATCGGTTTCTGGATGCTGGTCACGACTTACGCGCCGGTAGGCGCGCATCACCTGCTTCAAGCGCCTATTCCTTCGTGGGAAAAAGTGATCGCGATTGTGCAGAGTGTGATGCTGCTGATTCCGGTCTACGTATTTCTCACGAATATATGGGTAACCATGCGGGGCCGGATTGGCCGGATCGAAGAATCGCTGGCGCTCCGATTCGTGGTCGCAGGGACGATCTGGTACTGGGTCGTTTCAACGCAGGGAACCCTTGAGGCCCTGATTTCGGTGCAGCGGCTGACGCATTTCACCAACTTTGTAGTCGGACATTCACATAATGGCTTGCTTGGCTTTGCCGGGTTTATCGCCGCCGGCGCCATCTATGACGTGCTGCCGCAAGTGACCGGACATCCGATCTACAGCGCCCGTCTCGCGAATTTTCAATACTGGCTCATGTTGATCGGGCAGACCGGATTTTTCTTTATTCTCACGATTGCCGGTCTGATTCAGGGAAGCGCCTGGCTGAACGGCGAATCGGTCTACCGCGTGCTCGTCGAGCTGCATATCTATATGATCTGGCGCGCGTGGGTCGGAACGTTTATTGTGATGGGCGCTTATGTGCAGTTCTATAACGTTGTAATGACGGTGCGGGGCGCGCGCCCGCAGCGGGAGGAGTATGAGCCGGTGATTGGTTATGCGGATCAGGAACTCCTGGCGGCGCAGGGTCTTCCAGCAGGTAACGGATACGCCGCTCAGACGGGAATTTCAAAACCATGAAAATGCAGATGACCGATAAGGTTTTTGCCATTGGATCCTGGTTAATCTTTGTCACCGCCGGTTTCGCGGTGGCCGTATTTCCGGCGTTTCAACTGATCCGGATTCCACCCTCGGATATCGCCCGCCGGCGCACGCCTTTGGAAGAGAGGGGACGCCAGGTTTTCATCCAGAACGGCTGCACGTACTGCCATTCCCAGTACATCCGGCCGCAGGATTGGGATCATGGAGCGGTACGCGTTTCTCAGGCCGGAGATTATGTGTATGACTCGCCGCAGCTTCTTGGATCAGAGCGTACGGGCCCCGATCTCTCCCAGGAAGGCGGTGTACGATCTGATGACTGGCACCTGGCGCATTTTATGAACCCCCGGTTTACTCGACCCGCGTCGGAAATGCCTCAATTCGTTTTTCTCAGCCACAGCGCCACGGAACGCTTTATCCTCAAAGGCGGATTGATTCGGGACGCTAAGGGCGCGGTGGCTGATGATGAGGTGACAGCGCTCATCGCTTATATCCAGTCACTGGGCGGCAAGATGGCGGACGCGCGGATGAAACGGCTTGACGTCTGGCGGAAAGCGATGCAAAAGGCTTATCTCCGGGGCGAGGATAAGAACTTCGCTTATATACAAACGCTTGTGCCCGAGCCGTGGCGGAGGCTGCCGAATCCGTATCCTCCAACACCAGCGGCGCTGCAGCGCGGCCGCTTTATTTATTATCAGGAATGTGTGGGATGCCACGGCAATTTTGGCGATGGAAACGGCCCGGCCGCGAAGTATCTCTTTCCCAAACCGGCGAATTTCTCGGCGCTTCGCCGGATCGGGGCGTCCGGAGGGCTGCTCTACTACCAGATTATGAACGGCATTACAGGAACGGCGATGATGTCTTTCAAGCGAGATCTGGAAAGCGCAAAAATATGGGATGTCTCGAACTACATCGCCGTTAATTTTATCGGGCACAGCGATGGCGACACCGCTCCGCACGGTGTGGATGAATCACAGGAGCCGGTGGACCCGAATGCGCCCGGACCCCCGGACCCGGATACCATCAACACGCCGCCACCGACTTCGCCAGCGCTCCAACCGGACCAGAACGCCATTTGGCGGCATCGTCGCCCCACACGAGGCTTTCCGACGTACCGTACGAAAAAGGCGCTGGCGGCGCCGGGAGGGGCGGTTGGCCATGCGCCGTACTACCCGCCGAAAGGAGTGAAGCGCCGATGATCTGGCACAACACGATGATCTGGCACGATATCAAGCTGTATGTCTTTCCGGTGGGAGCGGATTTCCTCAGTCACCTCTGGATGGGCGTGATCTTCCTCTTCTGGTGGATGTCGCGCTGCGCCGGCGATCCCGACACGTCCGTTCGCTCGGCCCGGCTGCCCATGGGCGGCGAGGAGTGGTGGTGGTCCACCACGGGCGCCGCGCCAGCCGATCCAAAACCAGCCCCAGCGGACTCGAAGGCGGCGCCCCGGCGCCGCGGCCGGCGGCGAATTCCAATCGTCTTCGCCGGGCTGGTGTTCATTTTCGTGGTGGGGACTGCAATTCCGCTCCTCACCTGGGCGGTCGCGGAGCATCCCGCTCGGGTGGGAGCGAGAATCCTGCCACCTCCGGAGATGAATCCATGACCGGCGGCATCGCGTTTTATCCCTGGATGGTTGATTGGCGCAGTGTCAGTGAGATTCTGCTGGGTGGATCGTCTGCGGTCGTCATTCTTTATCTCTGGCTGCGGGTAGGCCGCGACCGGAAAAACGATCGGCCTATCGGCGACCATCCTCCTATCACGGACTACGCGGGCCTCGTGCAATCCGGCTCCAATAAAGTGCCTACGTTTTTAGGGCTTCTTATGGTGGTGGTCAGCCTCTGGGCCATCGGTTATATTATCAATGTGCATCTGCATGGCGGTCTGGATTATTGACAACTGCGCGTCGGCCGCGTATTCTCAATCGATTCTGATCCGCGAGCTTGAGCCGGATTGGCGAGTGTGAATTATGGACCCGGTAACCGAATACCAGCGCATCCGCGAGCGAGAACGAATGGATCGGGAGATCCAGGCGGACACCAAAGACCTCTACAAGCGTGAGTTAGAAGAGGCCGAAAAAGCGCACGAGAAAGATATTGCCGTTGGCCTGCAGCGCGGCTGGCTGCGAGGTTGGGGCGATTGGCGTACGTGGACATGGGTCCTGCTCTTTATTGTGGTCGGCGGTCTCACGCCGTACGTCTGCTTCTATCTCTGCGGGCACACGTCGCAAACCCACTGGCATCTCGGCTTCCCACCCACCGGACCGGGATAGCCGCGCAAAGTTTCAACCGGAGATCACCCTGGCGAGATGGTGATTCTCAATTTGATGGCGGATGACGTGGTCAGATACGTGAAATCGATCTGCAATGTCACTTATTTCATCATCCCCGACTGATCTGCTCGACAGTTCTTGCTGCACCAGCTTCGCAGGCGCCAAAAACTCAGCAGCAAACGCCCGGTTCCTCTGCTGACGCTCGGAGCGTGCCGGTGATACGATCACTGGATCGTCAGTGCGCGAATTCAACCACTCGAAGAGCGCCCGGCAGAAGTGGTACCTCTTCGAATGTTCGTTCCGCTTTGTCACAATGAAACCGGGGCTTCCGTTTTTGCCGACGGCCAGCAATCCATCCACAAAATCCAATTCCGACGACTCGATGATCGCGCGTGGAAGCTCGGAGGAATCGATCTGGAGGACTTTGCCAATGTCGTCTATCGATTCAAAAATATGTCCGTTAGCTCCTACGATCTGTCGAAGAGTTTGCGCCGCACGATAGCCCTGGTCCCAGGGCCGCCCATTGACGCCGTCGGTCAGCGTTCGCCGGAGAGCGATCAATCCGGTAAGTCGGCACTGTAGGGACGCGAGGTCGTCGAGACCGCGCCGGAGCCGATGGGACTGGTTTGAAAGCGACGCCGGGTCGGCGATGTTGAGAAAGTCGTCAAGAAGGGATGGTGGTAAATCGGCTGCCGTCTTGAGTATCGCGTCACGTTGTTCTGAATCTAGATCATAAGGATCAAGTCCAAGTTCGGCGCTGGCAATACAGAATTGTCGTTCATCCTCATCAACTTGCTGAATTGCGTCCCACTCATCAGCAAGAAGCGTGTTCTGGACACCGCGCTCATGCAGCCGGGCAATAACCGCATTAAGAAAGCGCGTAACTTCGTCGCGGAATTCGCTGAGCGGCAATCGAGTCGAGCCGCCTTTAACGAAACGCAGATTGTTGGCCGGCATCTCGAGAGGGTTACACTCCAGATACACCGACTCGCCGAGGGGAACCACACGCAAGGCAGGAATTGCATAGCCTTCTCGAGCGTTGAAGAGGCAGTGGCGCTCGTCGTAGGTGTCTTGTGCCGCCCGGCCGGGAACCATCAATTCGTACTGAAGCGCCCACCAATGGGTTGCGATCCATTCAGCCAGCGGATACAGCGGAAGCGTGATGCTGTCTCGCACGATACAGGACACACGATCAGCCAGGGTCGTGACAATTTCGCCGTCGACAGTAAGCTTCAGGTTGGCCCACGTCGCCCGCAACTCCGGTCCCTGTACGCCGTGAGGCTTCTGCCAGTCGAATTCCACATGGAAATTACTCATAAATCGCGTCAATCCCCCTTGGCCATTCGTCCGGCGATAGCGCCCAGCCTTTGTACTCGCCTTTCGTCCGGTTCACGAGTCTCGCCTCGTATACCGTGTCTCCATCCTTATACCACGCGTAGCGAGGAAAGTCACCTTCCCAGGGAGTCCCTATCGCGCCGCACCGCACGGCTTTTCGGAGCCATTCCTGCAATTCAGGCAGCCTGTTAAGAAACGACCGGTCACAGATCGTCGCGTCACCTCTTGGACGTGGGACGCCGGCGAAGGACTTTGTATCTTTGTGCTCCGGGCTGCCAACGTAAGCGACACGTTGAGAGAGTTCGTCGAGGTTATACTCGATCAGCGGTCCGAGGAGTCTGCGAGTTAAGGGACGATGTCGTTTGGGCGCTTTCATATTCTGTTCACCAAGCCGGCTCAACCAGAGATATAATGGTATCTAGTGCATCATGGGCGCAAGAATACCGGCAGTCGTCGCCCCCATTATTGGGGGTTAGGGGGCCAGCGACGACTGCCGGAGGATTTACGCCGAGCCAGCGCTAGACGCCAGATCATTTTCTCGCTGGCGTGATTCATGTCCTGCGACTGTTGTGCAGCGGGCAGCCGCGCTTTTTATGCAGGGAGACAACAATGCCAATTACATGGGACGAAACACAATCCTATCTTCTGAACCTGAGCCAGCTTCACGACGCTGTGCTGGCCCGCATGGAGGAGGAGGCTCGCCGGGATCATTTTCCAATCATCGACCGGGTAGGGGGCAATCTCTGCTACTTGCTGTCTCGAGCGATCGGCGCTCGCCGCGTCTTTGAGCTCGGATCTGGCTACGGCTACAGCACGCTCTGGTTCGCCAAAGCGGTGCGTGAAAATGGCGGTGGCGAGGTACATCACACGGTGTGGCACAAAGATTTGCACGACCGGGCACGGGCCAATATCTCCGAGGCCGGTTACGATGACATCGTCCGGTTCCATCTCGGGGAGGCGGTGGAGACGCTTCGTGGCGTTGACGGTCCGTTCGATGTTCTGTTCAACGACATCGATAAGGATGGCTACCCCGCGAGCCTACCGGTCATGAAGGAAAAACTGCGCGTGGGCGGCCTCATTATCATCGACAACATGCTGCACCACGGGTCCGTTTTTAATTCCACCGACACGAGCGCCTCCGCCAACGGCGTCCGAGAATTCACCCGGCTGCTGCAGGCGGATAACGACTTCGTCTCCCAGCTCATTCCTATCCGGGACGGAATTACCGTGGCGCTGCGAATCGGGTAACGGATGAAGGATGAAGGATGAATCAAGAGCGCCTGCGCACATCGCGCCCCGCGCATTGGTCACCGGTCCTCCGTCCTTCGTCCTCCGTTCCCCGTCTCACACACTCGCCGTCTTCCGTCCGCGCTCTTCTACCGCTTCAGCTCAGATCGGAATTTCGCGCGGAATTCGCTGATCTCCGGCGCAATGACATATTTGCAGTACGGCTCGTTCGGATGCCGCGCGTAATAGTTGTAGTGATACGCCTCGGCGTGGTAGAAGTTCGTGTACGGAACCACCTCCGTTACCACCGGGTTCTTCCAGAGATGATCGGCGGTGATCGCCTGGATCTCCTGCTGCGCGTCTTTCTTCTGCGCATTGTCCCGGTAGAAGATGATCGAGCGATACTGCGTTCCCACATCTGGTCCCTGCCGGTTAGGCGTGGTGGGATCCCGCATCGTGAAAAAAACCTGCAGGAGGTCGTGGTAGGAGATAACGGCCGGATCGAAAACGATCTGCAGCGTTTCCGCGTGCCCGGTCGTGCCAGTCTCAACCTGCCCGTAACTCGGGTAGGGCGTATGTCCGCCGGCGTAACCCGGCGTCACCTTCTCAACACCCTTCAACTGCTTGAAGATCGCCTCCATGCTCCAGAAGCACCCGCCCGCGAAATCTGCGGTTTCTGGCGCCGACTTCGTCGCTGACGTTCTTACGGTCGCCGAGACCGTCGCTGGCGCGGCGCCGAGCGCCGGCGAAGGGATCAGCGCCTGCGCTAACCCAATCACGAGCGCGCCCATCCCAAATTGAATCTGTTTGATATTCATGCCCACTCTTGCTCTCCTGAAATACTCAAAAACCATCATTCGCTGTTAGTTGTCCCTACAATTGGTTTTACGCCTGCAGCCGGTCTCGAAACTTCTCCCTCAGCTTCGCAATCTTCGGGCTGATCACCATCTGGCAGTACGGTTGAGACCGGTTGCGCTGATAATAATCATCGTGATACTCCTCGGCCGGGTAGAACTGGTTGAAGGGCGTAACTTCCGTGATGATGGGATCGCGCCAGACGTGCGCTGCCTCAAACTCCGCGATAATCTCCCGGGCCGTCTGTTCCTGTTCAGAGCTGCAGTAGAAGGTAGAGGATCGATATTGCGTTCCCACGTCGGCGCCCTGGCGATTCAATGTCGTAGGGTCGTGCAGCGTAAAGAATACCCGCAGCAGATCCGCAAACGAAATTACGGCGGGATCGAAGGTGATCCCCACAGCCTCGGCGTGGCCTGTGGCGCCTGAGCAGACCTGCTCATAGGTCGGGTTTGCTCTTGCGCCGCCCGTATACCCGGACGTTACCGTCTCAACGCCGCGAAGCTCTTGGAAAATCGCCTCGATACACCAGAAGCAGCCTCCGGCAAGTATGGCCACCTCTCGAGTCCCCGGCGCGCGGTCCACCGCATCTGTCATGGTTCAGATCCTCCCCCGGGCGCATCAGCCCATGCTTAAAAGAGGCTGATGCGCGCCGCAGGTTCCAACTCTATACTACCACTTGACCTTTTTGGGCGCCTCGGGAAGAGGATGGCTGACAAGGTAGTCCTCGTACGTGCCATTGAAATCAATGAGCGCCTTCGGAGTGAACGAGAGCACGCGGGTGGCCACTTCCGAAATAAGGTCCCGGTCGTGCGATACCAGAAACACTGTGCCCGGAAAGAGCGAAAGACCCTCGCCAAGAGCCGAGACCGCCTCCAGATCCAGGTGATTTGTTGGTTCATCAAAGATGAGGACCGGGTCCTTTTGCATCATCAGTTTCGCCATAAGCAGCCGGGCCGTCTCTCCCCCGGAAAGCGTCTCCGTCGACTTCTGGCTGTCGTCTCCACTGAAGAGCATACGTCCGAGAACGCCCCGGACGAACTGCTGGCCTTCTCCCGTATCGAACTGCATCATCCATTCCAACGCCGTCATGCCGGGGTCGATGAGCGATCGGTAATCCTGCGGGTAGTACCCCCAGGTAACCCCATGCCCCCATTTCACCTCCCCGGAATCAAGCGGCAGGTCGCTGATGAGGCAGCGAAGCAGCGTCGTTTTACCCACCCCGTTTCCACCAATCACAGCCACCCGGTCGCCCCGCATGATCTCTAAGTTCAGGTTTTTCAGGACCGGCTTCCCATCGAACGATTTTGATAGGCCCTTAACACTGAGCACCTCCCGGCCGGTCGCCTTGAGCTGCTCAAACCGGATATAGGGTCGCTGGATGTTAGACTTCTTCAGCTCTGTAGGCGCCAGACGTTCGATCTCTTTCCGGCGAGACTGCACCTGGCTGGACCGCTGTCCGGCCGCAAAACGCGCCACAAACTCCTGGAGCTGCGCGATCTTTTTCGCTTTGTCCCGGTTCTCGTTTTCGACCGTCTGACGCGCCTGGATCTTATGCTCAACCATGTCATCATAATCGCCTGGATAAACGATGATAGTGTCATAGTCAATATCCGCAATATGTGTGCAGACGGCGTTCAGAAAATGACGATCGTGTGAGATGACGATTAAGACACCCTCGTAGTCGTGAAGGTATCCTTCCAACCAGTGAATTGACTCCAGATCCATGTGGTTGGTCGGCTCGTCCAGAAGCAGGGCGTCCGGCCCGCCATAGACGGCCTGCGCTAACAGCACACGGAACTTGAAGTCCGTTGGAAGGCTGCGCATCAGATCGTGATGGCGTTCATTCTCGATGCCGATACCCCGGAGAATATCCTCGGCCTCCACTTCCGCCATGTACCCGTTCTCATCGGCGATCGTAGATTCAACTTCTGTGAGACGCTCGATTAACGCATCGGTGATCTCCGGCGAGTCCGAGATCGCATCCCGTTCCTTGATGGCGTTCCAGAGCACGGCGTTGCCCATGATCACCGTATCAATAATCCGTTCGTCGTCGAAGGCAAACTGATCCTGGTGAAGAACCCCCACCTTTTTGGGCAGTATGATCTTTCCATCATTGGAAGGCTCAATCTCCCCGGTTAATATCTTCATGAACGTGCTTTTTCCGGCGCCATTTGGCCCGGTAAGCCCGTATCGATTTCCAGGGCTGAACTTCGCCGATACATTGTCGAAAAGAGTACGCGCGCCGTACCGCTTGGTAACACCACTAACGATGATCATTTCCTGAATTGTTTCCTGTCCGTAATTAATCTCGATCAGACGCGCCGGGATTATGGTCAATCTAAATCCGCTGACGACATTTTCTTGCAGGTGATAGTGTAACACACTCGCCCGTGTGGAATGAAATACGGGACCGGAGAAAGAAGCCGCGCGAAGGCCGATCGGGTGGCGTGTGCGGCGATTACTGGGCCAGCGGAAGGGTGACCGTAACGAGCGTGCCGCGATTTACATCGCTCGAAATTTGCAGCGAGCCTCCGAACGCTTTGAGGATACTTTCGCTGATCGCGAGGCCGAGGCCGGCGCCGCCATCGCTCCGGGAACGGGCCGAGTCAACCCGGTAGAAGCGCTCGGTGACGTGCCCAAGATGCTCCGGCGGAATCCCTTCCCCGGTGTCCTCAATCCGTGCGATCACGTTATTGCCTTCGATGTGCGCGATAACGCCAATCCGGCCGCCGGGCGGCGTATGGCGCTGAGCGTTTTGAAGCAGATTATCAAAGACACGGAACAGGTATTCGTCGGCGCCTTCGACCACCAGAGGTGTTTTCGGCAGGTCCACGTCGATCGTGATCGCGGACGGATCCCTGTCCATCGCCATGTCCGCCGAACGCCGCAAAACCGAACGGAGGTCCAGCGGCCGGCGGATCGCGGCAAGCTGCCCGCTGTCCGCGCGAGCCAGCGTTAGAAGCTCCTCGATCAGTCGCTGCATCGTGTCGGCCGCGTGATCCGCGATGGTGAGCGCCTGCCGGTACTCCTCGGTCGTGCCCTCGCCGCTCAGAGCTTCGCTGGTAGTCAGCTTGATCCGGGTGAGCGGAGTCCGGAGCTCATGCGAAGCGTCGGCGGTGAACTGCCGCTGTCGCTCAAAGGCCGACTCCAGCCGGGCGATCATGCCGTTGAACGTCGCGGCCAGGGTGGAGAGCTCGTCCCGTCCGGTAACCGGAAGCCGCTGGCTCAAATCTTCCGCGCCAATCTGCGCCGCGGCGCAGGTGATTCGGTCCACCGGTCGCAGCGCTCGCGTGGCGAGAAAGAGCCCGGCGCAGCAGGCGGCGATCAGCGCCAGCGGCAGCGCCGCAAACAGGATGCTCCACTGGAACGACCAGAGCCAGGCGTCATCCGCGATGTCCTGCGCTACCTGGACGGCCCCAACAATATGCCCGTTCTCAATCCATGGCGCGCTCAGCACCCGAATCGGATCCCCATCAAACTCGGTTGTAGAATAGACCTCTTGCCCGGATAGCGCTGCGCGGAGCGTAGACGCATCCCAGGGAGCTCGGGAAAGCAGTGGACCAAGAGCATGGCCCGATTGGTCGAAGTAGCGCGGGCGCTGGAGGGACATCATGAGAACGGCCTGCAGATCGGCCGATGTCACTTTCGTTCCGCGAGAGTGATACGGAAACCCGAATCCCATCGGTGCTCCGAAGCCGTTCCCGCGGGGTCCAGGACCGGGCCCCGGTGGGAACGGACCGGGTCCCGGTCCCCGGTCAGGTCCCGGTCCCGGTGGGGACCCGGGGCGGCGGAACGGCGGCGGCGGCGGTAGATGGGCGCGCTGCGCCAGATCCTGGTCTATCGCCGCCTTCATGCGACTCTGCACGATGAGGCAGAAGCCCACGCCAAAAATCGACATCACGACAGCGAGAACGGCCGCGTTCCAGAGCGAAAGCCGGACCCGAAACGATTGTAGGGAGAGCGTGGACTTCACCGAGACTCCTGATTTACCTGGAATCTTCGATTCCAAAAGAGCGGAACCCTCACGAAGTCTCGGGAGCGCGCAGCATATATCCTATCCCGTGAACCGTTTGAATCAGCTTCACCGGGTTCCCATTGTCAACCTTTTTCCGCAGCAGGGTAACATGAAAGCTCACGGTGTTCGAATAGCTTTCATCGTCCCCCCAGACTCGCTCTAAAATCACCTCACGCGATAAGGTGCGGCCTGCGCTGCGGGCGAGCGCCTCCAATAGGGAGTATTCCCGGGGAGTGAGGTGGATTTCTTCGCCACCACGCCAGACCCGGCGGGCCAGCGAATCGATCTTAAGATCAGCGATCTCGATAATCTTGCCCTTATTCACCTTCTCCCGCCGCAGTAAAGCCCGCACTCTCGCCAGCAGCTCGTTGAAGTCAAACGGCTTCGAGAGATAATCGTCAGCGCCGGTGTCAAGACCCCGGATACGATCGTCTACCGCGTCGCGCGCCGTCAGCATCAGGATGGGAACCGGGTTGCTGCGGTTCCGGAGCGACTCGCAAACACTCCAGCCATCCCTTCTCGGCAGCATGAGATCCAGAATAACAAGAGCGTAAGCGCCGCCGAGAGCGAGGCGGAGACCCGTCTCACCATCGGCGGCGATATCCACCGTGAAGTAGTTCTTCTCCAGGCCCTTCTGGATTCGCTCTGCGATGACTTCATCATCTTCAATCAGGAGTACGCGCATGCTGGCTAATGACCCCGATCATGGCCTGGACCAACGCCCCTACTGCCCGGGCTGCGTCTGAGCGGCCGGAGGCTGAGGGGCCGGGAGCTGCGCCGCGCCGATAAGCTTCAGTGTGTGCGCGTCATAGGAATAGAGAGTACCGCCTCGCAGGATATAGACGTTAGTCGTAGTCGCAGTCAGCGACTCCGGGCCGCCCCCAGGGAACATGCCAGGACCGCCAAACCGGCCCCCGCCAAACCGGCCCCCGCCAAACGGAGGTCCTCCAGGACCGCCGCCCTGCTGGAATCCGCCCCCTGGAGGCGGGCCGCCCTGCCCCTGACTCGATGCCGCTACAAATCCACCCAATGATAACGCTATAGCGCTGATTACCGCCATTCGCTTGAAAACCTGTGTACGCATGTCGCGCCTCGATTTGAAACAAAGCAACCGGAACCCGAATGCCCCGGTGTTTCTTGATCGCATGATAGCGCGTAATCATTAGGAAATCGTTAGGAAGCGCTCAGGATGGATTCCCGGCGATCAATCCTCGAATCTCGTCCTCGCATCTCTGGACCGACAGGCGAACCCGCCGGATGGTCTCCTGATCGCTGTTTGCAATCGCCTCCCGAAGCCCCGTCCAGATAGTGCGCGCCAGGTCATGCATGGCATCCTGCAAAAAGCCCACGTCGTGCTGCGCAGCCTCCGAGGGCGCTCGCTCGGCGAAAGCCGCCCAGAAGCCCGCCACCCGCTCCGCCTGCGCCTCCAGCTCACTCCGCCCCGCGTCGGTGAGTTCATAGACCCGGCGATCATTCGACTGAATCGATCGGACCTGTCCCAGATCCTCCAGATACTGCAGTGTCGGATAGACCGCACCCGGACTGGGCGCATACTGGCCGCCGCTCCGCTCTTCAAACGCCTTGATAATCTCATAACCGTGCCGGGGAGCGTCCCGAAGAATGTCAAGCAAAATTGGCCGCAGCGATCCCCGCTCCATTCGGCTCATCCCACGACCAGGTACCCTTCCACGCATCCCGCCGCCATAGCGCCCATGGCGCCCAAATCCGCCACCGCCGTGCTCGGGATGATGCCGGCGCACACAATGCCTGCCTCCTTCATGAACCATCTCTGTGTTCCAATCTCGTTGTATAACGTTATGTAAAGACTATTCTTTACAGCATTACTATACAACAATTGCGCCGCCGCTGTCAACGGGCGCCTGTTCAAATCGGCTTTGCCTCTATCCGTGATACGGAATTTCGTAATCTCCGGTGGTCATGAACGTCTTCCGGAATCTGCCGTCCACGCAGGTGTACCGGAAGTAAAGATGATCGGGATCGTAGGCCTTTCCGCCCGGCAGCGCCGGAAGTTTGCATTGAGAAAGCCGCGTCTTCCGCGCTAAAATCGTTACCTCGCCCGACCAGATCGGCTTCTTCGCGCTGCCAAACGGCGATCCATATCGCACTTCGACTTTCTGGGTTTCGCCGGGATCCAGGTATGGATTCGTCATCGCCAGCAGAAGATACCGGCCGTTTAGAATCCCTCGAATGATCGGATGGTCCCGGTTCCAGACATTGTAATAACGAATCGGCCGGATATAATCGTATTTGCCCTCAAACAGCCGGTCAAACTGCGAAATCCGGTGCATCCCCTTGATCATAAACTCAATATCGCCCAGGGTATCCGTCTGCGTTGAGCTTCCATTGGGGCCATACCCGACCGGCCCGGTAAAACCGCGGGCATCCCAGAGGTAGATCCCCTCAAGGCCCATCATGTAGGTGTAGATGACGGACGCTTCAGCCATATATGGGCTGATTGGCCGAGAGCCGAGCTTCGCCGATTCACCCCAGGTCTCCTGGTTACCGGGCCGCAGCGTGGGAATCATTCCTTTATTGGTAATCAGCGTGCCATGTTGTTTGTAGTATTTGCCGCCATTCATCCAGAAGAGCGCGTTTTCGCCCTTGTCAATGAACGCCTTTAAGAAAGTCGGGCTCACCTCCGGATCCTCGTAGCCTATCGGCGCCGGATCAACATACATCCGTTCCTTAAAGAGGTCCTTCCGCACGATGCGTCGACCATTTTTATCCAGAGCATATTTTCCCTGCGCGTCTTTCTCGTACATGGATGACTTCTGCGGAAAGATCGTCCAGTAATAGAAATCTTTATTGAAATAGTCGATCTCCTGGGAATAGAGCGACGCGTTGAAGTCGACTTTTTTACCCGTTTTGAACCAGGGGAAAAGATCGTCTAACTCCTCGACCCGGTATTTCCCGGTGGCCGGGTCAATTTTGTTATCGTCGGGACTCCGAAAGAGAGACTCACCTGGCGCGTGTGATCCGTAGTGCCACACCTTGAAAACCCGACCTCGTGAGGCCGCTGCGGCTCGCGCCCCCCGGTAATAATTGCCGATAAAATCTCCCCAGGCCTTCACGTAAGCGTCGTTCATCTTCGCGAGCGTATCCGGATGCACTAAATTGGGGTCGTTAACCCGGAGAGAACGCAGCTCCGCGGGTACCAGATCGGGATGCTCCTTCAGCAGTTTGGCCCCAATCGTCGGCCACATCTGCTCCTCATCGAAGCCATAGATACCGGCGTCGAAGGGCGCGTAACCGCCTGCGCCCCATGCGCTGTAGCATGCCCAGCCAAGTTTGAAGGCGTTCTCGGGCGAAACGAACGCGGATCGATAGTCGGCGTAGCCCTTCAGATCCGCATATTTTACCGGATCATCGTGATACCACTTATTGATGAACATCACCTGCAGATCGGGCGTGTGAAACCAGGTCCGCTGGCTGATCGGCAGGTTGTCTTGCGAAGAGATAACCGTCGCCATCGAAGTAAATCCACGATTGAGCGGCCCGCCAAACCGGTTCTCATCGGTAAACCGGCGTGAATTCCAGACAGCGATGAAGCGCGGCGGCAGGCTGAAGGGTGGGAATCGCTCGAAGTTGACCACGTTATAGGCGTGCTGAGGCTCAAACGGATAGTCGTTGTCTTTGAGAACGGGGGTTTCATTGAGGCCGCCCAAGTTGACCGGACGTGAGGTGGTAATCGGGTTTCCCTTGCAGTCTCGCTTTCCGGCCATATAATGCGTATTGCGCGGCGGCGGAGCGGCATTCACGATTTGAAAGTGAATAACGCTTTTGGCGACAATCTTTCCCTGCATCGTGGCTTGCACAGAGAGGCAATACTTTCCGACTTGCGGTGGGGTAAAGTTCCACTCCGGATAAGCCCGGTAGAGGCGCTGCGCCGATCCCTCGACCGGCGCCTTTTCGGGTCCCCACGCGATCCGGTCGAAGCTATCGCTGGAGAGCGCCTCGCACTGCGCCGAATCATGGGGCGCCAGGATCCGGAACTTGAAATGAATGCCTTTTGCCGGCAAAGATTGCCACGAAATACGCATCCCATTTTTGAGCTTCAGGATCTCTTTGCGGTCCGCCGGCTGATCGCCCCACTGCCACAACTGAAAGTCGACCTTGGCGCCCACCTGAACTGCTTTCGGGAATGGCGTCGTCATCCCTACGCCCGGCACGCCACTTCCGCTCGCCGCGATCGACACCATAAGGACCGCGACAACTTCCGCCAGAACCCATTTCATACTTGTTTCCTCTGCTCGGTGATTAGAGCTCTTTAACACCGCGGGTCCGCCGTTCCCTGTATGATCTGGCTGTGGGGAACCAGGAGCGCCGCTCCCACGCCCCCTTGCCGCCATAGAACTTCAATATTAGAAAGAACCTTTATGACCTGGATTAAGACCGTGCCGTCATCTGAGGCGAGTCATGCGCTTAAAAACGCCCTCGAAGATCAGGGCAAGCTCTATCCGCCCGAGTACCGGATTCCCGTGGAATCAGCCGAACAGCATGGCGATGAAGGGGAAGGCGCCAGCATCGTCAGCTCTCACAGCCTGCTGCCTCAGACGCTTTATCACTCGTTCGCCACGTATGGGACGCTGCTCTCCTCCGATCTCCCGCTAACCCGGCGGCAGCATGAAATGATCGCGGCGACCGTATCATCACTCAATCGCTGCTTCTACTGAATCGAATCCCACGCAGAGTTTCTGCGTCGCGTGACGCTCGATGAGGAATTGTGCGCCGCCATCCGGCGCGACTATCGTTCCGCCGAGCTGGATCCCGCCGACCGGGCCATGCTCAACTACGTGGAGAAGCTCACGCTCCGCCCGGCGGAAATGCAGCGGGAAGATATAGAAACCCTCCGGAAGCATGGGTTTGATGACGTCGCAATCCTACAAATCAATCTCATCGCCTCCTGGTTCAACTTCATCAACCGGGTCGCCGATGGCCTCGGCGTAGGCCGGCCATAGTCGGACGGAGGATGGAGGACGAAGGACGGAGGATCGCGGTCACCGAAAGGATTCGGCTCCTCCATAGATCGGGCGCGCCCGCGCCCAACATCCCGTACTCCGCGCCTCGGGCCCCGAAGCCCGCGCTCGCTACCTATCGCCGGAGCGCCGCTGCCCTCGCCTCGCCTGGCGCGCCGCCGGTCCGCCTCGCCCGGTGGCGCCGCCCGCGAAGTGGGAGGACGTGCCGGGCGAGGCCGCTGTGTCGAGCAGCGCAATCTTGACGGTCGTCCCATCAGGGGAAGCCTGAATCTTCACCGCGCCTCGCGCTTGAAGGATTCGAGCCAGGTTTTCCACCGTCTCCGGACTGGCGTGACAGAGCTCGGCCAGACTGTCCCGCTCAAAGACGCCGCTGCCGCCCTCCGTTTCATTCTGATGTTTCTGCATCGAGCTGAGTAATTGATCCGCTGTCATCCGTTCCCCTATCTGAATAGTCCAATTGAACCGGGCCTCTTCGCCAGGCCAGGACGGCCTTCAAGTTCCCAATACAATGATACTACATGCCCGCGTGGCGCGCGGAAAGAAAGCTCTTCGTCCAGACCGGCGGCGGCGGAGTCCTGGCAAATTTGACCATCGCCTGCCACTCCTCATCCGTCATGCGATCCGCAGCCGGATGCTTGAACTCGTAATAGCTGAAAACCGCGCCCCGCGCCAGTTCCAGCTTTCCATCCACCGGAACGATCACCAGGATGTCATCGGCGTGCCCGACCCCCTCTTCCAGCGCCTCATCCCCGCTCGTATGAACGTCCGCCACAACAGCCATATCCCGATCTGACGCGCCTACCAGATCCCATTGCGTAGGATGCCCCGCCGTTAAGGAGAGCATCAGGCCTTCGATCCGCCAGCCAATGGTACGGATGTTGTCGTACTCTGATTCCGTGAGCCTTTCGCCGCGCAGCTCCTTCTCCGAAGTCGTTTCCAGAAAGGTCAGGAGACCGATAAATCGCTCAAAATGATCCTTCAACTCGGGCGTCAGGCAGCCTCGCGCCGCCAGGCCTGCTTGCGACTGCCGCGTGAGAGCCAGCAGCCGGCGGTAGACCGCTACGTCCGGCTCCACGTAACCATGAGCCCCCGGTATCCCTCCCACGCCTCCACTCAATGTGGATCCCTGTTTGCCATAGAGAATGGTGTCATGCCGCAGCTCAGCCCACGAACCGAGCGACGTATAAATGGAGCGATCCAGCCAGGCGTCGCTTTTCATGAACGAGGGAAAACCAGCCGGCGCCGGCCGGTTCAATGTTCGAAGGGTATCCAGCCAGCTCCAGTACAGATTCGAGCGCCAGGTGTCCGCGGGAAGCGAGGCGAAATCGGCCGTCAGCTTCTGCCGCTCGGGAATATACCCCTTCCAGCCACCTTTATTGTAAATCTGGGCATACGCGTCCAGAATGCTGCTCGCCCGGTCGCTTCCCAGAACCGCCATGACATCCAGGCCCGAGGGAAAGGAGCCTTCCGACCCCGCGAGTCGCTGCATTATGGCGCTGTCCGGGATGTAGCGCTGCCCCATGAATCGAAGCTGCGCGCCAACAGGAGCGGGATACGGAATTTCCTGCGGCACGTCGCTTGGAAATCCGCGGGCGCGGCCGAACCGGGACTGGATGCTCGCCGCGTGCGCCGCCGCCGCTGCCGCCGCGAAAGCGTTGAGTCGCGTCGACTCGCCGAACTTATCGACCGTTCCGCCAGCGCCATAGACATGTTTGCTGGCGCTCTCCCACTCCGCGGGGGTCAGATCGTCGGCGGCGCCCACGTAAAAGACCGTTGGCTCATAAATGCTGTCCCATTCCTTCTGCAATCCCGGCGCGCCCAGATCACGCGCCAGGAGCAGTCCCTGCCGGATCGTTTCATCCGAACGCAATTTTTTACCGCTGCTGTCCACGTAA
>Ga0307374_10003588_pt1 | contig 26381 bp, 30 predicted proteins | sample OX3MG_FD_202532 | JGI IMG/M metagenome (GOLD analysis project Ga0307374, IMG submission 202532) | Soil microbial communities from Risofladan, Vaasa, Finland - OX-3 | ecosystem: Environmental > Terrestrial > Soil > Coastal area > Acid sulfate soil | place: Finland: Risofladan, Vaasa | collected...
AGGCGCCACCAGTGGCGCACCTCGGGGGACGCCGCATCGCTTTGGGGGGCGGCCGCCGGATCGCCGACCTCTTCGAGATGGGTGTCGCTCACGCCACCACCTTCATGAACCCGTCCATGTAACCGATGGTCTGCATCGGCCCACCGTTACCGTAGAGATAGCCCAGCGCACAGGGCACGAAGCACTGCCATGGGTACTGCCCCGGCCCGGGGGATATGAAGGAGAATTTGATCACCTGGTTGGGGGACTTCGTCGAGCACGGCGCGACGGCACACAGGTTGGCATTGGCATTGTTTCCGTAGAGTGGGATATTGATGCCGAGCGTGGGGATGGAGAAGGTGTGGCCCACCCCGTTGCCTGCATTCGAGTTGATCAGGTGGACCGTCTTGCCGTTGAGCGACATCGCGCCGCCGAGCGTGCCGGTGACCAATCCGATCTGCTGATTGCGCAGCGGGCTACCCGAGTCGTAGTTGTAGATGGTGACGTTGATCCGGGTGTGGGCCGGAACCTGCCACAGAGTGGTGTGGATCCACTGGCCCTGCGGCGTCCTGGCCATGTACGAGACCCAGGTGGGATGAGGCGCCAATCCGTAGGCGCCCACAGTCTGCAGGGTGACGTCAACGGGCTGTCCCGGGTGATGCCCGGCGGCATAGTTCACCGTAGGCGGCTCTTTGGCCAAGGCCAGGACTGCGAACATGACCCCTAACGCTGCCACGACGACTATGCCGATCGCTGTCGCCATTCTCCACGGTCTCGACACCGATGCTCCGATCCTCTACGGCTCCGAAATCGAAGAACCCCCCTTGAGGTGTTCTCTTTGTCCCCTCGGTGCGGTACCGATTCCCCAGCTGAATCTCTAGTTTGTTACACTAGGGTCAAGGCACCTCGTCGTCAATCACCTTGTGGCCTGATCTCCATCTCTCCCAGGCCGCACAGCGCCGAGGTCAGCCGGCCCGACCGGACTCCTGCACGGGGGCGTTGCGCAGCTGCTCCATCGTCGGTCCGGGGTCCCTATGGAGCATCCGATCAACTGCAGCGGAAAACCCAACACCGCTGTCGATGCCCCGCTTGATGACGTAGCCGAGGGCTGGGACGGCCCAAAAATCCCCACAGATCCACAGGACGGCCGCGCCGATCTGCTGGTCGGCGAACGGGGACAAGGAGACACCTGGGACGTGGGCATAGACCGAATACCAACTCGTGGCGGTGAAGATGGAAAGCGACATGGCCAGGACGAACATGACGACATTGGTCCCGATGAGGGCTCCCATCTGCCATAGCGCTGAGGTCTTCAGACGGAACGGATGGGACGGGAGGATCGTCAACCAGAACAAGACGCCGGTCACGAAGAAGCTGGCGTGCATGAGCCAGATGTGGACGGTCCCGTTGTTCTCGGCCACGTTGAAAAGGGCGGGCACGTGCCACAGGATCATGACGAGGTTGAACGATACGAATGCGGTCCAGGGGTTCGTGACGAACCGGCCCAAGGAGCGCAACGGGGGGGACACCGGCCCGAGCAACAGTGCCCGGCCGGCCCGGCGGCGCACACGAACCGGCAGACCGTGCACCAATGGGATCCACGGCGCTCCGAGGACGATGAGGATCGGCGCGAAGAAGCCGATGAGGATGTGTTCGATCATGTGGACGAAGAAGTAGCGGCTGGCCCAATAATCGATGGGTGACGTGATCGCCAGCAGCAACACTCCCAGACCGGCGTAGAAGAGGAACGAGCGTTTGCGACGCTCCCTGCTCCGTCGAGGGATGGATCGGCGCTTGAGGTTGGCCAAGCCAAATTCATGGAGAACGACGAAGATGGCCGCCACGACGACGAATGGATCGAAGCTCCAGTTCTCGGCCAAATAGTTCACGTGGCGTCAGCACCCTCGGTCACGATCGTGCCGACACGGTAGCGCCTGGACGCGGCGTCATGACGATCCGTAGGCAATGGGAACGTTCAGCTTTTGGGAGAGGGACCACGAGGTTCCGTTCGGCGCCAGCGTGAAAATACGTAGCTTGGATCCGTCGACGCTGAAGGCATCGATGCTTCCGTCAGACTGAACGGAGACCGTGCCGGTCCCCGATGGTGGCACCGGGAGTCGACGCCAGGGTTGGCCCGGTCCAGCCGCCCCTTCGAGCACCGCGTGCTTCCCTTGTTCTTCGATGAACACCAGCTGTTGGCCGGTCGAACCCAGTGCGCTGGCGCGTACCGTAGGTGCACGGCCCAGGGTGAGCGGGAGGGATTCGGTCCAAGTGCCTGTGGCGGAACGCCACAACCCGACCAGCCCGACTCCGTCACGGCCGTCTTCGGCAAGGAGGGCAGTCGTCGTCACGCCGGATGAATCGAGACGGAGGATCCGGGTCGTGGCTCCTCGTAACGCACCGCGCAGGGACGGTCCGATCAGCTCCCATCGGGTGCCGAGGTGGGCGAAGACGCCGACCTGTCCCGTCCGGCGACAACCGGTTCCAACGAGGGGAATGCTCGACGAAGAGAGGGCAACTGCGTCCAACCCGGCAACACCACATCGGGCGTCGGATCCGCTAGCCAGTAGTCGGCCGCCCGAAAGTGCGTGCCAGCTGAGCAGTGGTCCTTTTGCCGTCAGGACCTGACCGGCCCCTCGGCCCACCAGTGCCAGCGCCGAACCACCACCACCACCTGAGACGGCGAGAGCGTCCGGGGTCGCGACCAGCGACTCCGGAACCAGGGCCGGGGTCCAGTTCGCCCCGGCATCGCTGCTCAGCGCCAGCGGCGAGTAGCTGAGCAACTGGCTGGGTTCGAAGCCAACCGTCACCGCACCGGCGCCAGTGGCCGACACCACTAGCCCGCCGTTGTCCGCCACCCCGGGAGGAGTGGACAAGCGCCAAGAGGACGTACTCGGGGCCCGATAGAAGACCTCCCAAAAGGTGTTCAGCGGTTGGTCCAGCTGACCCATCGCCACGACGGCCCACGACCCCCCGGGAGTGGTCACGGCACTGGCCAAGCTTGCGCTCATCACCGGAGGGCCAAGTGCGGTGGTTGCGGATGCCCTACCGTGAACCGGCAGGAAGCACAGCGCAACAGGGAGTGCAACGGCCAGGGCGACGAGTGGGACCCGCCTGGCTCGACGACTCACGAACGAAGCACGAGATCGATACGGTCGAGCAAGAGCGAGGAGAACGACGTCAATGACGGTGTTCCTCCACTCCCGGGGTTGTCTTGGAGCTCAGCCCGCTCGTATCCCCGACCGTCGATCACGAAGGTCAGGTCGCTGTGGGCGACCATGGCCCCGGCCCCGGCGCTTTCCACCAGGACGCCGTAGGAGCTCCAGACCCGGCGCAGCTGCTCCACGGACCCCGTCAGGAAGAGCCAGTTACCGACGTGGGTCAAGCCTTCCTGGCGGTCGAAGGCATCCGTGAAGGCGACGGATCGATAGATGGGATTGGCGACGATCGCAACGAAATAGACCTTTTCGCCCTGGGTGCCCAAACGCTCGTCGGCCTGGTGGAATTCCTGGGCGATGAGGGGACAGTCCGAAGTGCACACGGGGTCGAGGAATGTCAGGGCCACGGTGTGGCCGCGGAGGCTCGAGAGGCTCACCGGGCTGCCGTGTTGATCTACCAGCGAGAACGGGGGCGCTGGCGCATCGATGACGTTCGGTGTGCCGTTGATGGCTTCCGAGATGATCGGGTCCGCGTTGGGATTGACGGCCGCCAACGTCATGGGTGCCGTACCGACCAGCACGATGGCTACTGCTCCCAAGGCACCAACAAGGCGAATCAAGTAGACCGGCGTCAGCCATTCCCACCACCGGCCCTCCGGCGTGGCCTGGGGGATCACCTCGTCGACCTCGGTGGCCTGCGGAATCGGCACCGGAAGGCGGACCAAGGCGACGTAGCCCGCGACGAGGATGAGCGCAGTCGGCAACATGTTGTTGACGTCTGTCCCCGTGCCGCCCAAGAAGCCGACGTCCTCCACCAGCACCCAATCCGCCAGGCAGAGTGCCACGGCGCCGAGCACGGCAGGGAAGATCAGGCGGCGCCGTCCGGAACAGAGCGCGACGCCGATCGCCACCATGAAGATGACAGCCCCCAGGTTCACCGCCCACCCATGGGCGCTGTCGAAGCCTCCGAACGACGACACCCACCCCGCGAGGAAGTGCGGCTGGGAAATCTGAGCCATCTGCGCCACCATGCCGGCCAGGGTCCCGACATGCGCTGTCCCGTGCACCCGACCTTGCCAAAATCCACGTCCGGGCCAGGCCTGGAGCACGGCCATGCCGATGAAGAAGACACCGGTCAATGTCAGAACCAGGCGGCCGAGCCGGGGTGTCGCGTACGCCCGATCGGGGAGCGCCACCAAGAGACCACCGACACAGTAGAGGAGCACCGCACCGGGGGCACCGAACAGCCACGAAAGTCCTGGTGCGAAGATGCCCCCGAAGGCCTCTCCGAACACCCAGACAACAAGACCCCAGCCGACGCCGGCCAATCCACCGAACCGAGACCACAGCCCGCGTGGGGCGACGAGCAGCCATAGTCCCAACCCGACCTGGATCCAAACGGTTGCGGCGGCCGCCTGCACCGGATGCAGGGTCCAGATGTTGAGACCGCTGTCGACCACGTGCTGCACCCACGCCGGTGAAGTGCTGGCCGAAGGCCTTATGACCGCTGTCGGCAGTCCGAGCGGCATCGACACCTGCAACTGGAGTAGCCCGTCGAAAATCCACAGGGTGCCGAAGCCGATACGCAAGATCCGTCGGGCCGGCGGCTCGGCATATTCCCAGCGGGGTCCCGCCGGGAAGGTCGCTCGTCCCGCGGCGGCCAGGCGCCGGAACTGGACGGACCGAATCACATTGAAGCTGACCGCCAATATCGCCCCGATGACGAAAACGACGAACAGCTGATGCACCAGCGCAGTGTGAAATGCCGAGACGATGGTGGGATTGTCCGACTGAAGGGTACGACCCATTCCCGGCATGGTTCAGAAGCTTCCTTCAGGCTCGTAGGGAACCGAACATGTCCGGACCACGCGGATGAGGCTATCCCCTCGAGCGAAGGGATCGAGACTGCCGATTTCGCGCTGAGGGAACCCGATCCAGGATTGGCCCGGCTACTCCGCAGCGCGCGGTCGCGTGGTCCTATGCTGAGCGAGGTGGCAATACTGGCTCCTCCCTCTTCTGTGAGCGCCCGCAGCATGCGATCCGTCATTGCTGCGTACATCGCCCTCACAAAGCCCCGCATCATCGAGCTCTTGCTCGTCACCACTCTCCCCACCATGGTAGTTGCGAAGCGCGGCGTGCCCTCGATCTGGCTCATGCTCGCCACTGTGATCGGAGGCACGCTCGCTGCCGGAGGAGCTAACGCCATAAACATGGTGGTCGATCGCGACATCGATCGCCTCATGAACCGCACCAAGAAGCGACCTCTGGTCACCGGTGCAATGACGCCGCGTGCCGCATTGATGTTCGCACTCACTCTGGAAGTGTCGGCGTTTGCTGAGTTATGGGGAACGGTGAATCTGCTTTCAGCAACACTTGCGGTCTCTGCCACCCTCTTTTATGTCTTCGTCTACACCCTGTGGCTCAAGCGCCGTTCCACGCAGAACATCGTCATTGGCGGTGCGGCCGGTGCCGTCCCGGTTCTCGTCGGTTGGGCCGCGGTAACCGACCGCCTCTCGTGGGCACCCGTGGTGCTCTTCGCCATCATCTTCGTCTGGACGCCACCTCATTTCTGGTCCCTCGCCGTGCGCTACAGGGAGGACTACGCGGCGGCCGACGTGCCGATGCTGCCAGTCGTGGCCACTATGAAGAGGACCACCCGCGAGATCGTCCTCTACACCGTGACCCTCGTTGGGATTTCTCTTCTCTTCGGACCAGTCGCTCACCTCGGAGTGGGCTACATGGTCGCTGCGGCCGTACTCGGCGGTGGGTTCTTGTTCATGACCACTCGCTTATGGAACCTGGCCCGAACTGATCGAGTCACCGGCAAGGAGGCCATGCGGGTCTTCAGCTACTCCATCACCTACCTCACGGTCCTGTTCGTCGCGATGGCCGCCGACGTGTTAGTCAGCTCACACATTCGCTGAATATTCGCCCACCGCTGTGCCAAGCAACGTTCCATGAGGTTTGTCCGCCCGTCAGACTCAACGGGGATGCATCGACTGGTGGAGTCCCTCCATCAGGCTCAGCCCACCTATTCCGACTTCGGTGCCACGCTGGAAGGTGTTCTACCCGAAGGATTTCACCACGATCGCTACGAGGTCGTTCTCGGTCGCGGATCTACGACCTTTCACATCGCCGTCAAAGGCCTCAAGACCTGGAAAGCACATGACATGCCCGGAGTCCGCATCTTTCCAGAGGGCCGTGAGATCCAGAGTGGCGCGACGGTGGTCGCCACGTTGGGAACCCCCTTCGTGGCTCTCGCTGCTCCATGCCGGATCGTACGCGTCATCGATGATGAAACTCGATGGGGCTTCGCATACGGGACGCTGCCTGGCCACCTTGAGCAGGGAGAAGAGTCGTTCGTCGTCTCGATCTCATCAGATGGGATAGTGCGCTTCGAGATCGTTGCATTCTCCCGGCCTGGCGATGCGCTCGTCCGGCTTTCGGGCCCGCTCGGGAGAAGCATCCAAAAGGGCGGTTCGAAGGGCTACCTTCAGGCGCTCCGAAGATACGTCGAAAGATCCAGATGGATCGGTAGGGGGATTCCACCGCCATCTTCTTCCCTGGGTCGTCATAGGTAAGGCGTCTAGCGACCGACAACCTCGTCTTCGACAACCATCGCTCAGCCCGTGGAGGATCGACTTCCGTAGAGCTTGGAGGCGGGGACAATGCCGGCTTTCGACGTGCCTGTCATCGTGTCGCCCTCGACGGTGACGTCGAATTTCAGAGTGAGTTTCATCGGCGTTGTGACATCTTGCGACCATGTCAGGCGGTTCCCATCGGCCACCGGGTCAACGAATTCGACGGTCTCGGCGTCGGAACGCGCGGTACCGTGAATCGCGCCATTCTCTTCGGTGATATCGAAGACGACTGCCATCTTGCCAATCGGCGTGTCGATGGTCACGTCCCATGATCCTGCGAAGGCACTCAAATCGTTCTTTGTCCTTTGGAGTTCGGTTATTCGAGCTTGTATGCGCCGCGCCACACACGCTGCGTTCAGCTCGCGTGAGAATGCATCCACATAATACCCCGGACCCAGTCACTTCCAATGATCAAGCCTGCCGTCGTGCCTCCGGAGCCGGATTCGGCATGCGGTGCACGCGCGTTGCCTTGCCCTTACGCGTCTTCGCGCTCCGGCCCAGGTCGTGCCTGCTTCGAGACGCGTCCCGCACCTGGCCCTGCAGAGCCGCACACGCGGCCTTTCGGACGAGGGGGTCGTCGTCGGACACAGCCGCCCGTTCGAGCGCTGCCCGAGCGCGAGGGTCGCGATCCGAAAGGCCCAAGAGGATGGGGACTACTTTGTGTCGAACCTCTGGGCTGGAGTCAGTGGCAAGGACCCGGCTGAGAACGGCCACGACGTCTTCCACGCATAGTTCCGTCGCCCGGCATCGCTCGCATGCGAGGCCATGGAGCGCCGCTTCGCGCACGAAGGTGACCGGATCGCCCAGGGCCGCCAAGAAGGTGTGCGTGGATGCGTCGCTCGCGTAGTGATCGAGGAAGCCCAAACAGCTGCGCCTGACCCATGGATCGGGATGAGCCCGAGCCGCCACCTGCATCTCAGAGATCGGGACCTCAGGCGCGACTTGATGGCGCTGCTTATTGGGCAACGCGTTCCACCGACGTAGGAATTCAGTTGCGACGTCTGATTGGCCATCGGCCCGCACTGCACTATTACAACACACCAGGCGGAAATTTTCGCACAAAGTGCGAGTGTGTTTCCCTGCCGGTGGCCCTCAGCTCCAAGGTGAAGGCGGGACGCCACCTCTACGGTTCATATGGCGGCGCTTCGCCCCAACCCCACCGGGGAACCGGCGCGTGCCGTATGACTTCGGCATCCATTCGCGAGTTTCCGAGTGCCAAGCGCGTTCCCCATTCGAGGTAGGCGACCAGAGCTGACCGGAATTCGGGGTCGTTCGGCATGTCCGCATCGTCGGCCGCCAACGTCATCAGCGATGCGAACCGGAACCGCTGCTCTTCGGTGATGCCGAGATCCAGGTGCTTGTGCAGCATTCGTTCGTAGCCGCCAAGCTCTTCCGTGTAGGCCGACGGCCCTCCAAAGACTTCGATCCACCAAGTTGCCACATTGCGACGGTGCTCCCGATGTACTCCCCCAGGGAAGAACACCGAAAGCAACTCGTCCTGCTCCACGCGATCGTAGAACGCGTTGATCATCCGATGGAATACCTCACTACCGCCGGCCCATTCATAAAGGGTCGGATGGCCGGTCATGGAAGAAATGTAGCGTGCCAGTTCACCCTACTCTCACCTTCCGACCGAGATCGGCACTTTTGTAACGCAAGTGCATCGACCGGTCGCCGGTGTCCCAGTTCTCGCTGAGACCGGGACTGCTCAAGTCCCAGTCAGGCCGGACCTCGCGAGTCACTTCTCGGAGTTCTCGCTCCAGTTCGGCGATTGACGGACGTCCCCAGTACCAGTAGCCGTTGTAGACGCCGTGGATGACGAGGCCCGGTTTGAGCACGAGGGTGTGCGGAATCATCGGGTCGTTGTGGAGATCCGTGTACTCCTCGATGTCGAGATCCTTCTGCACCTTGCGCCCGACGTCTCAAAGAAAAGGTCCAGCGCGGACAGACACGAACTCATGAATGCCGAACGATGAAGCGCCGGACTGCCGTGGCGAATCCCTCGTTCTCGTTGGTGCCGGTAACGCAACGTGCTGCCCGTTGGACCTGAGGATCGGCGTTTCCCATTGCGATGCTGAGGCGAGAATGGGCGAACATCAAGACGTCGTTGGGCATGTCCCCAATGGTGGCGATCTCCTCGCTCGAGAGCCCGTACCGCTGCGCCATGTATTTGGCCACCGATCCCTTGTTGGCGTCGGGGTGAGTGACGTCGAGGTAGTAGGGCTGGGAGGCGGCTGCAGTAACCTCGGCCGCGAACTTCTCCTGCGCGGCCGCCGAAGCCTTGGTGATGGCGTCATGGTCGTCGCTCACGCCTACGATTTTGGCGACACGGTCGGTCAGTCCGTCAAGGCCGTCCATCACCTTGGGCTCGAATTTGACCGTCCACGCCTCGCGCTCGACGTGGGGACCCTTGAGATCTGGGACGTACCAGTCGGCTCCACGGTAGACCCATACCGCGAGCCCGAAGGAGGTCATCTCATTGGCGATAGGCACCACAAGCTCCTCGGGGAGAACGTGCTCTTCGAGAACGGTCATGGTGCGATCGACGATCAGTCCCCCATTGAATGCGGCGATCGGGGTTTGGAGGTCAAGTGGCTCAATCAGCATCTCCATGCCCCGCGGAGGGCGACCGCTCGTGATGGCAAAAAGGATGTCGGCGTCACGCAACTGGTGCACCGCGTCGATCGCTTGGTCGGTGAGAACCTTGTCCTGGGTCACAAGCGTTCCATCCACGTCGGCCAACAGCATGCGAATGGAGGGAGGGGCCATGCCACCTTCTTTCAGGTACCGCCGCATCGTAGGGTAGCGGGCATCCGGGCCGTTGAGTCGTCCCTGTTCCGAATGGGCACGGGCTCGCGTGCCGTGTCCTGATGACGGGCTCGAATGGGCGCTCAGCATGCCCGGTCGGGCAGACTCTGTCGCCATGACGACTCGCGACCGTATTCAAGAGCTCATCGACGCTGGAAAGGCCACGATCGCCGGCGGCACGAATCGAGTAGAGCAGGCCCAGGCCGGCGCTGCCTTGGCGCTCGTCGCATGCATCGCGCTCGCAGATGTGGTGGACGAGCTGATGGTGCGCATGGCAAAACTCGAGGGCGACCAGGGCGCAGGAGAAGCCCTCGAGCTCGGCGCGCAGCTGGCCGATATCAGGACCGAGCTTGTAAAACTGAACAAAGCCGTCAAGAAGCCGAAGAAATGAGGCCGCTCTCAAAAGCCTAGATTTCAGACTTACATCAAGGTGATTTGAAAGGCTCTTGTGACGCAGAGCGCCGGAACAGGCAGGTCAACCACCAACGGGCAGGCCGACAAGACCGGCTAGCGCACCCAGAACACCCACTGCGACGAGTGCCGGCACGACTCCCCGCCGCAGCGCCACAACCCAAATGAGCGCGAAGCCGAGAATCGCCAACTGCCACACATGTGAGATCGCGAGGCCCAATCGGATCGACGAACCCGCAATGGCACCGATGGCAGCCGGCCCGGCCCCGGACAAGAAAGCCTGCACGCCCTGGTTCTTACGCAGGGCGTCGAAGTGCCGCCCCCCGCCGAGGATGAAGATGAAGGACGGGGCAAACGCGACAGCCGTGCCCAGGAGCGCACCGCTGACTCCAGCGGCGGCGTAGCCCACCACGGCCACCGTCAGCACCACCGGACCCGGGGTGATCTGGCCGAGGGCCACCGCATTCAGAAACTGGGCATTCGTCATCCAGTGGTAGTGGTTCACCGCATCCGCCTGCATCAAGGGGATGATCACGAAGCCGCCACCGTAGGAGAGCGCACCGACCTTGAACGCGACCCATACCAATGCGCCGATGCCACCCGACAGACCGGAGACGGCCAGGAACACAGGCAGGAAGAACCCCTGCAGCGTGCCGGAGGAACGGTTGTGGAGCGTGATGGCCACTTCGACCGCTCCGCAGACCAGCAGCACAATGACCAGAAAAGGGCCGATCGTGGCGGCGGACACCGCACCCAAGAGCGCAAAGACAACCCAGCGGACGCGTCGTGCGGCGGTGGGACCGGCCCGCCGCCAGCTTGCGGGAACCAGCCCGATGGCGGCGTTCACGGCCACGGCCGCCACCGCTGCCCCCGTCCCCAGGGCGGCGCCACGCACCCACAGTGGCGGGTGGCCGGCGAGAAAGAGCGCCGCGAGCGCAATGATCAGGCCGAGGCCAGGAACGATGAAGCACGCTCCCCCGAGGAGTCCGCCCGACCATCCCCGCAGTCGCCAGGCACACAGGATGGCCAACTGGGTCGAGGCCGGGCCGGGCAAGAGATTGGTCGCGGCGACGGCGTCCTCAAACTCGGTTGCCCCGAGCCAGCCTTCCTCCTCCACGCAGAGTTGGCGCAACATGGCGATGTGGGTCGGAGGTCCACCAAACCCCGTGCATCCGATGCGCCCCCATTGGCGCACGATCGTGCGGTAGGAAACCGGTGGGGTCGTCGCAGCACGGTCGTGGCCCACCGGCCAATCCTCGCACGCGTTCTTACACTCCAACGCCGGATGCGACGACATATTGCGACTACAGGTTCAGGAGCCCGCCTTCTTCTCACGCAAGGTGATGGCCCGCCGCGGACAGTCCCGCACCGCTCGCTTGGCCTGGGCGACCAGCTCGGGCGGCAAGGGTCTCCCGTCGACCATGGGGTAGCCCCATTCGTCCAAGACGATGGCCTCAGGCAGGAGCTCGGCGCAGTACCCGTAGGCGTCGCATGCCACCGGGTCGATCGTGATGCGCAGTGTGGTCATGTCAGATCGTGATCGGCCGAGGAAAGCGTAAGGCGCTGGGCTTGTGACGGTAGGGGCACGGCCTGCCTTGTGCGTGGGCAGCCACATCTGCGGCAAATACCTTCAACGCGCTACGAACCAGGTTCACGGCACCATCGGGGTGCCGACATGCCCCGCGGCCGCTGATTTCGCCCAATCGGCGATCCAGCCGTGGCATGAGGCCGGTTCCGACCTGGCCCCGGGCGAGCTGGGCCAGGTCGTCGGCAACCGCGGGAAGCCCGAAGACGCATGGCCCGCACTGTCCGGCACTCTGGTCGGCCAGGAATCGGGCAATGCGCGCCGACTCGGCAACTCCGCACGCTTCGGCTCCGAGCACAACGATGATCCCGACGCCGGCTGAGGCGCCGATCATCCGGAGCGACATGGACGCATACGGCGTGCCGAAGTCCTCGGGACCGACCCAGGTCCCCCCGTACCCACCGACGAGAAGGGCCTGAGCTGGCTCGACCGGTCTGCTCAGCATGGCAATGTCACGAAGCGCCACGCCCCGGTCGACCTCGACGACCCCGGGCAGCTCCACCGCCCCTCCAATCGTGACGAGACATGTCCCCGGCTCCTCCGCCATTCCACGGGCCCGAAAGGGTCCCGGTCCGTTCCGGGCGATGAGGGCGATGTGCGCCAGCGTCTCAGCGTTGTGCACGAGCGCTGGGCGCTTTTGGATGCGCAGTGCGCTGCCCTTGTCGGCTCGGAACACGGGTAGGGACAACCCGTTCTCCACGAAGTTGACCAACGCTGATTCCTCTCCCGCCACGAAGCGATCCGGCGGGCGCACGACGGTCTCGCTCACCCTCGCGTAGCGAGCGGAACTCCGTTCGTCGATGGCGTGTCCAACCGCCGCCGCCACGCCGTCGCTGCCGATGGGGATGCAGACGACGATCCGCTTGGCCCGGCACAGAGCGGCCAGATATTGCGCTCCGTCGAGCACCAGGTGGGGGGCCCTGGTCAAGAGCAACTTGTCCTTGTTGCTGGCAGGTTCACTCTCCATACCGTTCACCAGAACCGTTCCGCCGTGACCGCCGGCGCGGGCAACCGCCAGCTTGATGGACGCGGGAAAACCGCCTCCACCACGGCCAGCCAACCCGGACTCCTCGAGGCTGGCCGCCAGGGCACGCTGCCACGAGGTGCCATGGCCGAGTGACACGGCGAGCGCCCCATGCGTCTCGATGTGCCCGGCCAGATCGACTGGATGACCGAGGAGATGGTGAAGAGACGCAACCTCGGGCAATGCCTGACTCACGCTACGCGTCATATCGACGAGCTCCTGATCGCGGCGTGAGCGCCAACCTGGTCTGAGGAATCTCCGGCACCTTGACCCCCGCCAGCGCTTCTTTCTGCACCCCGGCCGCTCGCACGCGCCACAACAGGGCGGCGCCGACCGAGAGGATGCACACGATCCCGAGGGCGATCACCCAATGTTCTCCCGCATCGGTCCCCATGCCGAAGGTATGGGCCACCGCCACCGGCCACGACCCGTAGGCCAACCAGTGGATCGCCCGCCACGTGCCCGGCTTCACGCGGGACCGCAGCAGGCTCGACACGAAGACTGCGACCATGAGGTCGAGCGCCACCGTTCCCATACCCACCCAGAATCTGCTGTACGGAGAGGCGAAGGGAACGATGATGGCCAGCCATCCGATATGGACGAAGGTATCGAGGATGCTCGTCAGCACGTGGATGGCCACGAAGACGACGGCCAGCATGGAGATGCGGCGATGGACCTCTTGCTGGGCGAAACCTGGCCAGTGACGTGCCCGCGTCCGGCTCGTCGTCGCCAGTCCGAGCACCATGGTGAGGGTCAGCAGGACGAGCGCCACGATCCCGCTGGCCCGGGTCGCATACCAGATTGAGGTCGAGCTCACGCCACACCGTCCCCGGGCCAACCTCCGAGGGTGAAGACCCTTCCGTCATGGCGCACAAGGCGGGCCGCCTGATCGAATGCACCCAGGCGGTCCGGGGCGTCGCTGCCCCAGACGATCGCGGCCGTGGAGAGGGCGTTGGCGTCGACGCAGCTCTTCCCGCTCGCGGAGACCAACCTCCAGTACGGTGCTGACGAGTAGCCGGTCACGGGATCGACGATGTGGTGCACCCGTTCGGCACCTACGTACCAGCTCCTCACGACCGTGCTCGAGCTGGCGAGGCCACCGTGGCGGATGGCCACCACCTGGTCGACGTCGTTACCCGCAGCCGAGGAATCAACGGCGATACCGATGGCCCAACCTTCCCTCGGCGCGGGGCCGGCGACGGCAACGTCGCCCCCGATGCTCACCAGCACGCCGGCGCCAAGGTGGTCCGCTATGCGGGCGGCCGCCCGATCGGCCACAAATGCCTTGGCCGACGAACCCAGGTCAAGCCGAACACCGCGCGGGATCCGCACCGTGCGCGTGCGAGCGCAAAGGTGGACGTGCCCATAGCCGACGACCGGACCTAGCGCCCCGGGGGGGAGGGAGGGGCGAGTGCTCACCTGATCGAAGTCGCGGTCATAACCGAGGGCGCACATCGCATTGCCCACCGTGGGGTCGACGGCTCCGTGGGTCCGCTCAGCCACCGCAATCGCAACGTCGAGCGCGTCGAAGAGCAGCGGGGAGACCACGACGGCGCGTCCAGATTGGCGGTGGAGCGACTCGATCTCCGAGTCGGGTCGGAACCGGCTACATGCCAGGTCGAGCGCCGCGATCTGGTCGCGCAAGATTGCCCGGGCAACATCGACGTTCGCGTCTTCCGGAACGACGACCGTGGCAATCGTGCCGATGGCACGGAAGGATCGCTCGGTGAACGGCGGGGATGCAATCATCATGTCCGTCACCGCGACGTACCGCCCGAGGTGACGACCGGCTGCGTGGTGGTCGTTGTCGGGGGCGACGTGGTAGTGGTTGTCGTCGGCTTCGACGTCGTGGGCGTCGCCTGGGTGCCACTGGTCCCCGAAGAACCCGTCGTCGTCGACGTGGACGAGGTCGACGTCGAGGTTCCCGCAGTGCTGGAGCCGCCCGACCCCGTGGCATTGGCCGCCGAGCTCACGCCGGGGTGTTCCTTGGCGATCACCACACCGATCAGGGCGGTGGCTCCCGTCGCAGCCAGGACGGCGAGACGCGTCAACAGGCGCACTCGTGCGTCGGCACGTCGGCGGGCCGCCGGGGTGTTGTGCTCATTGGGGTGTCTCACGGGCAACGAAGGATTTCTCGCATGTCCCCATTCAACGGCGCCCGTCTCGCCATAGCCTCAGGATCCTCTGTGGGCCGACTGTGAAGTGCCGCCGCCACTCTCGTTGCGCCCAGCGGGAGGGCGTGGGCGTACGCGCGAGATGAGGTACGGCTCATCGGGACGGGGTTGGACATGAGGGTTTCCTCCCACCAAATGGGGACCCCCCTGACGGCAGCATGAAGACCGCTGAGAAATCTCTTCCCGCTCCTGGACGGGTAGTTTGCAGGCGAGTGTCACACCGGCGCCGTCTTGGGCCGCTAGACAAGTGGCATGCGAGTGCTCGTCGCCGAGGACGATGAGGGTCTGCGCTCAGTCCTTGAGAGGGGTTTGCGCGAAAGCGGGTACACGGTGGATACCGCCAGTGACGGCGAGCAGGCGCTCCGGTACCTTGACACCTACGAGTACGAAGTGGCAATCCTCGATTGGCGGATGCCCAAGGTCTCCGGTCTCGATGTGATCCAACGACTGCGGCGGCGCGGTTCTGCTCTTCCGGTCCTCATGCTCACCGCGAAAGATGCAACAAGCGATCGGGTGACCGGCCTGAACGAGGGAGCCGACGACTATCTGGTCAAACCCTTCGACTTCGCCGAGCTCTTGGCCCGGGTACGGGCGTTGCAACGACGGGGAGAGGCGCTGCAGTCACTCGTCATCAAGGTCGCCGACCTGGCGCTCGACACGGTCACTCGTGAGGTGCGGTGTGGAGCGACCCAGCCTCACCTCACGGCCACCGAACTCGCCCTCCTGGAGATCTTGATGCAACGATCACCGGCCGTGGTCCCGCGCCGATCCATCGCCTTGGCCGTGTGGAACGATGAGGCCGATGCTCTCGGCTCGAACACCCTCGACGTGCACGTGGCCCGCCTGCGGGCCAAGATCGCCAACAGCGGCGCCAAGATCGAAGCGGTCAGAGCATTGGGCTACCGCATCATCCCCGCGTGAAGGATCGCCCCAAATGGAAGCGCCCACATGTCGCCCACGCGGCCCGGGTGGCACTCGTCGCCACATTGATCATCGGGGCAATTTACGTGTGCGTTGTCGTCACATTCGACAGCATCGACAAGCACAGGCTCGTCGCACAAGTGGACATGCGGCTCGACGAGCGCCTGCACGAAGCCGCGCTCTCTCCCGCCACGGCCGGCACAATCGACAGCTTCGGCAACGCGCACGACGCCGATGATGCACCGGTGTTCTTCTGGCGGGTGGCGGCGGGGCAACCAGTTGCGCTTACACCGGGCGCGCCATCGCTCACCAGAGCCGACGTAGCGACGACGAGCCAGTACTTCACCGCCCAGATCGGATCCAGGTCGTTCCGGCTGCAATCCCGTCAGCTGGGAGACCGGCGCATCATCGCCGGTCAGAGCCTGTCGGAAACGGATCACGTCGAAGGCGACCTCACTGCACTCGAGTTCTTGGCCGGACCAATGCTCCTCTTCGCCGTGTTCTTCGGAACGTTGCTCATCGGCATCAAGGCGGCAAGCCCGGTGGAGTCGGCGCGGCGACGTCAACTCGAGTTCACCGCGGACGCGTCCCATGAGCTACGGACGCCGCTCGGCGTCATCGAAGCCGAAGTGAGCCTGGCGCTCAGCGGCACGCGCAACGTCGACGACTACCGCGACACCCTTGGCAGGGTCCGGCGCGAGAGCCTTCGGCTGCGGGACATCGTCGAGGATCTTCTGTGGCTCTCCCGCTTCGACGCTGAGCCACCGTCACCCGGTGACGAGCCGGTCGACGTTTCGGCCATTGCGGCCGCGTGCGCAGATCGCTTTCACGCCGTCGCTCTCAGCCGGGGCATCACCCTCACCGTGGAGCGCCACGGCGAGGGCCAACCGTGGATCAACGCTCCACCCGAATGGATCGACCGGCTGACGGCGGTCCTCGTTGACAACGCGTGCCGCTACGCCGGAGACAACGGATCGGTGCGGCTCACCGTCACGGTCCGTGGCAATAGGGTCAGTCTGGCCATTGACGACGACGGGCCCGGCATCGCGCCCGAAGAGCGGGTCAGCCTCTTTGACCGATTTCGCCGGGCCACCGATGAGGGAAACGGGGCGGGCCTTGGGCTCGCCATCGGCGACGCCGTCGTGCGTGCCACTGCGGGCGAGTGGCATGTTGGAGACTCCGCGCTCGGTGGCGCTCGCATGGAGGTCCGGTGGCATCGTTCTCCGGGCGCCCGGGAAGGCGTCGAAGCATCCAAGCCCGACTTTGCCGGCCAAAGGGTTAAGTAAAGATTCTGCCCCGATCAGGCAGGCTTACACCACCGGTGGCGGTCGGCCTTCGCTGCTGCCCAGCAAGCCGCTATCCCATTCGCACACCACGCACGCGTGGTGGAACACGGAGTGCGCAAATTCGAGTGCAGTGCCCAGTGGGTCGTCGCTCTCGGTGACGTCCTCCCAATCGAGAATGTACTCGCCCAGTGCAGCATCCCAGCGGGCGGATGACGGAGAGAGAGACGCAGCGGCAAATCCTTCCGGAGCCGGGTGCGCGTAGGCGTAGAACGCCGCCTTGGCATAGCTCCGATCACCTGGCCACCACCCAATCGCCACTTCCTGCGCATCCATCGCATTGCGCATGATGAAGTCGTTGGAAGGGGGCGTGGCGGGCTGCCCTGAGAACAGGCTCACCGCAAGATCAAACGAGCCCCACCACGCATTCACCGGCGTCGAGCGTCCTCGGTACGGGGCGCGGAATGCAGCAAGGACCAATGAGGCGTACGTCGCTGCGGCGAAGTAGCGCTGAACCTGGTCAGGGTCGTACCGCGCGTGCTCTTCGTCCTCAGTGAGCAGAACACTCCAGGGAACTTCCTGAGGTACCGGATTGATCGTCACAGACCCAACCAGACTGTCGATCGCGGCCAGGACGTCCCGCGTGACCGCCCCCACCGGCCTCTCGGGAACGAGGGGAATGCGTCGCACGCCCCCTTTGCTGGCTTCGATCAGTACCTCATGCGTTCGCAGGTTCAGCGCCACAACCAAGGTCCCCGAGCCGTCAGGCGCTGGTAGCGGGCGGGTCTCCCAGCCGCGAGCCGTGAGGCGGAGGGCCGCATGCTGGAGTTGCGGCTCGGGCGGCGCGAGCTTTACCGCAAGCTTGCCGAGGACCTGGGCATGCGCATGGAGGGTGTCGCACGTTTCGCTCCAGTCCTCGTAGGAGACCCTCGGCCAGCGTGCAGACGAAGACATCGCCGTAGGCTACCGAGCCACTCTCGACCCGGCCGACGCCATCATCTTCCTCTTCGCCCGCCACGACATCACCGACCAGAGCGAGAGCGCCGACATGAGGCATCCGGCGGACAGGAATGAGCCAATCGAGAGGAGGGATCCCGCAGACCCGACGCTGCCGATGGACAGCACCGATCCGATGGAGCCAATGGAAAGAGCCGAGTCGCGAGAGCCGATACAGAGAACGGAGTTCTGAGACCGGATCGACCAACGGGACCCGTCGTCATTCGTTCCCACCGATCACCCTCCCTCCGCTCGTCGCAAGGAACCAGTCACGTCCGTACGCTCCGAGGGTAGTGGATCCGACGGCATCCGGTTCATCTGCTGCAAATTGTCTCGGCGCATGTACTCACGGACGAGCGCCAGGGTCTTGTGCCCGGTCTGGGCTGCGATGCCACGGTCCGGCAGCCCCGACCTCGCCGCAATGAGGACCAGGCCGCGCCGCAAGGACCCCACGCCATAGCGGCACGGATCAAGGCCGGCGGCGATGAGGGAACGCTTCACGATCGCCGCGGGCGCCGCGTCGGACATTTGTCCTTTGCCGATGTTGCCGTGGCGGTCGACCGTGCGAAAAGCCGGGCCAGAGCGCAGGCCAGAGATCACGATCCACGCCGCCCACGCGGACGGTGCATCCGTGGCTGGGGACGAACCTGGAGGGATGAGCGCCGTCCGCACGACCGTCCCGAGCCGATCCCGCACACGCACGAGGAGACCGCCGGCCCGGGCCCGGACGTCGCTCACCTGGAGGCCGGCAAGCTCGGAACGTCGCAGCCCGGCGCCTATGCCCAGCAGCACGATGGCACGGTCGCGGACCCCGGCCGTCGTGTCCGGGAGTGCGTCCACCAGCGCCTGGAGCTCGCCCCGCCCAAGCGGCTCGGTGGGGTGTGAGCGGCTGCGCAGGGCGCGCTCCGCCCTGGCTATGCCGAGCTTCACGGCCGGGTCGACCGTGGGCGACGGCAGCCCGATTGCCCGGTGGCGGGCGGCGATAGCGGCCAGCCGGCGCCGCACAGTCGTCGCCCGCCACTTGGTCGCCAGATCGGCCACGTACGCGGTCACATCCGCCGGGGTCGAGGGAAGCGCGCAGCGGTCGCGCGCGGCACACCAGGCCGAGAAGTCGGCCCAGTCAGATCGATAGGCCCGCTCTGTATTGGGACTGGGCATTGGGGCATTCTGACATCCGATAACTACCTGGGCCTTGACCGCCATGGGTTGGGGGCGCAGCCTTTGCCTATGACAGAGATCCTTGTTGTTGACGCCGATGGGCACGTGTGCGAACCGCCGGACCTGTGGAGCTCGAACCTGCCCCCCTCCATGCGAGAGGAGGGCATCGCCCTACGGTGGAATGCCGAGTCGGGGTGGGACGAATGCTGGGCAGAAGGGCGCATCCTGGTCAACCGGGGACTGCCCGGCCTGGGCAACGCCGGACTGTCCTTTGAGAACTTCGGGCAGGGCATGCACTACGAGGACCTCAATCCGGCCGGGTTCGATCCGGAGGAACGGATCAAGGTGCTCGACGCCGAAGGTATTCACATTTCGGTCCTGTACCCGGGTCTCGGCCTGAAGCTCGGCGGCTTACGTGACCCCGCGCTGGCGGTGGAATCATGCAAGGTCTACAACGATTGGATCGCTGACTACGCCCGAGCCGCCCCGACGCGCCTGGCGGGCGTGGGGGCGCTGCCCCTCCAGGATCCCGAGCAGGCCGTGCAGGAGGTTTTTCGGATCAAGGACCTCGGCCTCGTCGGCGGCTTTTGCCGGCCGAACCCCTATGGCGGCGAACCACTCCACTCTCGGGTATTCGACCCGGTGTGGTCGGCCCTCGAGGAAGCCGACCTTCCGCTCGCCTTCCATCCGGCGGGTGTCTCGGACATGGACGGTACGGCGCTCCGCATGGCCGAGCTGATGGCGCCAGGAACGCAACACGCCGTGGTGCTCTTGTTCGACCAATACATGACACTGTCGAACCTTGTCTACGCAGGTGCCATGGAGCGACACCCGGATCTCAAGGTAGCCGTGCTCGAATGTGGTGGCGGCTGGATCGGGCACTGGATGGACCGCCTGAACGAATTCCACGAGAGCTACAAGTGGGCGGCCGCTCCCCTGTCCATGAAGCCGAGCGAGTACTTCCAGCGCCAGTGCGTGGTTTCGTTCGACCCCGGGGAGCACACACACAAGCTCCTGGCCGACTTCGTGGGGGAGCAGACATTCATATGGGCCAGCGACTTCCCTCACAACGACGCGAAATACCCCGGGGTGGTCGACGAGTTGCTCGAGCACAGCGAAGGCATGTCGGACTCCGCCCGCGCCGGGCTTGTCGGCACCAACGCTGTCGCGCTGTACAGGATCGAGTCGATGGTCGAATCCGTCCTGCAATGACCTACGACCTCGTCATTCGTGGCGGCCAGATCTGCGACGGTACGGGAGCATCCTCCTTCGTGGCTGACATCGCCGTGCGCGACGGCAGGATCGTCGCGATCGGCGATGTTGACCCGTCGGATGCAGAGGAGGTGATCGACGCCGACGGTCTCTGGGTGACGCCGGGGTTCATCGACATCCACACGCACTACGACGCGCAATTGCATTTCGAACCGACCGCCTCCCCGTCGTCATGGCACGGTACGACGACGGTGTTCATCGGCAACTGCGGATTCACCTTCGCCCCGGCGAAGCCAGATGACCTGCCGTGGCTCCTCCAGATGCTCTCCCGGGTCGAGGGCATGTCGCCCGAAGCGCTGCGCGAGGCCGTGACGTTTACCGGGGGGTCCTTCGCCGACTATCTGAGTGGGTTCGAGGGGCAGATCGGCGTCAACGTCGGGGCCAACGTCGGCCACTGCGCCCTGCGCCGGTTTGTCATGGGCGATGCGGCATCGGAACGAACGGCGACGGATGCCGAGATTGCACAAATGCAAGAGCTCCTGCGTGACGCCTTGGCTGAGGGGGCCATCGGCTTTACCTCATCGCAGCTCGAATTGCATCAGGCGCACGACGGACGGCCCGTGCCCTCGAATTTGGCCGAGCCGGACGAACTGGTGGCGCTGGCGTCGGTCCTGGCCGAGTTCGATTTCGGTTCGATCGAATTCATCCCGAAGACCTTTCTCGAAGGATATTCGGCCCAAGATCGTGATCTGATCGTCAGGCTGTGGAGGGCCTCGGGCAAGCCCATTCACCTCAACACCCTGACGCTCCTTCCACAGGCCCCGGATGGGTGGAAACGCTCCCTTGACTTCGCCACGGAAGCCCTGGCGCAGGAAGGGGCCCATATCCATCCCATGTTCGCCTCCAATCATCAGGGCGTTCACTTCGCCTTGGCGTCGACATTCCTCTTCGACGAATACCTGACGCTGCGGTCCGCGCTGACGTCGCCTCCGGCCGCACGCGATGCCATACTGCGGTCGCCCGACTTCCGCGCCGCCCTGCGCGTTGAGCTCGCCGACGTGGCAAACAAGTCCTTTACGTTCAATCCCCAGATCTTGCGCGTTGAGGTCGTACACGAGCCCGAGCACGAGCGCTACGTGGGAATGACCGTGGCGGAGATGGCGGAGGACATGGGCTGCGATCCACTTGACGCCTTTCTCGACGTGTCACTGGCCGAAGAGCTCTGCACCCAGTTCGTTCAGGCCGCCCGGCCGGATAAGAACCGGCTGGACGCGATCGAAGAGCTCATCCGCTCCGGGATCATCACCGCTGGTGCCTCCGACGCGGGTGCCCATCTCCTTTCTTTCTGCGGTGTCGACTACACCACACGACTCCTCACGGAATGGGTGCCACACGTGCTGTCATTCGAGCAGGCGGTGAGCCGATTGAGCATGGTGCCGGCGCGGTTGCACGGCCTCGATGATCGTGGAGTGATCAAGGTGGGTGCCGCCGCCGATCTCAACGTGATCGATCGGACACGTCTGGCGACCTCTCCACCCCGCTACGTCACCGACTTCCCCGCCGACAGTGGCCGCTTCGTGATCGATGCAGAGGGGTATGTCGCCACGGTGGTCAACGGCACCGTCATGATGGAGGAGGGCACGCACACCGGAGCACTGCCGGGCCACGTCCTCCGAGGAGGAGGCGCGCCCACGTCGTAATTGCGACACTCTGATGACGGGTGAGCTCATCGCCCCAGAGTCTGGCCCCACTGCGGCCAGTTTGAAGTTGCCAATTCCGAGCGGGATTCCAATGATCGTAGGGAATTCAGGTTCTCGATGGCCATCCATAGTCCGATGGGGACGAACCACCGGACGTTACCGATCGTCGATGCGGCACCGACAGTGGGCCGGCGGACCACGGTCCTGCCAAATGGCCAAAGGACATATGCCGCAAGAAAGGACCAGCCAGAGCATATTCAGGATGATGCGCACCGGCCGAGTCTCTAATGGGGATGAGGCCGAGCGAGGATCAAATCGCGGCGCCTCCAAGCCGACCAACTCGGCTAGGGCCAACCCGGACGTTCACGCGCGTACCCTCGTCGCAATCGGGCACACTTGGGCGTGCGCACATTCGTAGCAGTCTGGCCGGATGAATCGACGCGAATGCGTATTTCAATGCTCCAACTCAGGCCCGTCAAGGGTCTCAGGCTCGTTCGACCAGAGCAGTGGCACGTCACCCTTCGGTTTCTCGGCGAGGTGGACGACAGCCTCGTGCCGGCGATCACCGACTCGCTCGTAACGGCGGCAAGAACCCTTGCAGGACTCCGTTGTGAGTTAGGGCCGAGCACAGCGTGGTTCAGCGGTGATCGCGTACTCCAGATTCCGGCCAGGGGGCTGGACCAGGTGGCGAGTGCCGTACGCGGAGCGACCACTCCGATCGTCCCCGACACGAGCAAGGGTGGGTCACGATTCACCGGGCATGTGACTGTCGCTCGGATACAGAGGCGATTAGTCGACCCGGCTGCACGTATGGATCTCGCTGGGATTCCCTTCGTCTCGACCTTCGATGTCGATTACTTCGACCTTGTGAAATCCGAGCTGGCCAACGAAGGTCCCGAATACACAACACTTGCGCGCATATCAGTTGCACGATGATCTGGTCGACCTGGACCTTGCCGAGATGGCGCGCCAGCGATGAAATGGAGGGAGGCCTCCCATCGTCAGTCGATCAGGAGGGTGCAATCGCAATCTCGGCCGAAAAGCCCAGAACGGCACACCGACCACAATCGTCGGTGGTGGTACTCACGATTACCGTCCCTGGAGTCCGAGCCTTGACGATCTCGGCAGGTCCTCCTCCTGGCCCGGGGACGTTCACTCCACAGACGACTCGGACCTCGGACCCGCCAGTGATTCGGAACGGTCCGAGATGGCGCTGCGCGAAGTGTGCCCAGATTGTGACACTTGAGCCTTCGGTCAACGAGATTGCCACCGGCTTTGGGTTGCCCGACACCGCTCCGATCTGAGCCCCTCCTAGCTCGTAGCGCCTGGTCGGTCCGTCGCCACAGTGGCTCACAAGAGCGGTCAGAGAAGGCGCTCCGGCGGCTGCGTTTGTAGGTGCTGAAGGATTGGCGGTAGTGGCGGATGGTGTACTGCATCCGCACAAGCAAAAAACAGAGATGGCGGTGATCAACGCCAGCTTACGCGGCACCATGCAATCCTACGCTGGCTCTTTCCACCCGCCCCGATGTGCCGATTAACCGCGCCCGAGCCCGTCAACGCGGGGCATTGTCAACGATGCTTCGCTCGCACATTGTTATGGAGCGCCCTTTCGGACGCCTGATCCGTCGAGCTGGTCCATCCGCAGAGTGCTGGGGCTTCCGAACTGAGCGGAACTATAAACTCGATGGAAGAAGGGGGAGCGGAACATGACGGATGCATCCGAACTGATGGACAAGAGGATCAAGGAGTTGGCCGACTGGCGCGGCAAGACGCTCAGCGAAGTGCGAAGAATCATCACGGAAGCCGATCCCGACATCGTCGAGGAGTGGAAGTGGGTGAAACCCTCGAATCCCGGAACCCCGGTCTGGTCGCGCAACGGCGGGATCTGCACCGGTGAGAGCTACAAGAACGTCGTCAAGTTGACGTTCCACAAGGGCGCCTCTCTCAGGGATCCGACTGGTCTCTTCAATTCCAGCCTCGAAGGGAAGGTCAGGCGCGCCATAGATATCAAAGAAGGTGACACGATCGACGAGAAGGCACTACAGAACCTCGTTCGTGAAGCGGTGGCGCTCAACCTGGGGAAGGGGAAGGCCGTGGACGCACCAGCCAAGTCTCAGCGCCGCTAAGAGGATCGGCTTCCGGCATCATGCCCGGGCTGGAGGAAGCGGTAAGAATATGCCTGTGGGCCCGATTGCAGTGCGGCTAAGCCACTTAACGCTTCCAGCGAGGTGGACAGTCGTAGGGGCGGCGTCTGCAGGCGTAATCGGAGCGATCGTTGGGCTTGTCGTTGGACTACGCGTTTATACGCCGACCGCTCCGTTCGCCGTCGTCCAACTTGGTCTTCCGGCTGCAATCGTGGGCGGGGTCATTGGATTCACCGCGGGCCTGATCGTGACCGCATCCCGCCGGATCAAGAGAAACGACACACATTCTCCCTGAATCCTCAGCTCCGACCGGCTGCCTTTGGGACATCCCTCACGGACCATTTTCCCAACTGGTCGACGAATTCCACGTAGTCAGCGAATAGCGCCAAATCACAACCGCACCTTGCATCGGCGCTAGGGACACTCAGGTCCGGTTGAGCCCCGGGTGGGCCCTGGCCGCCCGGCTGCGCTCAGCGAAGAGGGCTACCGAAGCGAATCACGTTTCCGTCGGGGTCGGTGATGGAGCCCTCTCGCTTGCCATAATCCTCTTCTCGGGGGCCGTCGACTTCGATCCCTGCCTGCCTCCACTCCTCAGCCGCCCGGTCGGCGTCTTGGCAGTGGACGTACAGAGCGCCATGGCCAGGAGATTCGTCGTCAACAGCTTGGGCAAGGTGGATCGAGAGGTCCCGATCTCGGTGAGCGAAGGCGTAGGTGTCATCGTGGAACGACGCCTCGAAGCCTGCACGCTCGAACCAGACAACCGAGCGAGCGACATTGGCGACCTTGAAGATTGGCTCGAACCCCGTGACCAGCCACTTTCCCGTCATGAGCTGCAGTTGGCCGTCTCGCTGTCCGTTCAGCCCCCCAAGGCAGTTGTGGCAGATCGGCAGGTCGGGATGCGATCGCAGCCTGACCCACCAATCGACAGACGTTGAACAGCACGTGCAGGTGACAGCCATGGCTGGCAATCGTAGGTGCCCCCAAGCGCGGGAGTTGCGTCGAGCAGCGAGGTCATGCGGAAGCCCGACGGAAGTGGGCACATCCTGACGTCAAGTCCTCTTCCTTGCGTAATAAACGATCCCCTCCCAGTCGCTCACCGGGTCAAGCGCATCGGTCGCTGGTACCGCAGTCGATATAGCCAACGGGCGAATCCCTGTCCCACGCCAAGAATTGGTAGCGCCCCGTTCCCGAGCACCTCGGAACTCGGAACTCGGAACTCGGCGAGGGGAGCGTCGGCCAGGTCGATAGCCATCCGTGGCCAATCAGGACCTCCAAGCCATCGTTGCGCCTCAGGGTCCTCAAACCACGACTCGACGAGAGGGAGTTGGTCATGAGCAAAGGGCCGAAGTTCCATGGGCCTCGCAATGTGGTCTCATCGAGTCGGCCGAGGAGGGCCATCTCCTGGATCTGTAGGCGGCCGTCAGACGGAAACCGCGACAATGCAGCGGACCTTGCTCGGATCCGCCGTGGAATCGGCGAAGTTCCCCAAGGGTTCGCCTCTCGTGTATCCCCGAAGTGCGAGATGGCCGCATTTCGAACCAGCAGCAATATGGAGCACGCGCGTGAGCGTGAGCGTGAGCGTGACGGACGGCGTGGCGTGGCGTGGATCGAGGTGACTGCAATGACCACATCGGTAGGATCGTCGACATGGTTGTCGAGCAGGGCACTGTGCATTCGGCCGCACCGTGACCGAACCGACATTTGACCGGCGCTTCTGGGAGGTTCGATGGTCGAAGGTTCTGCGTGACCACTCGGATCAGGTCGCGCGCCGCCCTCCGAACGAGTGGCTCATCACCGAGGTCGCGAACCTACAGCCGGGGTTCGTCCTCGAGGCCGGATGCGGTCACGGATCGGAAACGCTGTGGCTCGCAGCGCGCGAGTGGCACGTCACCGCGGTCGACTTCTCGGCAACAGCGCTGGCCCACGCCCGCTCGACGGCCGAGACGGTGGGCCCGGACGTTGCCGAGCGCATCGACTGGGTGGAAGGCGACCTCTCGACGTGGACGCCGCAGCCAGCGCAGTACGACCTGGTGCTCTCGCCGTACGTCCACGCGGACTCGGTGGACGCAATGGTGCAGCGGCTGGCAGCAGGAGTCGCCCCTGGTGGCACCCTGTTCATGGTCGGCCACCGCCCGATCGACCCGACGACCGGAGCCGAAACCGCTGCGGCCGATCAGCTTCAGGGTC
>Ga0307374_10003589_pt1 | contig 26381 bp, 26 predicted proteins | sample OX3MG_FD_202532 | JGI IMG/M metagenome (GOLD analysis project Ga0307374, IMG submission 202532) | Soil microbial communities from Risofladan, Vaasa, Finland - OX-3 | ecosystem: Environmental > Terrestrial > Soil > Coastal area > Acid sulfate soil | place: Finland: Risofladan, Vaasa | collected...
TCTGCACGAAGTGCGGCCATCATTTTCGCATGACGGCGTTCGATCGCATCAGCACGTTGATCGACGGCGACTTCAACGAGGTCGGCAGCGAGATTCTGCCGGGCGACCCATTAGGCTGGGTCGATCGCAAAACATATCCCGTGAAATTATCGGGCGATCGCGAAAAGAGCGGGCTCACCGAGGGCGTCGTGTGCGGCTTCGGGCAAATCGGGGGCCACGACGTCGCGCTAGGCGTCATGGATTTCCACTTTCGCGGCGGCACGATGGGGACGGTAGTCGGCGAACGGATCGCGCTCTTGCTGGAAGAGGCGCTTAAGCGCAAGGTGCCGTGCATCATCTTTACCGCATCCGGCGGCGCGCGCATGGAAGAGGGCATGTTTGCCCTGATGCAGATGGCGAAAACGACGGCGGCGGTCGCGCGCTTCGTTGAAGACGGCAACTTTTTCGTGACCGTGCTCACCGACCCGACCACGGGTGGCGTCTCCGCGTCGTTTGCTTTCGAATCCGACGTGATTATCGCCGAACCGAAAGCGATGATCGGCTTTGCCGGACGCCGCGTGATCGAACAGACGATCCGTCAAAAGCTACCCGACCAATTTCAAACCGCGGAGTTTTTGCTGGAAAAGGGCCACATCGATATGGTCGTCGATCGCCACGAGCTCAAAAATACGCTGGTACGTTTGCTCGAGTACGTCGCGGTGCCGGCATGAACGTCATCGTCGACCGCGAGAAGGGCCTTCTCGAACTCGAAAAACGTATCGCCGAGCTGCGCGCCGCGAACGCGAGCCAACCGCTGGATATGTCTCCCGAGATCGCCGCGCTGGAACAGAAGTACGAAGAGATCCTGCGCGAAGTTTTCGGCCGGCTCAGTCCCTGGGAAAAAGTGAACATGGCGCGGCATCCGAGCCGCCCCACCTCGCTCGATTATCTCTCGCAACTCGACCGCTTCGACGAATTGCACGGCGATCGCCACATGCGCGACGATCCGGCGATCGTTGCCGGCTTTGCGATGCTGCGCGGCCGCCCGGTGATGGCGATCGGCCAGCAACGGGGCCGCGATACGAAAGAAAACCTGCGCCGCAACTTCGGCATGGTAACCCCGGAGGGCTACCGCAAAGTTCAGCGTCTGGCTCATACCGCGTCGCGCCTGCGGGTGCCGATCGTCACTTTCATCGATACGAAGGGCGCGGACCCCGGGATCGCATCGGAAGAACACTCCCAGTCCGAAGCGATCGCGCGCTGCCTATATGAATTCACCGAAGCACGCGTGCCGATCGTCGCCGCCATCATCGGCGAGGGCGGCTCGGGCGGCGCGCTTGCGCTGGGCATCGCCGACGACGTCATCATGCTGGAGCACAGCGTGTACTCGGTAGCTTCGCCGGAAGGGTGCGCGGCGATCCTCTGGGGCGATGCGACAAAAGCGGAAGAGGCGGCCTCGCGGTTGAAACTCACCGCCCAAGATCTGCAGCAGTTCGGCATCATCGACGAAATCGTGCCGGAGCCGCTGGGAGGGGCACATCGCGATCCAGCCGGCGTGGTCGCGCGCGTGCTCGGAACGATGTACGCCGCGGTGCAGCGGCTCTCGGCATTAGCGCCGGAGACGTTGCGGGAGCAACGCTATCGGAAATATCGGCGGGTAGGCGCATGGCAGGTAGGGCGCCAGGAGACCATCGGAAAGAGCCCGTGAAGCAGCGTACGCGTGCTCCGCTGATGCTTCGTCTTGCGGGGCGCATTACCGTAATGCTCGTGGCGATGCTGCTATTCTCGCTGGCGGGCATTCAGTTTGCTCGACTGATCGATCAGAACATTGCGATGGCGCACGAACTCAGCGCGACCCAGGCCGATATCGGAGCCCTCAAACTTCGGCGCGAGCGGCAACTACGCGAACTTCGCCGGTTGCGGGATCCCGAAGGCGCCATCCCGGACATTCACGAGCGGCTGCGGCTGGTTGGGCCTAAGGAAGAGATGATCTTCGTGAGCCCGGCACCCTCGGCCGAACCGTCGACGGCTCCGTGACCGACAGCACCTACGGAATCGTGATCAATCTCAACGCGTTCGGAGCGACCGTTCGGCTGGAGAGCGGCGAACTTGCGAGCGTTCCGGTCGGCGATGTCGAGTCGCATTTGGCCGTCTACGAACGGGCCTTGAATTCGCGCAAGCGCCTGGCGTTCACCGTGCACGCCGGCGCGCGCCGCCCGATGGTGACGCTCGTGCCGCAGCTCAACGACGAACAGCTCGAAGCGCAGATCGCCGCCTACCTCCAAAGCACGCAGGAGTGGGACGTGGTGGACGGGCGCACGTCGGTGGAGCGGCACTTTCTACAAAAGAAGCGCCGCGCAACGCTCTTCGACGCGCAGCAAGACTCGTAAGACCCCCCTTAGACCGTGAGCCGACACTACGCCGTTATTTCCATTGGCAGCAATTCAACGCGTGTGTTGCTTGCCGATATGGCACCCGAGCAACCGCATATCGATCTTGCGCGCTCGATCGGCACGCGGATCGGCGAGGGCTTAGTTGAAGGCGGCGCGCTTGCCGAAGAGCCCATGCGGCGAACTGCCGATGCGGTCCGCGCGCATCTTCGCGCGGTGCGCGGGCATTACGTCAAAATCTTCGCTATCGCCACGAGCGCGGTGCGGCGCAGCACCAACGGCGCCGCATTTGCCGAGCGCATTCACGATATCGTAGGGGTGCCGTTGCGCGTCCTTTCGGGCGATGAAGAAGCCTCGGCCTCGTATCGCGGCGCGACGACGGCGGTTCCCGCTGCGCCCGGCGCCCGGCTCGGCGTCATCGATACCGGGGGCGGGAGCACCGAATATGCCGTCGGCGACGGGCACGACCCCGAGCAGACCGTTTCGTGCGAGATCGGCGCCGTGCGCCTCACCGAAGCCGTCCCGGCGTTAGCGGGGCGACAAGGCGTCGTGGACTTGCTCACCATCGAGCGAGCCCGCGCGATCGCTCGCGAGGCGCTGGTGCCCCTGGCAGCCTTCCCCGCCGTCGAGCGCCTAGCGCTGGTGGGCGGCTCGGCAACGACGACCGCCGCGGTCGTGCGCGGCAAGAAGGGGAAGCTGGCGACGTTCGAGCTTACGCGCAGCGACCTGCAGCGCGCCCTAGTACGGCTGTGCGCCCTGGGGTATAAAGAGCGTAAGGATCTCCCCGGCATGAAGCCGCAACGGGCCGACATCCTCCCGGCCGGCATCATCGTGCTCGATGCCGCCCTGGAGTTGCTACAGCGCGATATCGCGACCGCGACGACGGCCGATTTGTTGTTGGGGTTTCTGCTACAGCAACGCGACGCATCCCCTATACACGAACACGCAGGCAGGATGCAGCCGACACGCCCCCGGAGGTAACGCACACGATGGAAGACCAGAACATTCACGCGCAGATCGAAGACCTGATCGCCCAGGAGCATGCGCTGCTCGAACACGGCGACCGCGGGACCCTTAGCGAGAACGATCTCGCTCGCCTCGAATCGCTCGAGGTGCAACTCGACCGGTATTGGGATTTACTCCGCCAGCGCCGCGCCCGCCGCGATGCGGGCCAAAATCCCGGCGAAGCACAGCTCCGCTCGGCAAGTACGGTAGAGCACTACCAACAGTAGCCGGTAGTGCCCACGGGATGATGGTGGAATCGGTAGACACAGCAGACTTAAAATCTGCAGTTCGAAAGAGCGTCCGGGTTCGAGTCCCGGTCATCCCATGAAATGTGCCCTTATGTGACGGCGCTTTGAGGGACCTGTAGCCGGTCGGCAAGGCCTCCAAAGCCTCGAACTCGATTGCTTATTGCGGGGCTTAACGGCGTTTGCGCAACAACTCGAATTTTCGGTCGCTTGCGATAACGCGGCTGTAGGTATCCCGTGTAATGCCGCCGACGCGAAGCGCTTCGATGATGCGCTGGAGATCGTGCTGATCGCGCGCGAGCACTTCCAGCACCCAATCATAATGACCGGTCGTGACTAGGGCACGCACGATGCCGGGTACGGTTGCGACCCGCGCCTCGAACTGTTCGGCCGTCGTCGTGGACTCCATTTTTACTTCGACGAGCGCATGAATCGTCAACCCGAATATCGATGGGTCGATCTCGGCGTCGTAGGAGAGGATCGCACGTCGCTCTTGCAGCTTGCGCACGCGCTCGGCAACCGCGTTCGCGCTCAAACCGACGCGTTCGGCTAAATCTTTGAACGAAATGCGTGCATCGGATTGTAAGGCACAGAGAATACGCGGTCAATTGCGTCGATCACCTTGTTTTCTTCGCTTGATTAGGCCAAATCTCCCTTAAAACGGTGTGAAGCGCGGCGCTTTCCGCGTTATCATCGTCGGAACGCATGCCGTCCGATTTAGCGTCTTCGAACGAAGGGGATTCGTGTAACGATTCCGGCGTTTGCCCTTGCGGCAACTGTAGCACTGACTAGCGCTCAAGTAGACAGCGTCATGGCAAACGCCGAGAAGGCGCTCAGCGCCTACGTCTTTCCCGAGCTCGGCGATAAAGCTGCCGCAATGTTGAAGGCAAAGACCCCGCAATACGAAGAGATTACGAATCCGAAGGCCCTGCGTATCACGGTGAATCGCGACCTTTTTGCTGTTACGCACGACAAACATGTTGGTCTTTGGTATCCCTTCAATCCTGAAGATGCCCCGAGCGATCACTCCGCAGCCGCGAAGTCTGCGCAACACGAAGGCGAACTGAAGAACAACTTCGGATTCGTCTCGGTACGCCGCCTACCGGGAGACGTCGGCTACGTCGATTTCGAGTATTTTTCGGGAGACCCCGAGGTCGCTCGAGCGGTGCAAGCTACGATGATGTTCGTCGCGAGTACCGACGCGCTGATCATCGACCTTCGTCATAATATGGGCGGCAATCCCATCGCCGCAGAAACGCTCGAAGGCTACTTCTTCGACTCGCAGCAACCCATCACATCGATGATGTTGCGGAATCCGAAAACCGCCATCACTACCGAAATTCAGCAGTACACGGCACCGACCGTCCTGGGTCCGTTGTATGTTGGCAAGCCCATTTATGTCTTGACTAGCGCGCACACGTTTTCATGCGCCGAACAGTTTACATACGATCTGCACAATCTTAAGCGAATAACCATCGTTGGAGAAACGACCGGCGGTGGCGCGAATCCTGGCGACCCGCATAACCTCGGCCATTCGTTTGCAATTTTCATTCCGGAGGGGCGTGCGTATAGCCCTGTGACGAAGACGAACTGGGAGGGCACGGGGATCGCTCCGGACGTCCCCGTAGCAGAGGCTAACGCGCTACCCAAAGCCTACGGCCTCGCACTGCGCTACGTTTTGATGCACGACAAAAATGCCGGTGTGCATGACGAGGCAACGCAGGCTATTGCGGATCCGCAGAAAGCGCTGTTATCGCAGCCGTAGGTCAAGGGCCTTGTCGTTGTTGCTATATTCTGATAATATAGGACTATGATTAAGGTCTTCGCGGATACGGGCACCGAAGACATTTTTCGTGGTCGCGTCACTAAAGCCGCGCGTCGAGTGCTTCCTCTTGAGCTTCATGCCATAGCGCGCCGCAAACTCGCGGTGATCGATTATTCAAGCGATGTGGGGATGCTCCGAATTCCTCCGAGCAATCATCTGGAAGCGCTGGATGGCGATCGTAAGGGTCAGTACTCGATTCGAATCAATCGGAGATACCGTATTTGTTTCAGGTGGGATGAGGAAGAGTATGCCACCGCCGTTGAGATTGTTGATTACCATTAAGGGAGGAAGATTATGGCGAAAGCTATTGCGGGCAAGCCGCCGATAACGCCTGGCGAAATACTAATAGGCGAATTCCTTGAACCACTAGGCATTACGCAGCGAGCGTTTGCCAAAGCTATTGGCGTCAGCCCCGCTTATGTAAGCGATATCGTGCATGGGCGACGCGGCATATCACCTGAGATGGCACTCCGCTTTGAGGCGGCCTTAAAAATGCCAGCGCGGTTTTGGCTAAATGCGCAGCTTGCGAGCGACCTTTTTGCTGTAGAGTGTGATAAACGGGCTGCTGCGAAGCGTCGCAAGATCAGGCTTCTTAACGTCGCGGCATGACGCCGCCTTGGGAGGGTATCAAGCCGACGCTCGTGCGGACCGCGACGTCGATGTCGGATACCTCGTTGGCGCGCGAGTAGTCCCGCAGGCGCGCGTGTTACTGAAGTAGCGGCTGGGCGCCGCCTGGGATTGTATCGGCTTTGGTTGTGAAGCGCTCGGGTAGGCCGGCGAGCGTGTTCGCGAGCATGCGGGCGCGGCAGAGCGGGTCGTTCACGTAGGCGGACCATCGGTTCGCGACTTCGGCCAGTTGTGCGTTCGACGTCATTGCGCTCAACACGCGTAACTGGGCGATGTGAATGGCGTGGTATTTCAAAACGGCCACTTTCCGATGGCCGTTCTTCGAAACCAACAGGTCGTAATACGACCAATACCCTGCGTCGTACAGCGGCAGCGTTTGACAGATCGTTTCCAGCGCGTTGGCGAGCAACCCGCCAATCAAGGCGTCACCGGTTTTTTTATGTAGATCCCACAGGCCCCAATAGGCGAAGATATTGCCGTTGAGGATATGTGTGGCGGGCGCCACGGCGATCTCTTCAAAAAAAAGGAGCTTGCCCGCGCGCCAGCAGACGCCGCCCTCTCGAACGTCGTGCCGAAACACCTGCGCGGCGGTCAAAGCCGCCTCGAAATAGCCGTCGTTCGGGCATACCTCGGCGGCCCGCAACAGAAGCGAAATGGCCTCGCCTTGAGCCATCCCCGATATCCAGCCCGCGTCCGCGCCGTACGGCGCATTCGGGAAATCATACGCGTACGCTCCGGGCACGCCGTTGATCTGCATGTGATGATCGCGAAGCCAACGGGCCTGATGTAAGAAGTTCGCATGGGATCGGCGATCTGCATTCGCGAGCCACGCCGCATGATGGTGCAGTCCAAATTGCGCGATGCGGACGGGATGATATTTACCACCTTGCGGCGTGAGGATGACGCCGCGTTCGTCAAACGGAGCGCAAGTCCAATCCTCGCCCAACGTCTGTTGACCGGGGAACCAATCGATGTAATATGGGCCGAGCGTATCGCCGTCCGGCGAGGCTAATCGGTACGGGCGATCTGCCTCCCAGCGCACCGGAAATGCAAGGGCGAGCGAGCGCCGATATTTTCTAGGCAGTACCTGCTGCATGCGCCCTCACCACGAAATGCCGCCGTATTCGGAGTATCGCTGTGGAGACGTGCCTGGCGGCGCGCTATCGGCTAACTCCACGCGGGGAAAACGCGACGGAGCAAATGTGAGCTGCCCGCCGAACTCGTTCACGACCGTTACGCTCGGCCGTTCGCGCTGTTCTTCGATCTGAACCAGAGCGGCTTGGGCGCTCTCACGTTCGCGGAAATAGAGCGCCTGTGCTTGTGTCGAATACTCCCCGTGCAAAACGACGTACATCGCGCGAGCCTCACTTTGCGGCGCTGTATCGAGCATCTGCCGCTTCACGAAGCCCGGTGTCGACCGACCGAATCACGCGAGCCGGGTTGCCGGCCGCCACGGAATACGGCGGGATGTCCGACGTTACGATCGCGCCGGCTCCGATTAGCGAGTGGTGCCCGATGCGGACCCCGGGGACCAATACCGCGCCGGAACCGATCAGGACGTGCGATTCGACGATAACCGGCTCGAAACTGAATCGCAATTTTGTGTAGGGGTCGTTCACCCAAGGTTCGATTGGATTGGATCCATGGCTTGAAATAACCACGTGGGGTCCCAAGTGGACGTCGTCGCCGAGCTCTACGCCGCCGGCTCCCCAGATGACGCAGTACGGCCCGATCTCGCAGTTCTTGCCGGTTCGGATATACCCGCTGCCATCGCACCAATCCCCACCGGCGCAATTCAGATACGCGCGGTGATCGATAAAGAGGCCCGGTCCCGGGAAGAAGCGGTGTTCGGCTCGCAGCAACACACCGGTCGCAAAATGCACGTCGGGGAAGCGCTCGATCGTACGCTGTTCGCGTACGCTATGCCGCGCGGACGAAATATAGCTGCGCAACGTCGATAGGATGTTCATAGTGTCAGTATCCGTTGCGGCAGCCCCCAGCCATAGGCCCCAACGTTCCAATGCCGATAGGTGCAAGGGCCCAAGGCCGAAGTCGAGCGGCGGAAAACCGGTCGGGTGGAGGACTTCATTATGCATCAGCGTTCCAAGATATTCTCAACCTTTACCGCGGCCGCGATCGCGCTTGCCGCATGTGGTGGTGGTGGGAATAGTTCGAGTCCGAGCGCAACACCCGGCGGCGTTCTGCCTGTTCCGGCAGCGGCCCCTACGCCGATTGTGTTGTTCGAAGGGGAGGTACTCGGAAACCCAACGTTTCCCGAAGGCGATACCTCAAGCGGGCCTCAAAATGGAGCGCCCTCGAGCGACGGCCTCACGTGCAACGGCGCTTCGGGCCCGCTCGCATTACATCATCACGCTCACCTGTCGCTGTACATGGGCGGAACGCGCGTTGCGATCCCGGCAGCGATCGGCATGTTTGATCCCGTAGCTGCGGTCAACGGAATTGTCAGCGGTGGGAAGTGCGACTACGATCTCCACACGCACGACGCATCCGGCATCATTCACGTCGAGTCGACAACTATCGCGCAATTCACGCTTGGTGAATTTTTCGATATTTGGGGCGAACCGCTTAGCACGACGGACATCGCCGGCGATAGTGCGCAGACGATGATCTTTACCGCGCAGGATCCCGGAAATGGGACCGCCGGACCGGCCTTTACGCAATATAGCGGAGACCCCAACGCGATCCAGTTGCTGCAACATGAAGAGATCGTTCTGGAAGTCGGCGCTCCGTTTGTCGTCCCCCCGCAGATCCCGAGCGTCAGCTTTCCCAGCGGCTTCTGAACGCTACCGGCTTCGAGTACGCTCGTCGAGCCGCCGGTCGATAAAACCGCCGCTCGACGCGGCGTATTTGAGGCCGGCGATAATCTCATCGCGTGTCGACGCTTTGGAGAAAACGGCGTTCGCGCCGGCCGCGCGGCAAGAACGCCACCATCCGGACTGTGGATCGCTGGTGGAGACGCAAAGGAGCGTCTCGGGGAGCAGCGTGCGAATGATGTTCAGCGCTTCCAACGGGTCGCGTTCGACAAAATCTAGGTCGATGAATACGGCATCCGGCTTGGCTTGTAGCAGGGCGTGCATGTCCGGTTGCGGCGTGACTTCGGTTACGTCGAAATCCGCCGCAATAAGCGTTTCCGAAAGCGCCGGGACGAAGATGTCCTGTGCTTCGATGAGGAACGAAAGCAGTCGCATGCTACCTCTTATCGGACTACCCGGATGTGATCATGCTTTGGCCGACCGCCGATTGATTGCCCTGTCCTAAATAGTAACCCGAATAGTCGATGTGGGTCGGTGCGACGCGGTTGAGCACGAAGCCCAGGATATTGCGCACCCCGACCTGTTCGAAACGCTTGAGCGCTTCTTTGGCTTTTCGTAGATCCGTCGCGCCGGAAGAGACCACGAAAATGGTGCCGTCCGTGCGCAGGCTTACAACTGCCGGGTCGAGCGTCGCCGTGGTCGCGGCACTATCGAAAATCACGCAGCGATATCTTTCGAGGGCGCGCTCCATTAACGCATCGAAGCGGCCGGACTCCAGTAATTTCAAGGGGTTGGGCGCGGTCGTACCGCTCGTGATCACGTCGAGTCCGGGATAGCGAGTCTGCCGGATGACATCGCTCAGATCTTTCGTTCCGGCAAGGAAGTCCGACAGGCCGACATCGTTTTTGAGCCCCAGCATCCGATGGATCGAGGGCCGGCGCATGTCTGAGTCGACCAACAAGATGTAGGGGTCGAACTCTGCCATCGCGATGGCGGTATTCAATGCAATCGTAGACTTGCCGTCGCCCTGAGTCGGGCTGGTGATGGATAACGAACGTACGGGATGGTCCAGCGAATACCGTACCGACATGAGAAGTTGCCAAAAGGATTCGATCGTGAGGGCTTTTACCCACGGCTGAACGAGTGCTCCGTCCTTGAGCTGAATCAGGGGCACCGATGCCAAGGGCGCGAGCGCGAGTTCTTGCTCGACGTCTTCCTGGTCTCGGGCTTTGCGATCGAAGAAGTCCATCACATATGCGGTCGTAATCGCAAGGATCAATCCAACCAGAATCGCCACCAATGTATTGAGGAGTAGATTTGGCCGCACGACGGCTCCCGCTGCCGTTGCGGGTTGCGTTACCGTGACGTCGCTGAGTGCCGTCGATTTCGCGACGGAGGCGTTGTCGTATTTGGACTGCAGAGCGGAGTATACGGTTTCGGCGGATTTTTGCGCGCGCTCGAGGTCCGCCAGCTGTGCCGCTTCTTTCGGTAGCTTGGCGAGCGAAGGATGCATCGCCACGCGCTGGCTATGCAGTGTGCTAATCTGCGAGCGAGCCGAAGCAATTTGTGCCCGCAATTGCGCCGCAAGCTGTTCCAACTGCTGGTACACCGGATTGGGAACGGTATTGCTGGACGCGACGATCGTTGACGGCGTCACCGCGATCTGGCGTCGAAGTTCGGCCCGCTGGTTTTCGAGCGCCGTCACGGCCGGATACTTCTCGGTGTACTGGCGGCGTGCCGTGTCCAACTGCACGTCCACTTGCGCCAACTGAGTATCGAGCTGGGCGCGTACCGGATTAGGATCGATCGACGTCTGTCCGTTAATGTTTGCCGGCGTCACGTTCATCTGCGACTGAACGGTCGCCAACTGCGCCGCCGCCTGCCGTTGGTCCACTTGTTCTTGGCCGACCCTAGCATCGATCGCGGAGAGCGCGGAGATCAGGCCCTGCGTTTGTGTATTGATGTCGGCGATATTATGTGAGGTCTCGTAGGCGGCGAGCGCAGTCTGGGCGTCCGTCAGCCGCTGCTGCGCCGCCGGTAACTCTTTGGAGAGGAAACCGATAGCGCTAACCGCTTGTGCCGCGATCAAATCGCGCTGTCGTGAAATGACGACCGTTCCGAACTCGTTCGCGATCTTCGCCGACGTTACCGGATCCGACCACGTCACGGCCAGAGCCAGGATCGCCGTATTGGTAACGGGTTGGATGCTGACGTTCTTGAGCAACGCGCCGGGCGATGTGTGGAGGCCGAGATTCTGAATGACCTGCTGCGCTACCGGCGTCTCTTGAAAGAGTTCGGCATACGTTTCGGCCGATTGATTGCTGTTCGCGAGCAGCAAGGCATTTAATATGGGGAGCTCGCTATCGGGCGCCGCGTTTCCATTCGACGTTCCGCTCGTCCCAGCGATGAGCTTCACCACGGTCGTGTACGACTTCGGCGCGAGCAGCGACGCGATCACGACGAGGAGGACGAATCCGGCGAAGACGGCGATCATGACCTTGAACCGGCGTTCGAAGAGCCGTAGGAGGGAGCGGCCGTCGCGCGTATCTGCGGATTGCGTCGGGATTGTGGTTGTGCCGGGGAGTGCGGCAACGGCGTTGCCGTTGGTCTGCAAACGGTCCACGTGGTGCTCCTTCAGAGGATGCGGCTAAGCAGGTAGAGGAATGCGGTCAGCCCACCGCTATGATTGTGCTGCGAGGCCTGAGGGACGTAGATGACGTCGCCTTTTTGAAGCGCTACGTCATAGTTGGTTTGCCCTTGCTCGAGTGCCCGATAGAGATTAATTTTGTAGGTCGCCGATTTACCGTCCGCCAGCGTTCTTACGAGCCGAATATTATTGAGATCGGCTTGAGCGCCGGCGCTGTTACCGGCCTTCGCAATGGCCATCGAGAGACGGTCGCCTTGGTTGAGCACGATCTGCCCGGGATGGTCGACGGCTCCCACGACCTCTACGTCAAACTGCATCGGGCCCGGAACGTAGACGACGGTGCCTTCCTGCACCGGCAAGTCGAGCGCGGTGTCGCCGTCGTGCAGCAATTTCTGCAGAGACACGGTTTGGATTTGCTGGGCGCCGTCAGAGACGCGCGCGTTCGGCAGCAGTCCGTCGACTTCGCCCAGTCCGCCGGCGGCCGCAATCGCGTCGGTCAAGCGAGCGCCGGAACGAAGCGTGTATTTGCCCGGCGTCTTCACGTTGCCGAGGACCAAAACGTTGGGCTGGCCCTGTTGCGCGATCATCACCGTGACGACCGGGTGCTTGACGTACTGAGTCAGGCGGTGCTTCAGGGCGTTCTCCACTCCTACGGGAGTCAGTCCCGCAACCGGCACTTGCCCGATCAGCGGATACTCGATCGAACCATCGGGCAGGACCGTGACGGTCTGCGTGAGCGTTGAATCGCCATAGACCTGAACGGCGAGCTGGTCGCCGGCGTGTACCTGATATTGCGATGTCTGTGCACGTAGCGGCGTTCCCCACGCGAGGAGGCACAACACGGTGAGAAGGGCGAGCAATTGACGCATGGCGTCTCCTGTTTTTAGGACTAGTGGAACGGCTTGGCGGTGTCGTTGTCAATGTAGCATGTGATCGACGCCACGGCAGGCTCCAATTTGTCAGCTTGGCTAGGATAAAAGAACTGCGTATCGCGCCGTTGTTTAGGACCATTGGGTCGTAGGCGTTGGGACGCGATCAATACGAGCACGTACAAGCCCCCGGCGGTATATATGGCGGCGTGAAACCGCTAATAGTGCCGCCGCGGCCACCGAGTACAAAGACGAGTGCGCTCAGAAGGAAGGGTAGGATGTCCGTGCGCCGGCGGCTGGGCCGGATGATGGTATCTGCCGGCGGCGGCGGCGCATCTACCACCGAATATCGAGCGGGAAGCGTCGGGGCGTCTTTCGGCACGATCGCGTCGGGCACGTTCACGGCAACGGTTTGAATGCTGGGTACCTTCGGAACCTCGGCGACGACCGGAAGCGCGCGTCGCACGAGCGAAAGATTTCCGCAACGGGCCGGAATGAAGACAGCCAAGATCGCATCGGGTTCGTGCAGATCTGCTTCCCAGCCGCGCGTGTTCGCCGGGATGGTGACGTCGTGGATAACATATACGCGGCCGGCATCCGACCACGTCATCGCATCCAAATGTTGCGGCACCGTGACCCACGCGAGCTCGTTGCTTTCGATGCGATCGGAGAGTTGTGCGTATTCGGCCTTCGTTAAGCCGAGTTCGGCGCCCGCCGCTTTGAACAGCGTTTGCCGAACGGCGATATGTTGCCGAAGATCGGGAGTCGAAGCACTATCTCCTAACAGTGGGAACGTGCCCAGTTCGGAGATGACGACCGCTTTCGCGTCGACTGCACGAACGTTGAGAAGTACGCAAGCGCACAAGCTCAAGAGTGCGAGTGCAAAGCCGCGCATTACGGCGTCGGCGTCCCGGTGCAGCCGCCCGACGGGCATGGGGTTGGCAGACTCGGTTCGGTCGCAGCGCTTTGCTGCACGTTTGCTAAATCCGTATTGATGGTGCCCGCGTTTGGATTTGTCGGGAGATTTCGATTCCACGGCGGCGCCATGGGATAGAGCGACTTTCCCGCTGCCTGGGACGCGCTGATGTCGGTCAGTAATGTACTTTCTGCGGCACTCACCGGCCCCGAGCGCATGCGTGCGACCCAGCTGGCGATCGTTGAAAAATTCCAATCGTCGTAAGCTAGATTGGCCGGCGGCGTTGCGTCGGAGAATCGAAACACGTAGAGCGCGGCTGCTGCCTGAGCCGGGTCGGTCCCAGCGCCGGGGCCGGCGCTAAGCGTGAGGTTATTGGCCGGCACCGTGCCGACGTGCTCCATCGTCCAACTCTCGGTATTAAAGCCGCTCGTAACGATGAGATAGTTGCGGCCTCCCACGAGGCTGTACGTCCCGGAAGGGATGCCGGAACTGCTACTCGGCAGAGCGATCATTCCGTTCGCATCGGTCGAAGTCTGGCCGGCGAGTGCGGTTTGGCCCGCGTCGGGCTGGCAACCACACGAAAAGACAACCGAGTCTAACGCTAGCGTCTCTGGGCCCGTGGGCCCGTTAACCTGAGCGAGGATCGCGGCGGGATTCGGCTGCGGCGTCTGCACGGGTACAACCTGCGTCGGCGTGCCCGTGGAACCCGAACCCGAACCTGAGCCTCCCCCGCCGCCGCACGCGGCGAGGAGGAAAAGTGTAGCCATGGTGGCCCAATATGTACGTTTCATGACGCGATTGTTTCATGCGGCAGGGACGGCCGGGAGCGACGAAAAGCCCTAAAAATATGGGTAAAATGCGCCGATGAGCAAGGCTCTTGTCTACGGGATCGCGTCAGCGTGCGCCGCCGCATTGGTCCTATCGGCCGCTCTCAAAGTCCCATTATTGCGCTCCGAGGCTCGTCGATTGTACGATGCGGTTCGATCCCAGCATCCACTTCGCGTCGGGGATGCATTGCCGGCCATTCATCTCACCGATTTGCGTGGTGTTCCCGTCACGTTAACGGCGCGACGCAACCGCGTCCTCGTCATCAATGTCTTTGCCACGTGGTGCGTGCCTTGTCAGAGCGAGATGCCCGCCCTGGCTGCGCTGGATCGGCACGTTCCAAGAGGCGTGGATATCGTCGGTATCGATCAAGGCGAGCCTGCAACGCGAGTATCCAGCTTCGTCCAGGCCATGAACGTCCGGTATCCGGTTCTCCTGGACGCGTCCTTGGCCACAAGCGCGCTCGGAGCTAGCCTCATCCCGACAACCATCGTTGTGGGACCGGACGGACGCGTAACAAGCATCGTTCAGGGGCCACTCGATCTAGAGGGGTTCGGGGCACTCATTGCGCGGGTGCGCCGGCCTTAAGCGCTCGCACGCGCGCTATCAGGCCATGGAAGGCGGACACGTAGTGTTGAACGTCCCTGCGATCGATAAGAAAGAGGCGGTGCATGGGCACGTTGGTTATTCTGCAAAAATAGACCGCCGCGATCGCCAGCGAAATGGAATACGACGCCGACGTACCGATCGCTCCCGCTACCATGCCAAAGCGGTGAATCAGCGCAATGGTTACGAGCGCGCACGACAGGGTTGAAACGCCTAGTATGACGGTCATGACCCCCGGCTTACCCACCTGTTGGACGAGAAACGTTCCAAAAAACGGCGTCGAGCAATAGGCGATAATACCGGGTAGCAGCCATCGAAGCACTTCGCCGGCGGGAGTAAAACGCGGGCCGTACATCGCGGTGATTAACGGCGGCCCCGCAAAGAAGAGAATCAAGGCTCCCGCACCCACGACCGTAAAGGCGTGCCGTACGCACGTTGCGGTAAGCTCCGCTGCTCGTTCGAAGCTTCCGGAGCAGACCAGACCGAAGGTGGACGATGCCAGCGGCTGGCTCAGATGCCACAGCATCTGCCCGACCCCGATCGCAACCGTATAAATTCCAAGGGCCGGGGCGCCCAAAAACGCGAAGACGATGAAGATGTCGATCTGGTAGTTCAGCGCGGCAACGAGTTGGTTGAGGGTCGCTTTGGTGCCAAACTGCAGTTGGCGCTTTACTGCGGCCGCGACGTTATCGGCCGGCCCGTCGTATCGGCGCGATATGTAAAAGGAACGGACCGAGAGCGCCGCATAGACGGCGATCCAACAGCCAAACAGTATGTCCAAGGTAGCGTGAAAGAGAACGCACGCCACAAACGCCGCGGCGAAAAAAAGCGTGGTGAGCAATAAATTTTGAACGTTTTGCGTACGAACGTCGCCATCCGCCAGCGGAAAGGCTAGAGACGTCTGGTTGAATAGAGCAAACGGAAATACGGCCGCGACCACGAGCAAGAGCGGTTGGTGCAATGCGACCGATGCGATCGTAAGGGCGATGGCCAGCGACGCCGCGATGACGGTCATAACTCGACGAAGCGCGTGCAGCACGGTACCGCTTGCGATCTTTAGGCGGCCATATTGGTACGAGACGGCTGCCGATTGGCCGGACGAAACCGTCAGAAGCAGGCCCAGCACCGCCGCGACGTAGCTAAAGAGCCCTTTGTCGCCCGGGCCGAGCGTGCGCGCGATCACGATGCCGGTTGCGACCCCGGCGGCTTGAGCAAGCAAACGGATGGCGAGCGTCTCGGCAGATTTAGAAACGATGCTGGGCACCCCTATACCATATCAGCTCTTCGGTGCGCGTTGGCCCTAGGTGGCGGTAGGAACCCTTGGGGCTTTCGTCCTTGCCGAAAGTAAAAAGGCCCGAACCCGGAGGCTCGAGCCTTTTGTTTTTCGTTCGCTACGGATTCTAGCGGGCCGAAGCGAAGAAAACTTCCGTCGCGGTTTTGAAGATGAGCGAGAGGTCGAGAAGCAGCGACCAGTTTTCTAGATAGAACAGATCGTAGCTGAGCTTTTCGCCGATATCCGATTCTTGTAGTGTGCGTGCCATGTGCAGTTGGCTCCAGCCGGTGATCCCGGGCCGCACGAAATGCCGTTCGTCGTAACGCGGAAGCGTTCGGCGAAAAACCTCGACAAAATAGGGTCGCTCGGGCCGCGGCCCGACGACCGACATCTCGCCGCGGAGCACGTTGATAAATTGCGGAAGTTCGTCCAGGCTGGTGCGGCGCAGGAAGCGGCCGAGCCGCGTTACGCGAGTATCGCCCGGGCGCACCCACACCGGCCCGCTTTCGACCTCGGCATTCGCGCTCATCGAACGAAACTTGAGCATCTCAAACGGCTTTCCGAATTGGCCCACGCGGGTCTGAGCATACAAGACGGGGCCTTTATCGACGAGCCTAATCGCCAGAGCGATGATACCCATGGGGATCGCCGCTACCGCGAGGGCGGTCGTGGCGACCGCGATATCCAGCAGGCGCTTGAGAAAGCCGGCGAGCGGCGTGCAGGCTCGCAGGGAGCGTGGCACGAGCAGCGCCTGTTGACCTTGTAGGCGCAGGTCCAGAGAATAAGCGTGGGAGACGACGCGCGGAAGCGCAAACGCGATATCCATGCTGTAGCGTTGTGCGACGCTTACCAGCACCGGGATGAAATCCGGAGGGAGAAGCTCCGTGAGCAGCAATCGCTGGCACCCGTGCGATACCGCACGTAAAAACCAGTCGGCGCTCGTGACCGTCGCTTCGTTTGCGACGTTTTTCGAAAACGTCTCTTCTACGGGATCGATGAATATTTGAAACACGCGGCAGGATGCCGGGAAGTTGAGCGAGTGGATCGCGGCTTCGACCCTATCCTTGCACCCGACGACCGCAACGCATTCCGTCCGCGGCATGAGAACCGTGTTCCGCAGTGCATGCAAAGCGGCGCGGACGCTACCGACACCAACCACGGCGAGCCCCAACGAAAGAAGGAGCATCAAGCGCGATGTGGATACCGCCGGCCAAAGAGTAAACAAGGCGAACTGCGGGACGACGCCGATGCAGAGAGCCGCCGCGGAGTAGTACACTTCGTCCTTGGTCGAAAGCGCAAACGTGCATTTGTAGAGGCCCAGGCGCTGAAACGTAATGAGCCAAATAGCGATGAAGATGATTGCCGTATGTGAAAAAACGTAATACGTGTCGGCCACGGATTCCGTGCCCTGGACGATGGAGGCGGCAAGGTAGGTCGAGATGAGGAACATGCAGATGTCGGCGCCGACGAGCACGGCGATCGAACTGCGTGAGAAACTCGCTGGCTTCTGTTGCGGTTTTGCGGTACTGATCTGGCGTTCTAGGAGTTCGCGGGCCGGGCTCGATACCTGAGGATCGGGCGACCCCTTGGGAATAACCATTGCTGCCATGGCACAAGCGTACGCAGAAGCGTTACTGGTCCATAGAGACCTCCAGGGTGGACGAAGGCCTCCAATGCACCACGACCACAGGACTCAAGGATACCCAAAAGCCCTAACGCAAAGCCTGCACGATGGACACGCTACACGATTCGCGCCGCATTCTGGTGATCACGCAGTTTTTTCCGCCCGAGACCGGGGCGGCAAGCCACCGCGTCGGCGCATTTGTGAGTCGTTTAGCGGAGCGAGGCCACGAGGTAACCGTGGTCACCACCCACCCCAGTTGGCCGACGGGTGAGTTAACCGAGCCGTATCGGCGGAAGCTCTGGAGGCACATGCGGCGGGCCGACGGCGTGCACGTTCTCTCCGTCTGGTCGTATGTAACCCGATCGTTCTCCCGGCGCTCCAAGCTGGCCAATATGTTGACGTCGGCGCTAACGTGTTCCATCGCCGCGTTGTGCCGTACGCACAGGGCGGATATCGTATACGTGAGTTCGCCGCCGATTACGCTGGCGCTTCCGGCTCTGCTCGCGAGCTTCCGGCACCGTGCCAAACTCGTGGTCGACGTTCGGGACGTCTACCCGGAGGTAGCGGCGCGTATCGGCGAGTGGAGCGAATCCGGGGCCTTGTACCGCGTCGTCGGGCACGTTGCGAAGGCTCTATATCGCAGGGCGGCGCTCGTCACATGCGTGACGGAAACGTGCGCGGAGGCGATCCGCGCCCGCTCCGGAGGGCATACGAACGTACGGATCATTCCCAACGGATACGATGTGGTGACCCCTGCCTCGGAAGCCCCGTTCGTGAAAGGGCCGGGAGAATTCGTCGCATCGTATACGGGCAACCTCGGGCTAGCGATCGGCGCCGATATCATGGTGCGCGCCGCGCATCTGCTGCGGAACGATTCGCGATTCAAGCTGGTGTTGGTCGGCGACGGCGCCGAGCGCGAACGCATCCTGGAGCTGATCGGGGAGCTACAGCTCACGAACGTCGTTCTGTTAGGGGCGCTCGACCGTCAGCGCACGTTTGCTGTCCAGGCGCTCTCCGACGTGTGCGTGATCCCGTTGCGCAAGGGCGTCGTGGACAGCTTGCCGACCAAAATGATGGACGCGTTAGCGCTTTCGCGGCCGATCATCGTCTGTGCCGACGGCGAAGCCAAACGATTCGTCGAGGCCGCACACGGCGGCGTGGCCGTTCCGCCGGAGGATCCTCGCGCGCTGGCCGACGCGCTGACACGGTTTGCGCGCGATCCGCGTGCGTTATCGGAAATGGGAAAAAGCGGCCGGAGTTTCGTACAGGAGCGCTACAATCGGGCCGGACTGGCGGAAGCGTTCTGCGCCGAGATAGCGCTGCTGTGCTGAACGGCGCTCTGCATCAGATACGTCAGGCGGCGGACGTTGGTGGATGCGTCGTAATGCGCTTCGACGTGCCGGCGAGCCGCCGTTCCCATAGACTGTGCTAGGAACGGATCGTCGAGCAGCCTTCGCATCGCTTCCGTAAGTTCGTCGACATGATCGCGTCGAACGAGCATCCCGTGCGGGTGGAAGACCAACTCTCGTACGGAGCCGCTATCGGTTGCGATGCAGGGGATACCGGCGGCCATGGCCTCGATCAACGAGACGGGCACGCCTTCTTTCAACGAGCCCTTTTGGATGCTCGTCAAGACCACTGCGCGGTATGTTCCCGCTTGCATCAGGTCGATCAAATCGTCGTGTTCCACGTGGCCCAGCAGGCGAACGTCATGCTGCAAGTCCAGACGCAGAATGCTCTGTTCGATGTGAGCGCGCAACGGTCCATCCCCCGCTAGATCCAATCGAAAATGGCGGCCGGCGCGACGTAATTGCGAGCATGCCTCCAGGAGCGCGTCGTGCCCCTTCACCGGTACGAACGATGCGGCACACAAGAACGCAGGCTCTTGGCGCGGAGTATCGATGCTTGCAACGTTCGGCAAACGGACCCCTACTCGAACGCACTCGATCGAATCGTGCCGGCCGCTCTTGTCGCGCAACGCACTCGCGCCTTCCTGCGAAATCGCGCGGATGAATGCCGCCGAACGGCATTTGTTCTTCGTCATGTTCCGCGCGTAAATATCCCAGCGATGCGCGCTCGCACTCCAGGAGATGCCAAGCACCTGCGCGATGACGAATGCAGCGGTCGCCGGGGTCGAAAGCCAGTATGCGTGGACGTGGTCGATCGCGGCGAGACGAAACTGTCGCGCCAGATAGAGCGAACGCGGGAAGATCGCCAGGTTTTTCAATAACGATAGGAGCGACTCGGAATGCAGCGCGACGGCGCGCAGCGCGCCGAGCGTGCGGAGCGGAGATCTCGCGCATTCCACCGCGGCATCTCGCGCGACGCGAAGGCGCCCGGGGAGACGTATCGCGTGCGCTCGGCTTCGAAAGAAACGCTCGTTGCCGGACGAATGCAACGGCGCCAGCACCAAGTCATCAACGTCCGCCAAGAGCGCCCGTTCCTCGGCGGCGAAGAAGGCTTCGGCCGAGCGGCTAAACGGGTATTTGCTGGTAATGACGGCGATGCGCACCGCGAACCTAGACGATCTTACGTTTCACGAATCGCCGCCGTGGATGCCGAATCCAACAGGCCGGCGAACGCGCGTGCCATTTGACGAGCGTCGAATGGCTTCCACTGGGGATTCTGTACGAATTCATGCCGGCCGCTTTGATAGCCCTCGTAGAGTTGCACGAGTGCGTCGGCACACGCGCAGGCGTCTGCCGCGAACAGACCGATGCCGCTTTCTTGCAGCAAGGGCCGCAGGACACTGTTCGCGGGTCCGATCGCAAGGATGGGGCGGCGCGCCGAAATATATTCGAAAATCTTGCTTCCGAATTCGCCGGCAGTACGCGGGTCCATGTTGAGCAGGATGAGAAGCACGGCGGCCTGACGTTGCTTGCGCACGACCTCGTCGCGAGGAATGATGCCGCTCGCATTCACGCAATCGGCGACGTCGAACGCTTGCGCGCGCTCGCGAATGTAAATCTCGTCGGGACCGTAGAAATCGGTCGTTACGAGACGTCCCGCAGCGTGCTGCCGGTCTCGTAGTTGACGGATTGCGGCGAAGAGCGGATCGGGGCAACGCTTACCGTTGTACAGGAGCCCCGTGTAACAGATAGTGAATGCCGTGGGCGCCGAGGACTCGATCGGAGCCTCGGCGACGACGTCGGGCCCATTGGGGATCACGTGAATCGATGCCGCGGGCAACAAGCGCTTCAATGTGTCCTGCAGTGCCGGCGCTACGATGCTGATGCTTGAGGCATACCGCATGACGGTTCGCTCGAGGACGGCGGAAAGCGGGCCGCTCCGTATGACGTTTTGGTAGGGGTTCCCGGTCCACAGATCGCGATAATCCGCGACCCAAGGGATGCGGAAACGTTTGGAAAGCAAGGCTGCGGCGAGATGAGCGGAGTGCGGCGGCCCGGTCGAGAGCAGCGCGTGGTATTGCCTGCGCCCAATCAGCCGAGTCGCGGCGGAGGTCGCGGCCGGAAGCCAACCGACCTGTCGGTCCGGAAAGCATAAAAAGCCTGCGCTCTCACGTAAGATGGCTCCGGCAAAGCTTCGTTTTGGAACGTTCGGGGAGGCCACAACCGTGCGGGCTTTCGACGGGCTTAAGCGGTCGCGTACGCGGACCACGTCAGCCGTCGACTGACACCCGGCAAGCTCTCTCGATACGACGTCGACATTCCAACCAAGCTCGGAGAGATATTTTTTCATATAACCGGCGCGTAGCGCTCCCGCTTCGGGTTCCGGCGGAAAATAATACGAGAGCAGCAGTGCGTTTCTCATGAGGCTCGAACTCGCAGAAGCTGCTTCGCACGCTCCACCAAGGCCGAGCGCGCAGACTGGGATCGATGCGTCCCATATGCGATCAGGCGCGCCCCGAGCCCACGTTTGAAGCGCTCGACGCCCGGGAGCCCTTCGCTGGCACCAAGGTTATACCAGCGAACACCGCGCGCGCAGGCCTGCTGCATCATGGCGGAGTTGAGCGCATTGCTGGGACGCATCGTGCCGAATTCGGCGCGCATCGCAGCCGAAAAGAAAAACGCTTCCGAGCGTCCGTACAGCATCACGCCGCCGGCAATCACTTGATTGTCGAGCTTCGCGAACCAGAACTCAACATCAGACGACCCGTGCAAAGCTTCGAATAACGCGGCCGGAATGGCGGGCTTATCCAATCCCCATCGCTCGCTGGCATCGCACAGCAGCGCGTAGTACGCGCCGACGGCATCGCTGGAACGATCGATTTCACACCTCACGCCGCGCCGAAACGCTTGCCCCGCCATGCGGCGAGCCCGGCCGTCCCATCCGGCAATGACCGCTTCGAACCCGGCGGTCAAATCGACGGCGGCCGTGGAAAAGCATGGATCGCCGGCCGGGGGAAGCCCCGGGTCCAGCGGCCACAGCGTCAGCGCCACTCTGTCGCCGATCGAACCGAGTGCGCGAACCAGCGATTCGTAGTGCGCCGGTACGAGTTCGCCGCCGGTCACGGGTAATAATGCAGTGTACGAACCCAGCGGCATGCCCGCGTATTCGTTAAGCCGCAGGCGCGACCGCGAGCGCATTAACGGGAGAATGCATTCCATTCCGTCCGAAAAGCGCACGCGCACGGGCGAACTGAGAAGCCCCGGAAAGGCAGCCGCACAGGCGGCAGCCCACGAGGTGGTCGCAAAGAACGTCGCCGGAGGAGAGGCGCGCTGCGCGTCTTCCCAGTCGCCGGTACGTGCGGGCTGAATACCCACAACAGAAATCCGTTGGTCCACGCTTGTAGCATGCCTCAAAATTGCGCCAGAGCCGTGGGACTTTTGAGACCTATCGAAGGGCCGAGCGTCCATCGCATTTTCGGGTTGCCGATGTAAGATATGAACCATGCCAACTCTTCTGCGGGCGTTCGTCCTTTGCGTCGGCACCTGCGCCGTAGGGATGGCCTGCAGCGCGCTGCAGCACCCGCGAGCCGCGCTTGCTCTGGTGGAGAGCGCGGCGGTGCGGGCGCCGTCTTTCGATGCGATCGGGAATCCGATTACGATCGTCCAAAGCCGCGACGCCGCGCCGCCCTCCGCCGCCCTCGCGACCTTTCTGCCCGACCTGCCGGGGGGCGCGGGCTTAAAGGCGTTTTCGTTGGCGACCGCTCAGACCGTGCAAAAAGCCGACGAGTTCTGGTCCGTGAACCCGGCCGCCATTCATGCCGTGTACTTCTCGTCGCTGCGCTTCGACACAGCCTATCGCCCGCCCAATCCCAATAGCTATCTGCCTTGGATGCAAACCCACGAGCAGGATTTCGTACACGTCGGCGATCCGGGGATGCTTTCGGGAGAGCGCTCCGGTTTAGGGTGTGCGTGGACGTGGCTACCCGATGCACGGCAACCGCAGCGGTACAACGTTTATGGCCGTCGCGGCGAATTACTCGCGTCAACTGCCGCAACGGATCACCCTTCAGCGCTGATCCGAGCGTCGGCGCGCATTTACGTCAACAGTGTGTTGGACGGAAACGACGTGCCGTACACCTCGATCGATAATCGAACGGGAAGCCGAGTTCCCGCGTCGTGCCAGGATCGCGGTTTGGTGCGGCCGATATTCACGCTCCCATCTCGCACGCCCGATTCGGGCGGTATGCTGTTCTTTACCGGTAGCGTGGACTCGATCGGTTCTGCGGTGGCTCCGCGACTGGAGTACCTCTATCATCCACGAGCGGGTAGCGCGATTGAGTCCGTGCCGATGCGGGGAGGGCCGACGCATTGGGCGATTACCACCGGCCTGCCGATAGGCGGCAACGGCCGCTGGTTCGGGTCGGTCGCGTTGCGCTATTGCTCCGAAAACGCCTGTACCGACTGGTGGGTGGACAATCCGAATAATCGCGCGGCGTTCCCGCGCTACAACGATCATACGTGGATATTAAACGACTGTTCGCCGCAAGAACGCAGCGACGCGATCCGGATGATCGGTTACTTACATCAGCGGCTGAATAACGATGCGATCGAACTCGACGACATCGTGGATACGGTCGCTCGCCTGCGGCCCGAAACCTATCCCGAGCAAAATCCGTCCATGTGGACGAATGCCGATGTGTACCGTTGCGATAGCGTCGAATGGCCACGATCCGCGCACGCCGCGCTCGCGCATCTCGGCATCAAAACGATTCTCAACGGCGGCCCACAAGGCGCAGATTTTTCCGGGGACGGGAGAATTTACGAAGACGTTCCTTGGTCGGCGGGTGTGGGCGGGCCGTATCCCGCGACTCTGGCCGGTTGGCGCCGAACGATGTCCGACATGCTCGCCGATTTGCGCGCGGGGCGCATCGTCTGGATGATCCCCACGGGTAACCAAAACTTCACGTCCCGCTCGGCGCTCGCCCGCCAATATAGCTTCGCCGTCTACGAATTGCTCAAGTATGCGCCGTTCGACGACCGCAACGGCGGCCTGTATTATGGGATCAGCGCGTTAACGCAGACGACGTTTCCCGATCTATTCGTCGGTCTCGGGCCGCCCGCCGTCGCGCGTCCCCGTTCGCTTGCGCAGCTCTTCGACTCCTCAGTCGGCATGTACGCGCGCCGCTATGCGAATGCGACGGTATTCGTCTGTCCCCCGGGGAGCGGCGGTTGCCAACCAGTCGAATTCAAAGCGACGCGTTACGCACTCTCTGTAGATACAAACCCGGAAAGCCGGACGCTAACACCCATAAATCGTATGGCGTTAGCGCCCGGCCAAGCTGCGATCGTATTAGACCGTCCTTCTTAACGGTCTGCGCTTACCACGGCGCTTGCACCGTCGCCGTTCCGCTCGGGCCCACCTGGAAGTAAAACTTCTGCGGGCTGGTGCTTGCGTTTCTTACCGTAAAGCGTACTCCTAACAGATTGTTGGTAGCGGTCGACGGTTGTCCCGCTCCGGGAATACTGTAGGTGTAGGTTGCGGCTTTGAGCACCTGCGACGCGCTTTGAGAACCCACCACCGAAAGGACGGACGAACCCGTGGAACTGACGCGCAGTACTTCCACTTTGGAGAGGGTCAGCGCAGTGTTCGCTCCGTCAATCGCGTAGTGAATCGTATAGGTGCCCGATGGCCAGGACGTTTTGGATAGGACGCCCGCAGCGGTGAGCCAGCCGTGGGTGATCGTCGCACCCGCCGGGACGGTGATTCCTACGCCTCCGGAGATCCCGCTTGGGCTACTGCTCATCATCAGGCCCGACGGATTGCCGGCGGCTAATGTGAACACGCTGCTCGTATACGATGTGCCCTGTGAGATCGGCTTAAATAGATTCGCCGAGGAGCTTGTCGCAGGCGTAGGTGACGCTCCCGGTGTAGTGCTTGCCGTTACGGCAGGCGTAGGTGTAGCCGTAGGCGCCGTACTGGATTTTCCGACGAAGATCGCCGCTTGATCCGGACCGAGCTTGACGCTTGAAACCGTCTGCAAGGACGTCGTGCCGCCTTGCTCCAGGGAGCCGCCATTGATCACCAAACGGCTGTATCCCGCCGGTACCGCGATCGTTGCGGTCGATGCCGACTGGCTCGGATTGACGATCACCCAACCATTGGCAAAGTGCCGCTCGTAGGCACCGTGGGCCGCGACCCACGCGGCGCTGATGTTGCTGAAGGTCTGCGAGGGGCTGCCCAGGGGCGCTGCAAGTTCGGGGAATGTTTGCCCCATGCCCAGCGACGTTTCGAGATCGTAGTAGGTGTTAGGACTGCACACCAAGAGGTACGAGCCGAAGATGTACGACCGGACTCCCGCGTCGGTCGACCCGTCGGAGAGAACGCGCGCTTTTAGATGATCGTTCTGCGCGATGTTATAGACGTTATTCATCGTACTGATCCAGTACGACGTCGGCGCATAGTGCCAGCTGCTAACGTCGTAGGCGAATTCTTCCACTTCCACACCATTGACGTGCGGCGCCAAAGCGGCAGCGACGGAGGGGTTGGAAAAACCGTTTGCAGAGATCTGAATGGTGCTCGGAACGGCCGCACGTAAAGCGACGTATTGTGCCGCGACACCGGAGAGATACTGCTGGTCCGAATAGCCGTACGGAAACGCGTCGGGGCGGGTCTGGACGAAATACTCGTCGGTATCGTCGAGGAGGGCGCCTTTATATTTACCGGATTGGGCTACTGAAGTGATGTAGGAAGCCAGCAGCTTCTGCCATGCCGGCGAGGCGGGATTCATCAGATAGTTATTTGCATAGCGGCCGAAGTGCAGACGGTTGTTAGGGGATGTTACATAATAGGATTGGCCGGCGGCCGGTAAGGACACGCCGCTCGTAGTATCCACCACTCGATAGGCGATGCCGCCGTAGAATCCGCTAGGAATGCTCACGGTAACCGCCCCGTGGTAAACGTTCGATGAGCCGAGCGACATCGACGTCGATACGGGCTTCGTTGTCGTGGTCGGCGCGACTTCGGTCTGCAAGACCATGTGCGCGCCGCTCGAGCTGCCATGCACCGAAACGCTCAACGTCACCGTGTGTCCCGGAGCGGGCTGAGCTGAGAGCGAGTAGCTCGGTGAATCGAGGTTCAGCGTGCCCGGCGCCGAGGCTACTGCCGATTCCGCCCACGAATAGGGGGTCGACGCGCCGCCGATGATGCTTTGAACGCTAAAGAAGTACTTCTGCCCAAGCGCCAGGCCGGTTACCTTATACGATGTTTGCCCGGCTGCGACGGTCGCGACATGAGAGAGCGATGTTGCGGATGTGCCCCTATATATCGCATATCCACCGATCGTCACGCCGCGTGCATCGGGCTTCCAATTCAGCGTCACAGCGGAAGCGGACGGCACGAGCGTTAGCGTAGCCGGATCCGACGTGTG
>Ga0307374_10003590_pt1 | contig 26367 bp, 23 predicted proteins | sample OX3MG_FD_202532 | JGI IMG/M metagenome (GOLD analysis project Ga0307374, IMG submission 202532) | Soil microbial communities from Risofladan, Vaasa, Finland - OX-3 | ecosystem: Environmental > Terrestrial > Soil > Coastal area > Acid sulfate soil | place: Finland: Risofladan, Vaasa | collected...
GCGAGCAGGTGCGCCTAGCAGGCAAGGGGGCGCCCGACCCTCGTACCGGTCGCAGGGGGGACCAGGTGGTCCGACTCCGGGTGGTAATCCCGACTAAGTTGACCGATCGGCAGCGCCACCTGCTTCGCGAGCTCGCCCCCCCTGATGGCAAGCCTCATCCGGTCCGGCGCGGGTTCTTTGAACACATCAAGGAGGCTATCGGCATCTGACGGCGAGGCACCTCCTTAGGCTTGCCAGGGGGCGGGTATCACCGGCTTGGGATGACTCCATCCCCCCAGGGAAGCTGGGGGGAGTAATGAGTTTGGAGTTGATCCTGATGGCTCTTTGGGATCCATGGAGCGACCTGTTTAATCTGCAGTCGGAGACGGCCCGGTGGGCTGATGAGGCGCTGGAGACGGGGCCGCACCTCTCGTCGGCCTCTGACGGCGGCTTCGGCTTCAGGGTGCACCGGCAACTTACCTGCTCCTGGATACCCGTCAACGCGACTGAGCGTTTGTGGTCGGGGCCCAGTCCCCGGCCGCAGCACCGAGGAGGCGGAGATCACCGCCGGCCGGGGAGTCCTCACCATCAGAGGTCAGCGGAAGGTGCGCGACGACGAGCAGTCTGACGGCACCTGTATGCGGAGGGAGCGCAGCACTTACTCGGCGGTTCGGAAGCTGACTCTCCCTTCCGACGTCAAGGGGGACCAGATCAGCGCCAGCTTTCTAAACGGGGTTCTCAGGGCCCTCAGAGGGTTTGCTTGACAGCTATTGGGCCTGCTGAATCGGGCAGCGCTGAGCTCACTGGCTCTCGCAGCAGGGTCGCGAGCTGCTCGGGGCTCCGGACCATGAAGGGCTCTTCCAGCAGGTGATGCCAGGCGGTGGTGTCCGACCCCAGGATTGCCGGGTTGAAGTAGATTCTCGGAGAGAGCCGGGCGTGGAGCCGGAAATGGTCGTCAGACTCGCCGGCTGGGCTGGGATAAAGGGCGAGATTAAAGGAGACCACTCCATCGTCGGCCAAAGAGCGGAGTGCCGCGCACAGACCTGCGGCAAACTCATGGATGGCGTCTGCGGGCAGTTCTTCGAGCGAGCGATGCCGGGGAAAGATGACTAGGAGGTCTGAGACCACGCTCTTGGACACAAAGGCCGTCAACCAGGTGGTGTGGTGGGCCTCCGCTATGAACCGCTCTCCCAGCTTCTTCTCGCAGAATGGCAGCCGGTCCCAATACCGTTGGCCGTGCCGGTCATAGAAGGTACGACTGCTGCGAACCTCCTGCTCCAATAGGTTCCCTGGCCGATCGGTTGAAAAACCTTGCAGGTGGGCGTGTATCTGGGTGGCGCCTGCTAGTGGCATGTAGTTCCATGTCACCAGAGAAAAGCTGCCTGGCGAGGTTGGCTCGAGCGCCCGGAAGTACTCTTGCAGCGCCTCAAGACCGTTGGCGATCTGGGTGGGAGTGAACTGCTCGGGCGAGAGGAAGTGCTGCTCAGTCAGCACTACCACCACGCTGTGGCGATCGTAGGGGCTTAGATTCGGGAAGAGAGTCGCCTCGCCGCGGCTAATCCTGCCATCTACAGCCTGAGCGAGAGGCAGGAGTGGGGTGGCTTGCAGCACCAGTTCCGGACAAAACGGACATCCCTGTCGGCTCCGGAGCACCACCTCGGAGAGATCTGCCCGCTGCAGGTGGAAGCCTTGGAAATGGGCGAGACGCCCGCTCCTCGAGGTGAGCGGGTCACGCCTCAGCTCGACCGCCATCGTCACCTCCTCCACGGCGCCATCTGAATTGGGCACGAGGTAGGACGCTGTCCGTAGCTCTCTGGGGAACGCCAGGGTGACGCCGCTGGAGTCGTTGGTCAAATCGCCCTGGGGGCTATCTGTCAGCACCTGCGGCCTCCATGTCGCCGGACCGTGACAGCAGGGCCACGGCAGCTACGGTGGCGGCCAGGATGGTGCGTAGATTCCGTGGGCCCAGCGAGACCAGGGCCGCACCGCGCGCCGATAGGTACTTCAACTCCTCAGGACCAAGCCCTCCCTCGGGACCCACCACCAGCGCCGTCCCTTCAGCCGGGCTCCACGGGACTGAGGCGAGTGCCAGCTCACCGGAGCTGTCGCACGCCATCATTTGGGGCCGGTCTGGCGCGCTCAGGATGCGCTCCACCGCCTCTTCCAAGGAGCGAACTCCCTTGACCTCAGGCACCACGTGGCGACCGGCGAGCTGGGCAGCTTCCCTGGCGATTCGTTGCCACCTGTTCTGTCGGTGGGAGCGCTGGCCCTGATCCAAGCGCGGCACGGTCCTCTCAGTGACCACCGGCCAGATCGAGGCCACCCCGACCTCCGCCAGCCGCTCGCAGACTTCTCCCATTCCTTGACCCTTGGGGATGGCCTGGATCACGTGGAGTCGGGCGGCTGGTTCTCGTTTGACGTCGCGGGACGAGACCACGTTCCCGATCACTGTCTCTGCGGTCACGGTGCTCAGCTGAACCAGGTGCTCTCTACCCGGCTCGCAGACCACCGTGATCGTGTCTCCACGGCTCGCTCGCAACGAGCGAGCAAGGTGGCGGGCATCCTCGCCCACGATCTGAACAACCCCTTCGAGGCTCACCTGCCGCGGAGCGAGGAGAAAGGTGGGCACCGACCGAGTTTACTTCCCGATCGTGATCGAGTAGCGGTTCGCGGCTTACCCGCTTGGGTGGATACCATCGTTGTGTGGAGTGGCCTTCTTCCAGTCAACTGCGGGCGGTGGAGGTTGAGCCAGGGGTGCAGATCGCGGTGCACGAGGTAGGAGAGGGGCCGCCCCTACTCCTCATCCCTGGACTCGGTACCGACCATCACGCCTTCGTCTGGAACATTACCGAACTCGCCCAGCGTTGGCGGTGCCTGGTGGTCGACCAGCGCGGCATCGGCGCTTCCGACGCTACGCCGGGGCCTTACTCCATGGAGCAGCTGGCCGACGACGTCGGCCGAGTTCTCGAGCGCCTGGCCCCCGGTGGGGCCTTTGTGTTTGGAGTTTCGATGGGCGGGATGGTCGCTCAACATCTGGCGATTCGGCACCCCACCGCGGTGCGGTCGCTGATCCTCGGCTGTACCGGACCTGGAGGCCGGCTGGCGGTGCGAGCTGACCCGGCCGACACGAGGCTACTGTTGGGAGGCGACGCCAAGGAACCCGGACTGGCCTACCGGGTCGCGTGCCAAGTGCTGTACGAGCGGCGCTGGCGAGAGGCTCACTCTGAGGTCATCGAGGACGCCGTCCACTGGCGAGCAACACATCCAGTGCGGCCCGGAGTATTCGCCGCCCACTGGGCGGCCATCAGGCACCACGACACGGGCGACAGGCTCGCCCAGATCACCGCCTCAACTTTGGTGCTTCACGGCACGTCTGACGTTGTTATGCCCCCAGGCAACGGGGCCATGTTGGCAAGCAGGATTCCTGAATCGGCTCTGCACTGGCTGCCGGGCCGCGGGCACATGTTCTTCCAGGAAGACCCAGGCGGTACCCTGGCACTGCTTCAGGGTCACCTCACGCAGTAGCTTGGTCGGGTCCGGTTAGTGGTGCGGGCCAAGACGAACGCAGCCACTTTCCAAGGGGACGCCTCAGCTGATTCCGACGAGACCGGAACTGGCCGCCAGCCACGCTGGCGCTCGGAAAGTTACAATCCCAGTTCGGCATAGATCAGCTGGCCGGGAAGTCTCGGCATTGAACCTAATGGGCTTTAGGAGGTGAAATCCACTGTCGGAGGTAAAGCTGCGGGAAGGGGAGTCGTTCGAGAGCGCGCTTCGTCGCTTCAACAAGAAGATCAAGCAGAACGGCATTCTCACCGAGGTGCGTCGTCGGGAGTTCTACGAGAAGCCCAGCGTTCGCCGGAAGAAGAAGACCATGGCGGCTCGGAAGCGGCGGGCAAAGCAGGTTTAGGCCCAACTCAAGTCCCCGCATCTGGAGTAGCGGTCTCGTTCTCACGCGCTCTCAGTGTGTCGGAGCGTCGCTTTGCCCGCGATTGCGAGCTTTCCCAGTTGCTTGAGGAGGCGCTCGTCGATCTGGGGCTGAGCGGCTCCTCGGTGGCGTGTCGGCTGACCACGGCCCACGAGGTTCGACGGCTGAACCGGCGCTTTGCGGGAGTCGACGCCGCCACAGATGTGCTGTCCTTTCCGGCCACCGATCTGGGGGATAGCAGTGGCTTTCGCATCCCTCCGGGAGAGAGCGAACAGTTGGGAGACATCGTGATCTCCGTCCCGACAGCCGTCCGCCAGTCCGAAGAGGCAGGCGGCGATCCCACCGCGGAGCTCTGTCTCCTTGCGGTTCATGGTCTGCTGCATCTGCTGGGGCATGATCATTACCTGGCAGGCGAAGCATCGCGAATGACCGCAGCCACCCGCCAACTGCTCGCCAGGCACGCAGCCCGCCGCGGCGTCTTACCGCCTCAGGTTCCGCAGCTGCAGCCGTCCGCGTGAGCGTTTCACCCCTTCTCGTGATTGGACTTGGCAACCCCGGGCCGGACCACCGCCACCAGCGTCATAACGTAGGAGCCGAAGCGGTCCAGGCCCTGGGCGACAGGGTCGGAGCTAAGCGTGGTCGATATTCTGGGCCGGCCACCGTTGCCCGAGCGCAGTGGGGCCAAACGGAGTTGATCCTCGCGCAGCCACTTACCTTCATGAACTCATCTGGTCAGGCCGGCGCTCACCTGACCCGCACATTTGGTGTGGAGTTGGATCGAGTGGTGGTCGTCTATGACGACTTGGATCTAACCGTGGGGCGCCTACGGCTGAGGGCCGGGGGCAGCCCGGGAGGCCACAATGGCATCAAGTCCCTCCAGACTCATTGGCGCTCTCAGATGTTCGCCAGGGTGCGAATCGGCATCGGACGACCTCCCGAGGGAGTTGACCCAATCGACTACGTCCTGGGGCATCCGACGGGTGTTGAGCGAGAGCAATTGGCGGCCGCAAAGGAGCGGGCGGGGGACGCGGTCCTGAAGTTGGCGGACTGCGGGTTGGAGGAGGCAATGACGGAGTTCAACCGGATTGGGCGACACCCCGGTGGAGGGCCCCACGATGGCAACAAGAACTCTGACTGAGAGCGCGGTGAGACCAGCTCTCGGCAGCTCTCAGCGCACACTGCTGGCCCGGGTCGGTGAATCTCCTCTTGGGCAAGCCCTCAGCGGCTGGAGGGATCGCGGCCTGGGACGAGCCCAGATGGGCGGCGTCCTGCACGCGGGGACCCCTCTGATTGCGGTGCTGGTTCAGCGGCTTCTTGGGCGCACCGTCTGCCTCTTGGTGGCTGAGCCGGAGGCTGCCTGGCAGGAGGTCGCGACCTGGCTGGGCGGGGAAGAGGGAACCAGCCTTTTCCCGGCGGCCGACACCCTGCCGTTCGACCGGGTGGCTCCCGCATCGGCCATCGTGAGACACCGACTCCAGACCCTGCGGGACCTGACCTCCGGTCGGGGTGGGGTTGTGGTCACCTCGGCAGAGGCTGTCCTGCGTCCGACCCTGTCGAAGGAGTGGGTTGGAAGCTGGCTGGCGGAGCTCAAGCCCGAGCGAGAGCTGGCGCCTGAGCGAATGGCTCAGCTTCTTTTGGAATCGGGCTATCGGCAGGAATCGATTGTGGCTCGCCCCGGTGACTTCGCCAGGCGAGGAGGGATCATCGACTGCTTTCCTCTTGACAACCGCCCTTGGCGAGCGGAGTGGGAGGGCAATCGAGTGGCCGGTCTTTGGCGCCTAGACCCGGAGACGCAGGGATCCCGGGCCAAGCTCCATGCGGTGGAGCTGATGCCAGCTCGGGAGTTCCCCTTGGATCGCGAGACCCTGACGCTTGCTGCCCAGCGAATCGCCGATTGGGAACTTGGGGAGCTTCGACAGGATGTCAGGGAACGGTGGGCGGCTGACCTTGACATGATCTCGAGCGGTGGTCTACCAGATCCGATCGACGCCCTCGGGCCCCTCCTTGCCGACCCTACTCATACTCTGCTGGTCCACCTGCCGGAGGACACCGTCTTCATAACCGAAGACTGGGCCCGACTCGGGCGCCTTTGCTCCACCTGGCTTGAGGAGGTGGAGTCGATTCGGGCAGCGGAAGTCGCTCGGGGAGAGCTGCCCAAGGAGCTGCCCTTGGCCGTCGCCCAGCTGGAGGAACTGGGCGGGAGGATACGGTCATCTGACTGGCTGGACCTCACGCGTGAGGTAGGTGGTCAGGATCACCTCCTGAGCGACGCGGCGATGATCGCCGCACCAGCCTTCGCAGGCAGCATGGAAGCCTTTCAACGATGGGCGGACGAGTTTCGGGCAGGGGAAGGCACCGTCCTGGAGCTTGGGCTCCAGGAATCCAGGGTGACCGAGCTAGTCGAGGAGCGTGGCCTTCGGCCGACCGCCGTAGAGAGCTTCTCCGCCGCGGCGACCCCGCTCCCGACGGGAGGACTGGTAGTCGGTCCTGGTGATCTCAGATCAGGACTCATCCTGGGTGACGCCGGCGTCGCGGTGATTGCGGACTCGGACCTCTTCGGATCCCAGAAGCGGCGGCCCTCTGCTCTCCTGCGATCGGTTCACAGAGCTGAGTCCAGCGCCGCCGGCCGGCTGAGACACGCTCCAGGGTCCAGTGGTGACCCTTCGGTCTTTCGCTTCAAGCTTGAGCCAGGCGATGTGGTGGTCCATCGCGATCACGGGCTGGGCAGGTTCGTCGGCATGCGCCGCGTGAGTGACGGGCAGACCGAGCGCGAGTACATGCAACTCGAGTACGCGGATGGCAACAAGCTCTACGTCCCTGCCGAGCATCTGGACAGAGTCGAGCGCTATTCAGGCGGCGCAGATTCGTCACCAACCCTTTCGCGGCTCGGATCTGGTGACTGGGAGCGCACCAGGCGCTCGGTCCGTCGGCGCATCGATCAGATCGCCGAGGACCTCGTGGAGCTATACGCCCTGAGGCGCAAGGCGAAGGGGCACGCCTTTCCGGCTGACACTCACTGGCAGCAGGAGATGGAGGCATCCTTCCCTTATCAGGAGACCAGGGACCAGCTCATGGTTCTGGATGACATAAAGCGCGATATGGAGTCGGAGCGGCCGATGGACAGGTTGTTGTGTGGGGACGTCGGCTTCGGCAAGACTGAGATTGCGCTGCGGGCCGCTTTCAAGGCCGTGGAGGGTGGCCAGCAGGTAGCCGTGCTGGTCCCCACCACGGTGCTGGCGCAGCAGCACTTCCTCACTTTCCAGGACCGGTTGACCGCCTTTCCAATCTCCGTAGAACAACTTTCCCGGTTGCGTACCGAGGACGAGGCCAAGCAGGTGATGGCAGGGCTTGCCCAGGGCACGGTTGACATCGTCATCGGGACGCACCGGCTGCTTCAGAAGGACGTCCGGTTCAAGCGTCTCGGGCTGGTGGTGCTGGACGAGGAGCAGCGATTTGGGGTGCGCCAGAAGGAGCGCCTCAAGCAGCTGCGCACCTCCGTGGACATTCTCTCCTTGTCCGCCACTCCCATTCCCCGGACGCTGCACATGGCGCTGGCGGGAATACGCGACCTATCGGTGATTCGGACCCCGCCGGAGGGGCGTTTGCCAATTCGCACCTACGTGACCGCCAAAGAAGACGGCCTGATCCAGGATGTGATCCGACGGGAACTTGCTCGCCGCGGTCAGGTCTACTACGTCCATAACCGGGTGCACAGCATGCTGCGCGAGGTGGAGCGCCTTCGTGAATTGGTCCCCGAGGCCCGCTTGGCGATAGCTCATGGGCAGATGGATGAGCGGGAGCTGGCCAGGGTGATGGTGGCCTTTAGCCAGGGTGAGGTTGACGTCCTGTGCTGTACCACGATCATCGAGAACGGGCTGGACATTCCCAACGCCAACACGCTGGTGGTTGACGACGCCTCCCGTCTCGGACTGGCCCAGCTGTACCAGCTAAGGGGGCGTGTCGGGCGCTCGGGCCAGCGCGCCTACGCCTACTTTCTCTACGATCCAACCCGTTCGTTGACTGAGCAGGCGGACAAGCGACTCGACGTCGTCGCCGACCTGCAGGATTTGGGCTCCGGGTTCGCCCTGGCGCTCAAAGACCTGGAGATTCGGGGGGCCGGGAACGTGCTGGGGGAGGCGCAGCACGGCGACATCGCCGCCGTCGGCATGGAGATGTACAACCATCTGCTCCATCAGGCGGTCCTGGCGGCTCAGGGAGAGGAGCTGGTGGAGTCTCCCGCACAGGTCTCGGTAGCGCTGCCCCTGAGGAGCCTGCTGCCGCCGACATACATCCCCGACGAGAGGCTGCGGCTCAGGGTCTATCAGCAGTTGGCAGCAGCGACCAGCGAGGCGGAGTTGGAGGAAACTGCCCGGAACCTCCGCCAACGCTTCGGCCCACGGCCGAGCGAGGTCGAAAACCTGTTGGTCACACTTAGAGTCCGCCTAGTCGCGGCGGCGGCTGGCGCGGCAGCGGTTGAGACGGACCGTGATTGGATCTCGGTCCGATTCGAGCCGGGTCACGGCGTTCGTCTCGGTGAGCTCGTAGCCGAGATGCCCAGGATCGCGGAAGCAAGCACAAACCGCCTGCGGCTGAGCGTGGCGGCGGCGGGCTCAGCGTGGCTGGACCTGTTGATCGGCCTGCTGCGACGGGCAGGGGAATCTGGTGCGCCCACCGCGGTGACCCACGAGGCGACGCCGTGACCTCCGACACACCTTCTGAGTTGAGTCGGCTGTTCGCGGTGATGGCCCAACTTCGGGGTCCAGACGGGTGCCCATGGGATCGGGCCCAGGATCACCGCAGCCTGCTTCCCCACCTGTTGGAGGAGACGCACGAGCTGATCGCTGCAGTAGAGGCTGGCGATCTCCAGGAGATTGCGGAAGAACTGGGCGATCTGCTGGTCCAGGTGGCCATGCACACCGCGATCGCAGCCGAGCGGGGCGGGGTCGATCTAGCGGAGGTTGCCTCACTCGCCACCACCAAGATGATCTCCCGCCACCCCCACGTGTTCGAGGGCGCCGAGGTGTCAGGCGAGGAACAGTTGCTTAGGAGTTGGGAGCTGCTGAAGCGCCTCGAGAAGCCGCATCGCGCCTCCGCCCTGGACGGTATCCCGGAGTCTCTTCCGGCGCTCGCCCTGGCGTCATCCTTCCAGCGTCGAGCGATCCGGGCGAACTCTGCAGTCGGGCCGCCTGTGCCGGCCGGAGCGGAGACGATGCCCCGATTGCAGGCCGCGCTGGAGGATCACGCCGGAGCCTCTGACCAGTTGATTGGTGAGCTCCTGTGGTCTGTCGTGGGACTCGCCCGCGACCTGAAGGTCGATCCCGAGGGGGCTCTGCGGCGGTCTGCGTGGTCGTGGGCCTCCTCGTACCGTGAGGCGGAGGGGGCCGTGGGGAACTCCGAGCCTGAAGCCTGAGAACCGGTCCGGGCCACCGGCTGGAACAGGGCCGCTCCCGGGGGTCTATACTGCGTAGCCAACCAGCCAGAATCTTCCCTGCAACCGCCAAGCCGAGCACCCACCACACGTTCCACCACATCCGAGCTGATGGCGACGGGTCCTCATGGGGCCTCATCCGCGAAACTCGTGTTCGCTGGATTCTGTTCCGGCGCTCCCGCCGATTGGAACCGTGGCAGTTGCTGGTCGTCGTCGCTGCGTTGATGGCCTGCGGGATCGCTGTGGCCGCGTATTCCTCCTATCGAGGCGATCAGCGACTCCGCTTGGAGCTGGCCCAGCTACAAACCCAAACCACCGCTCTGGGGGGCCAAGTGCAGGCACAGCAGCAGGAGGTGGGGTACTCCACCTCGCCGGCGTGGCAGGCTGAGCTAGCGCGCGCACAGGGGCTGGCGTTGGCGGGCGAGCAGACCTATGCGATTGAGAGCGCAGCGGCAGCGGCCGGACCGGGGCCGGCTGAGCAGGGAGTCCAGAAAGTGGGGTCGGTGGTTGAGACGATGGCCCGGGCCGCCGTAGCGATGGGCTGACAGCAGAGTCCTGACAGCTGCCGGCGGTGGTCAGGACCGCGGTCGACGGCAACCGCTTTCCGTAGCCATAGGGGAGGCTGTACCGTTCACCTCTGCGTGCGAATCTTGAGAATTTGCTCCACCCTGGTCCTCTTGCCGGGACTTGTCCTGACCGGTTGTGGTGGATCCACGACCCAGGCAGCTGCCCACTCGTCTGTCAGGGCCGCTCCCTACCCTGGTAGCGGCATCTCCGGGTTCCAGGCCGCGGACCTGACCTGGATCAGCGATCAACAGGGGTGGGCGCTGGGTGTTGCACCAGGTTGCTCGGGGCAGCGTTGCGCAACGGTGCTTGAGACCACCGACGGTGGTCGGCAGTGGACAACGGTTACTGACCTTCACGCCTGCCTCGTGGAGGCCGCGCCGGTCGGGTGCCCGGCAGGAGTTCCTGAGGTGGGCCATATCCGGTTTGCAAACGCCGACGTCGGCTATGCCTACTCCGCCTCCGGGGGACCATACTCTCTGACCGCCAATGGCGGCCTCTCATGGACGCTCCAGACCGGACGAAATGTGAGCGCAATCAAGGTCGCGTCCGGGACTGCGGTGCGGGTGAGTTTTTCGCGTACGGGGTGCCCGGGTCCGTGCGACTGGTCGATTGACCAAGCGGCGCTGGGAGAGAACGTCTGGCAGACCCTCTACACGGCCCCGAGCTCGGTCAACCAAGCCAAGGTGCTCCTGCTGCGCCAGAGGCCCAACGACATCTACGTCGCCTCTGTGGGGATCGCCCAGTCGGGGGCTGCCGCACCGACGGCGCAGCTGGTGGCGTCCAGCGATGGAGGGGCCACCTGGCAAAGGCATGGAGATCCCTGTGCGGCTTCCGTTCCTACCTATCAGACCACCAATCTGGCCGTTGCCCCAGGCGGGGTCCTGGTGGCCCTCTGCGCCTCGACTCGATCATCACGCTCCGGGGTTGTGGTGTCGACTGACGGAGGAGACCACTTCGTCCAGCTTCAGCTCCTCCCAAGTACCATAAGGGGAGCTTTCACCGAGGTGGCCGCCACTGGCCCAGCGGATATCTTCGCCGCAGTCCCCGGGGTCGAGCTGGCGGAGTCGACCAACGGTGGGCGACGGTGGGCGGTGGCGATCACGATCAGGCCCGAACCCCAATCCAAGGGCCCGACGTCCTCATTCCTTGGGTTCGAAAGCCCCTTGGTCGGACGGTGGATCGGACCCCCTGACGTCCTTTGGACAACCACAAATGGGGGAGCCACCTGGTCGCCCCGGAAGTTTTGAGGGCACTCCTAGGCGGCGCAGCGGTGGCGGTACCTGGATTCGAACCAGGGACAACTCGGTTATGAGCCGAGCGCTCTAACCCCTGAGCTATACCGCCTGATGCCTGCGGCGCTCAGTCGGAGAGCGTTGCGGCGCCAAGATTCGAACTTGGGACCTTCGGGTTATGAGCCCGACGAGCTGCCACTGCTCCACGCCGCCCGCAGATTGTAACCCAGCTCGGGTGCCGCGTCAAAGTTGACCTATGGATTCTGAGGAACGGAGGGCACCAACAAACGCAAGCAAGCCCATGCGGATGATGTTTGGGGCGCTGGCGAGCCAGCCTCCTGACTCTCCCTGCCGAAGGAGACATGGCTAACCCGTTCGCCCCCTCATCGGGTCGAAGAACACAGGATCTGCCGCGGCGGCCAGCTCTCATCTCGGCAGAGATTGGGCCCAGCTCGTTGTGGATAGAATCACGGGGATGCCCGGACAGCGCCGCGCGGTCGCCTACGTCGTGATCTTCGCCGCCATACTGGCGATCGCCGTGATCGCGTGGCGCATGGCGCCGGGCCCCACCATTCCCACCCAACCCACGGGCACCCTCCAGCAGGCTCTCCAGAACTACCAGCTCAAGCTGGATGGCAAGCCGGTTCCGGCGGGAGCGATCATAATCAGCTCCAACCCCGCCCACCGGGCTCAGGTTCTCAACCAGAGTTCGCCGATCGACTGGTGGACCACCACGGGCAAGGAATATCAGACGGTGGTGGACGGCACCGACACCCAGACCTTCTTCAGCGACTACCGCTTCACCAATTACACAGTTCAAAATCCGAGTAACAACGTGTTTCTATTCACGCTCCTACCCCAGATAGTCATCGTGCTCGTGATTCTGGGCTTCCTCTGGTTCATGATGCGGCAGAGCCAGAGCGGTAACAGTCAGGCGATGTCCTTCGGGCGCAGCCGAGCCCGGCTGGTGGCGGGCGACAAGCCCCAGGTGACATTCGCCGACGTGGCCGGCGTCGATGAGGCCAAACAGGAGCTGGGCGAGATCGTGGAGTTTCTGAAGTACCCGGACCGGTTCACCTCTTTGGGGGCTCGCATACCCAAGGGGGTGCTCATGGTCGGACCCCCGGGCGCCGGCAAGACTCTGCTGAGCAAGGCGGTGGCGGGAGAGGCTGGCGTCCCCTTCTTCAGCATCTCGGGTTCTGAGTTCGTCGAGATGTTCGTGGGCGTTGGTGCCTCCCGTGTCCGTGACCTTTTCGACCAGGCGAAGAAGAACAGCCCCTGCATCGTCTTTGTAGATGAGATAGACGCCGTCGGCCGCCAGCGTGGCGCCGGCTTGGGCGGGGGCCATGATGAGCGTGAGCAGACCCTAAATCAGCTCCTGGTGGAGATGGACGGGTTCGAGACCAACACCCACGTTATCGTGATTGCCGCGACCAACCGGCCCGACGTGCTCGACCCGGCCCTGCTCCGGCCAGGGCGGTTCGATCGCCACGTCACCTTGGATAATCCTGACATTAGGGGACGGGAGGCGATTCTCAAGGTCCACGCCCGCAACAAGCCCTTGGACACGGCGGTGGACCTGATGGTCCTGGCTCGACAGACTGTTGGTTTCAGCGGTGCCGACCTGGCCAACTTGATCAACGAGGCCGCCATCCTTTCCGCCCGGCTGAGCAAAAAGGTGATCGGAATGCACGAGCTGGAGGAGTCCATTGCCCGGGTGATCGCGGGACCGGAGCGAAAGTCACGTCTAATCTCCGATCAGGAGAAGCTGGTAATCGCCTACCACGAAATGGGACATGCGCTGGTGATGCGCAGTCTTCCCCATTGCGATCCTCCCTACAAGATCAGCATCGTCAGCCGAGGCATGGCCTTGGGCTGGACCATGCAACTTCCTGAGCACGACAAGGTATTGGTGAGCAAGGCTGAGCTCACTGACCAGTTGGCGGGCATTCTGGGCGGCCGAGTCGCCGAGGAGATCCTGCTTGGCGACGCAAACATCACTACGGGTGCTTCGGACGACATCGGCAAGGCAACCAAGCTGGCTCGCCGCATGGTCACCGAGTGGGGCATGAGTGAGAAGCTGGGTCCGCTCGCTTTTGGAACCAAGGAAGAGCTGGTCTTCTTGGGGCGGGACCTAGGGGAGCACCGCAATTACTCGGAGGAGGTAGCCGGGGAGATCGACCAGGAGGTGCACTCGCTGGTCGACAATGCCTACCTCACGGCCAAAAAGGTGCTCACCCTTCGGCGCGGGACCCTCCAAGCGCTGGCAGACCATCTGATCGAAGTGGAATCGATGGACCGTGCCGAAATGGATGATCTGATCCAACAGGTGGAGGAGGGGACCCCAGCAGCTGCTGGGATGTAGCCCTAAACCCGTTCGGGGAGGGGTCGGGCCCAATCCGCGCAGCGTATTATTGATCCGGGCTGTGGCCCGTTGGCTCGTCCGCAATCCGCTTGGATCCCTGAGGTGACCGAGACGGAAGAAGGCATTGGCTTGGTTGGGGCTGGGCGCCTGGGAACGGCGCTGGGGCGACGCCTCATTTTGCGCGGCTACACAGTCAGCGCTGTGGCCTCCCGGTCTTCCGGCGGGGCTGCCCGGCTGGCCGCCGAACTCCACTGTGGAATGTTCGGGAGTGCCACAGAGGTCGTGGCAAACTCAGAGCTCACGGTTCTAACGGTTCCCGATAGCGCTGTAAGCAAGGTCTCAGGCGAGATCAGCGATAGCGCCGGACCAGAACTGACCGGCAAGGTCGTGGTTCACTGCGCTGGAGTCATGGGACTGGAAGTATTGTCCCGGTGCGCGGAACGAGGGGCTCATGTCGCGGTGGTGCACCCATTGGCCCCGGTCCCGGACGGGGACCCAGCCTGCCTCGAGGGCGCTTGGGCTACTGTCGAGGCTTCCCGGGGTGGTGGGAAGTTCGCCCTCCAGCTATGCCACCACCTGGGGTTAACGCCCCTGCTATGGAACGGCTATAACCGCAGTCTCTACCATGCGGCGGCGGTTATGGCCGGAGTGCTGCCCGTGGTCCTTGAGGGCCTCTCGGAGCGAGTGGCGAGGGACGCGGGGATGCCCTCCGAATCCGGGCCGGCTCTGCGCCAGCTGCTGGTGCTCGCCGCAGCCAACACGAAGCGGCTTGGCTCTGCAGGTGGCCTGACGGGCCCAGAGACGCGGCACGACTCGGAGACCAGTTCCCGTCATTTCCAGGCGTTGGCGAACGTGGATTCGCGGATGGCGGACGTATACCGGTTGCTACTGGAGCTGACGTCAGAGATGCAGGGCTTTCAAGCCCTGGGTGGAGGAAACCATGATGGCTGAGGCTCGGACGATACAGATCACGGACCTGTTGCGCTGGAAGCAGGAGGGCCGCACCTTCGCGATGCTGACGGCATACGACTTCACCACGGCCTCGCTCCTAGACCGGGCTGGGATCCCGGTGCTGCTCGTGGGGGATTCACTAGGAGGCACCATGCTCGGGCACCAGCTGCGCGACGGTGGTCCGGACACCCTCCCCGTCACGTTGGAAGACATGCTCTCCCACGCTCGCGCGGTCGCCCGTGGATCCCGCCATGCCCTGCTCGTGGGCGACCTGCCGTTCCTCTCCTACCACGTCGGACTGGACGCGGCGGTCATGGCGGCTGGACGTCTGCTCAAGGAGGCCGGTATGCAGGCGGTCAAGCTTGAGGGCGGAGGTGCGATGGTGGAGGTTGTCAGGCACCTGACGGAACGAAGCATTCCGGTCATGGGCCACCTGGGACTCACCCCCCAGAGCGTGCACTCTATGGGGGGCCTGCGGGTGCAGGGAAGAGAGCCTGCGGTCGCCGACAGGCTGCGCCGCGACATCCGGGCTCTCGAGGAGGCAGGTGCGTTTGCGGTGGTCTTAGAGGGGATGCCGAGCGAGCTAGCCGGCGAGCTCACGGCCTCCGTGGAGATCCCGACGGTAGGGATCGGGGCAGGGCCCGGCTGCGACGGTCAGGTCTTGGTTGTCCACGACATGCTTGGGCTCACCGTGGGTTCTGTGCCCAAGTTCGTCCGCCAATTCGCTCATCTCGGGGAAGACATAGTGGCAGCGGCGGTGGGCTTCAAGGAGGCCGTGGAGGGAGGCCTCTACCCCGACACCGAGCACAGCTACGGCTAGAGTCAGCCAGATGACAGCACTCGGGTCGAACGCGGCTTCCAGCCCCCCGGTTCTGAGCACCGCGACAGAGCTCCGGTCCATCACCTCGCAGTGGCGGTGCCACGGATTGGCGGTCGGGCTGGTGGCGACGATGGGGTCTCTTCACCGGGGACATCTGTCATTGGTCGCGGCCGCCCGCGCCCAATGTGACCGGGTGGTGGTGTCGATCTTCGTGAACCCGCTCCAGTTTGGGCCAGGGGACGACTTCCAGCGGTACCCTCGGGATGCTCGGCGGGACAGGGACCAACTGTCCGCGGCAGCTGTCGATGCGATCTACATGCCGGCGGTATCGGAGGTGTATCCGCCTGGATTCTCAACCATGGTTTCTGTGGCTCTCCCCGGTCTGGATCGGTTTGAGGGGGCGGCCCGACCGGGCCATTTCCAAGGGGTGGCGACCGTTGTCGCCAAGCTCTTCGCGGCCACCGGTCCCGCCCGGGCCTACTTCTCTGAGAAAGATGCGCAGCAGGCGGTAATGGTTTCCACCTTAGCTCGGGACCTCGATCTCGGAGTTGAGGTGGAGGTGTGCCCCATCGTTCGTGACCCGGACGGCCTGGCGCTGAGTTCTCGGAACGCCTACCTCCTTTCCGAGCAACGACCAGACTCCCGGCTCCTCAGCCGCTGGCTGCGTGAGGCGCAGGTTAGATTCGACAAAGGGCAGACGGATTCAGGATCGCTGCGAAGACTGGCTGGCGAGATTTTTCGGGAGGGGCGATGGATCAGTCTGGAGTATGCCGAGGTCGTCGACCCACTGACGTTTGTCCCCGTGGAACTCTGCACGGGTAGCTCGCGGCTGCTGATCGCGGCCCGGCTCGGCGGGATTCGCCTGATCGATGCCGCGACCCTGGGGGGCCAACGTGTTCCGTAATCGCCGCCGGAGGAGCCATGGGCGCGCGCTGCCGCGCTCCTGCGGCCAGCGCCGCGGAAACCCCTCTGGGTTGAGCTGATCCCAGCGCCCACCGGGGGTGGGATCAGTGGGCCTCGGGTCCTGAGAAGCCGGCGCGCCTGGCCTCCCCTGGCTCCTGAGTCCGTCGCACTATGTAGCGAATCCCTTCGGGAGTTGAAAGAGCCTGTAGGAGGTCGAAGCCATCCTCTCGGCAGACCCGATTGACCTCTTCCAGGGTCTCCAGCTGTTGGTACTCGTAGACGGTGCGGGGTGGGCTGGCTGCCAATGGCATACTCCTAACTGAGCGGCTCTTCGTCTCGCGGCTGTTGCGCGGACTTAAGTTTGGCAGCCCCGGCAGGGGGCGGTCGTTATCCGCTAACCTAGGGGTGACCGACGAGAGTTAGCGACGGAGCTCAGGTCCGGCGCTGCTATACTCTCGCCCGCACCGGAGCGCCTTTTATCGGCGCCGGCTTTCTGCTCTCGGAGGATCCATTAGCCCGTTGGCCCAGCTTGCTACTGACGCGCCCGTCGAGGAGTTGATCACCTTTAGCTCCATGGAGGAGTACCTCCGCACCAGTGCGGACTCGATTCGCACCTTGACCTACGGTGACATCGTCGACGGAACCGTGGTCAGAGTGGATCCGGATGAGGTGCTGGTTGATATCGGCGCCAAGTCTGAGGGCGTGATCTCGAATCGGGAACTGACAGGTAGGGCGGAGGAGCCCGTGATCCTGAACCCGGGAGATCGGATCAAGGTGTACGTCCTGCAGTCGGAGAACGAGGACGGCAACGTCGTCCTCAGCCTTCGCCGGGCACGAGCCGAGGGGATTTGGGCGAAGGCTGCGGAGAAAGAGAGCACTGGCGAGGGTGTAGAGGCCGAGGTCAAGGAGCAGAACAAGGGCGGGCTGATAGTCAACATCATGGGGCTGCGGGGATTCCTTCCCAGCTCTCAGGTGGCCAGGACCCATTCGGGGAACCTCGTGGATCTGGTCGGCGAGCGGATCATGGTCAAGATCCTGGAGGTCAACCGGAAGCGCAACCGCTTGATCGTCAGCCAGCGAGCTGCCCAGGACGAGGACCGAGCGCGCCAGCGCGAGGAGCTCTTCGAGCGACTCTCGGTCGGCGATGTGGTCAGCGGCCGCGTGAGCGGACTAACCTCCTATGGCGCTTTCATCAATCTGGGAGGCGCCGATGGCCTGATCCACATCAGCGAGCTCTCATGGGACCGGGTCAGCAATGTGTCGGACATGCTGGCCGTCGGAGATGAGGTCACTGTCAAGGTGATCAAATTGGACCCCGAGCTCTCCCGCATCTCGCTATCACTGCGGCAGATGAGTGACGACCCCTGGGACAGCATCGAGGCGCGGTTCCCGCAGGGCACAATCATCGAGGGCACCGTCACCAAGACCAAGAAGTACGGGGCGTTCCTTCAGATCGCAGACGGTGTCGAAGGACTGCTGCACATCAGCGAGCTGTCTTGGGAGCACGTGGAGCGAACCGAGGATGTTCTCCGAGTCGGAGACAACATTCGCGTGGTGGTGTTACAGGCTGATCGCACCCGTCGCCGCATCTCGCTCTCCTACAGGCAGCTGCTCCCCCGGCCGGACCACATCCCGGCAGACGATGACCAGGCCGAGGGAGTCTACTCGGCGGCCGCTGACTACGAGCCCGACGACCTGGATGATCACCAGACCGAGCCAGTATCTCCTGTGGCTACTGTCGAACCGGCCGTTTCTGAGTCAGCTGAGGCGCTTGCCCCAGCGGTCGCGGACGAGGCGTCGGAGCCTTCAGTCGACGAGAGCGAGGACACGGTGAGGGCAATTGAGGGTGGAGCTGAGGCGTCAGCCGAAGAGGAACCTGGGGCCAGCTCTGATCCGGTCCAGGAGACCGAGTAGCTCTACTTCTGGCCGGACCGACTGACAGCGCTCAGTCTTGGCGTATATAGACTTGACCCAGTCCGGTCACGGAGGTGGTTTCAAGAGGAGAGCGCCATCTGTCCCTTGGAACCTCTCTCAGAGGATCAGAAGAAGGTTCTGACTCTGGCCAGGATGAGTTGGAGAGGGTCCCACACTCCTGCATAGTCACTGAGCAGATCGTGCTCAGTCTGCTCCTAAACGTGGACTGACGAGCCAGCCTGGTGCTGAGCAAGCGGGGACTGGACATCGAGTCCGTCGATCGACAATTCACACTGTATTGGGACGTAACGAGCGCATCACGGTGCAGCAGATCATCCCCGCATCTCGGGTCAAGACGCCGATCGAGATCTCCTTCCAAGAGTCCCGGCGTATGAACAACCCTGACGTCGACACCGGGCACCTGCTGCTCGGGCTGGTCCGACAGGTGGAGCGGCTGCGGCCCAGAGGATTGCGGCCCTGGGGATCAACATCGAGGACCTTCGGGGGGTGACGGATTCTCGAGCGAGCTTCACCACTGTCTCGGACGTGAGCGACGTCCCGGAGTTGGGCAGGTCTAATCGCGGCGATCCAGCTGGCGCTGAGCCAGTCGGCGCCTGATGATAAGCGCTGGGTGGAGACCAGCGACCTGCTTGTGGCTGTATCTCAGCACGGGTTCGGAGGTGCGTCGATGGCCCTCGGTCGGCTCGGGATCGCCCGTGAGGGAGCATTCTCGCTGAGGTGTCATAGCGGATAGGGGAAGGAGAGCCGCCCGGTTGATCCAGACGACCTCCCTGCCTCTCCTGCGCTAGCTGGAGATCACCTCAAGCGCCTTCATACGTATCCGGCCAAGAGGTGGTTGGAACGGGTCGGAGGTTCGAGCGGTCCCGATTGGGCATAATGCGGAAGTGATCAAAGTCGCGGTCAGTCCCAGACCCGTCCCATTCCAGGTCCGCCGACCTCGGTCGACGGACGTTGCCCCTCCAGGGGTCGAGGAGATGACGCTTGTATCCCTTTGAGAGATTCACCGAGAAGGCGAAGAAGGTTCTGACGCTGGCGCAGGATGAGGCGGAGAAGTCCCATCACTCTTACATCGGAACCGAGCACCTGCTGCTGGGACTTCTGCGAGAGGGGGATGGCTTGGCGGCAAAGGTGCTAGCCAGTCTCGGAGTCGAGATCGAAAAGGTGCGCACCACGATCGAGTCGGTGTTGGGGCGTAACGAGCGCATCATTGTGCAGCAGATCATCCCCACATCCCGGGTCAAGAAGGTGATCGAGATCGCCTTCGAAGAGGCCAAGCGGATGAACAACACCTACGTCGGCACCGAGCATCTGCTGTTGGGGCTCCTGATCGAAGGGGAAGGGATTGCGGCGCACGTCCTGGAGGACTTGGGGGCCACCCTCGAGAAGGTGCGTTCGGAACTCGACTCTCAGCTCAAGGATCAGGGGTTGGAGGACGAGCCGCGCTCCGAACACAAGAAGACCACCAAGACTCCCCTCCTGGATCAGTTCTGCAGAGACCTGACCGAGCTCGCCGAGAAGAACCAGCTCGACCCGGTGATCGGGAGAGAGATGGAGATCGAGCGGGTGGTGCAGATCCTGTCGCGGCGTACGAAGAACAATCCTGCCCTGATTGGCGAGCCAGGAGTCGGCAAGACCGCCATCGCAGAGGGGCTCGCCCAAGCGATCGTGCACCAGGAGATCCCCGACTCGCTGGCCAACAAGCGGGTGCTCACCTTGGACATGGGTGCGCTCGTGGCCGGCACCAAGTATCGCGGAGAGTTCGAGGAGCGCTTGAAGAAAATCCTCGACGAGATTCGTTCCTCCAAGGAGGTGGTCCTCTTCATCGACGAGCTCCACACTCTGGTGGGGGCTGGTGCCGCCGAGGGGGCGATCGACGCCGCCAACATCCTGAAGCCGGCGCTCGCCAGAGGAGAGATCCAGTGCATCGGCGCAACCACGATCAACGAGTACCGCAAGTACATTGAGAAAGACGCCGCCCTGGAGCGCCGCTTCCAACCGGTCTATGTGGATGAGCCCAAGCTCGAAGAGACCGTGGAGATCCTCTCCGGAGTGCGCTCACTCTACGAACAGCATCATCGGGTAACGATCACGAACGACGCCCTTCGGGCCGCTGCAGAGCTGTCCGGTCGCTACGTGAGCGACCGGTCGTGGCCCGACAAGGCGATTGATCTGATTGATGAGGCGAGCGCCCGGGTGCGCATGAAGCTCACCACGACGCCTCCGGATCTGAGGGCAAAGCAGCGGCACATCCGGGCGCTGCAGGCCCGCAAGGAGGAATCGGTCGACGGCCACGACACGGACACCGCTGGCAAGATCGATATTGAGTTGAAGCAGCTCAAGGAGGAGTACGCCACCGAAGAGGCAGCGTGGCGGGACGAGCTGGGCAAGACGGTGGCTACGGTAACCGATCAGAACATTGCCGATATCGTCTCCTCATGGACTGGAATCCCAGTTAGTCGATTGGTCGAGGCGGAGACCAAACGGCTGCTGGCGATGGAAAGCGAAATTCACCAGCGTTTGATCGGCCAGGAGGAAGCCGTCAAGGTTATCTGTCAGGCGGTGCGCAGATCCCGCGCCGGCCTCAAGGATCCCAAGCGCCCAATTGGCTCCTTCATCTTCCTTGGCCCCACAGGAGTCGGCAAAACGGAGCTGGCCCGCAGTCTGGCCGCTTTCCTCTTCGATAGTGAGGACGCCCTGATCCGGCTGGACATGTCGGAGTTTGCAGAGCGCCACAGCACCGCCCGTCTGGTCGGATCGCCGCCGGGGTATGTCGGCTATGACGAAGGGGGGCAGCTCACGGAGGCGGTACGCCGTCGCCCCTACAGCGTGGTGCTGTTCGATGAGATCGAGAAGGCCCACCCGGACTTCTTCAACATGCTGCTGCAGATCCTTGAGGACGGGCGACTCACCGATGCCAAGGGCAAGGTCGTCAACTTCGCAAATACGATCGTGATCATGACCAGTAACCTCGGGATCCAGGGAGTCGGAACCAACATATCGATGGGTTTCCAGACGGGCGTACCGGGTGCCAATGGCGAAGACTATGAGCATTCCAAGATGCGTGAGCGCATCACCGACGAGTTGAAGAAGTCCTTCCGTCCCGAGTTCCTCAATCGTGTCGATTCGGTCATCGTCTTCCACCGACTGCGGCAGCAGGAGACCCGGCAGATCGTCGATCTCATGCTGGTTCGGGTGCGGGAGCACCTGAAGCGCCAGGGACTCAGCTTGCTGGTGACCGATGAGGCCAAGGACAAGCTCGTGGAGTTGGGCTTCGACAAGGTCTATGGGGCGCGACCGCTCCGCCGCACCATTCAGACTGAGATTGAGGATCCACTCAGCGAAGCTTTGCTGGAGACGCAGTATTCCCTGGGCGACCTTGTCACGATCGATGTCGAGGAGGGCAAGATCAGGACGCACGTGGTGCCGGGCCCTCCGCCCCCCGATGAGCCGGCCGCTACGCAAAGGTTGCCGTCCGCCGCAGAGCCAGCCGGAGCCGGTGCGTCCGGAGCCGGTGGCGGCGATGGCGGAAGCCCCGCCTGAGGCACCGGAGGAAGCCACCTCCGGCGCCGCTGAGAATCGACCGCTGACGCGGCTGCCAGCTGATCCTCACGCCCGCCCCGACCGCATCGCGAGTCTGGTGGGGATGTGCGTGGGGGCCAGCGGCGGCAGCCTCTATGGGGCGATCCTCATTCAGCGGATCGGGGGGCCCCTGGCGACTTGGCAGGGTGCGATCATCAGTCTCGGGGTTGGCCTTGGATTGGGCTGTGTGGTCGGGTACATCCTTGGGCCAAATCTCACCGTGCGGCCATATTTTTGGGCCGAGGAGCAGCTTGCCACGCTGCCTCCATCCGAGCTGTTGGGGGTCCTGGGGGGCGTCATAGTGGCTTTGGCGATGGCGGCGCTGGTGGCGCTGATCGCCAGCGGTCTGCCTTATGGGCTGGGCTGGGTCGTGGCGGTGTTGGTAGCGGTGGTGCTGGTGCCGCTGGGACTCACGGTCGGCCGCCGACGGCGTCGAGACTTCGCAATCATGGGCATACCGCTCTCCTCTTCTGGCCCGCCGTTGGCCAAGGTAGTCGTGGACACCAGCGCTGTCATTGACGGGCGACTGCTGGACCTCGCGCGAGGTGGGTTCTGCCTCTATCAGCTGATCATTCCTCAGTTTGTCCTCGAAGAGCTACAAGCGGTGGCGGACTCGGGAGACCCTATACGACGCTCCCGCGGTCGCCGTGGCATAGCGATGCTGGAGGAACTCAGAGCCCTTCCAGGTCTGGATCTCGGCTTTCCCCCGGTGGACTATCCGTCCATGAACGAAGTGGACGCTAGATTGGTCAGACTGGCCCGTGAGGAAGGGGCGTCGATTCTCACTGTTGACTTCAATCTGGACCGAGTGGCCCAGATTGCGGGACTTCGGGTCTTGAACTTGAACCAACTCGCCACAGCCCTTCGGCCGTCGTTGGTGGCCGGTGAACGGGTGCAGGTCGAGGTGGTCAAGGAGGGTCGGGAACCCGAGCAGGGGGTCGGCTACCTTGACGATGGCACCATGCTGGTTGTGGAGGGTGGCCGGGGATACCTCGGGGATACGGTGCCAGTGGTGGTACGCAGCGTAATCCAGACGGCGTCAGGACGGATGATCTTTGCTCAGGTTGACCCCGACCATAAGTTGGAAGCGCCGGCTCGACGCCCCGGGCGGCGGCCGCGGTCTGCCAGCGGAGGGCGCGATTGAGCGACGCGCGTCTGGAGTCCGGCGTCAGCGCAGTCGTGCCTGCGGCTGGGGCTGGGCTTCGGTTCGGGGGGGACAAGATCTGGGAGGACCTATGCGGCCAGCCCGTGCTCGGTTGGGTGCTGAGAGCGTTGGGCGATCCCTCCAGTGGCGTGTCTGAGCTGGTGGTGGTGATCGATGCCAAGGACCACCGCCGGGTGGTTGAACTCAGCGCCGCTCTGGCTCCGAGGCTCGGCTGCCGGTGTGTTGGAGGTGGACCCCGCCGCCAGGATTCAGTGGCCAATGGTCTCTCAGCTTGCTCCAGAGGAATGGTTGTGGTCCATGACGGCGCCAGGCCCGGGGTCTCCACCGAGCTCTTGGTCCGGGTTATAGGAGCGGCTCGACGAGTGGGAGCAGCCACTGCCTACGTCCCGGTAGTCGACAGCACCGCCCGGATCCTGGACGGCGAGTTGGAGCAGGTATTGCCCCGAGCCGAGCTCGGAGCCATCCAAACGCCCCAGGCCTTTGAACTTGCCCTGATCCGGCGAGCTCACGAGCATGCCAGGGTCAGCGGGTTGGAAGCGGATGATGACGCGGCACTGGTTCGCGCTATCGGGCGTCCGGTCGCCGCCGTGCTCGGGGAGCCCCGCAACCTGAAGGTAACAAAGGGGGAGGACATGGACGCGTTGCGCTCCTGGTTTGCTCACCTGGAGCGGGCGCGCTCGTGACCGTGAAGCGGTTTCCCGGGGTTGGACTCGGATTCGATGTTCATCGTTTCGGAGGCCCCGGGCCATTGAGGTTGGGGGGGGTCGAGATCGACCACACGGTTGGGCTTATTGGCCATTCCGACGCGGATGTCCTCTGCCATGCGGTGGCCGACGCGGTGCTCGGCGCAGCCGGGCTGGGTGATCTGGGCGACCACTTCCCCTCCGCGGACGAGAGATGGCGCGGAGCATCCTCCATTCACCTGCTGGAGATGGTGGCGGCTCTCTTGCCGCCACTTGGGCTGGTCGTCGCGGGTGCGGACGCCACCGTAGTGGCGGAGCAGCCTCGTCTCAGCCCTCACCGGGCAGCGATGATCCGCGCCATGAGCACGGCGCTGACAATCCCTGAGGAGGCCTTGTCGATCAAGGTGAAGTCCAGCGATGGATTGGGTCTAACCGGACGTGGAGAGGGGGTCGCAGCATTGGCCGTGGCTACCGTCGTTCGCGAGACCCGCTCTGGATCCCAATAACATAAGTGCTGTGACTTTTAAGCTCTACAACACGATCAGTGGCGAGATCGAGCCGCTCATGCCCCTACACCCTGGCCGTTTAGGCATGTACACCTGTGGTCCTACCGTCCACGACCAGGCGCACATCGGCAACCTACGGACCTACCTTGCCGAGGATCTGCTGCGTCGGCATCTGGAAGCGCGAGGTCTTCAGGTTACCCAGGTGATGAATATCACTGACGTCGATGACAAGATCATTCTTAAGGCCACGGCGGCGCACGTAGGTCTCCAGGACTTCACCGGCCCCTTTGCTGAGGCCTTCTTCACCGACCTGGGCCGGTTGGGAGTCCAGCCCGCGCACCACTACCCGCGGGCGACTGAATACATCGGCCCCATGATCGAGCTTGTGCAGCGGCTGCTAGAAAGTCATCATGCCTATCGCAGCGAGGGCTCGGTGTACTTCCGGATAGCCTCCTTCCCAAACTACGGCAGGCTCTCCCATCTGGACATTTCGGGTCTGCGAACGGGCGGTAGCGGACGAATCGACAGCGATGAGTACGAGGCCAAGGAGACGGTCCGAGACTTCGTCCTGTGGAAGGCGGGTGCTGAGGGCGATTTGGCTGCGTGGGCGTCACCCTTCGGTTGGGGGCGCCCGGGGTGGCATCTGGAGTGTTCGGCGATGGCGATGGACCTCCTGGGCGAGTCCTTCGACCTCCATTGCGGCGGCGTCGATAACAAATTCCCCCACCACGAGAACGAAATCGCGCAATCCGAATCGGCAACCGGTCGCCCCTTCGTGAAGCACTGGTTCCATCCTGAGCACCTCTTGATAGCGGGCGGGAAGATGGCGAAGTCGCAGGGGAACTTTGTGACCCTGAGCACCCTGATGGAGCGGGGCCACGACCCACTCATAGTCAGGTATCTCCTGTTGACCGGTGCCCACTACCGCCACAAGCTCCAGTTCAAGGAAGAATTGCTGATCGAGGCCGAAAAGGACGTTGAGCGCCTGACGGCCTTTTGGAGGCGATGCGCAGCGGGCGCGTCGGAGTTGCCCCCTTCCCCTGACTCCCAGGACCCGCTGGCAGACGCTGCTCGTCGGGCGGCCGATCTCTTTGAAGCGGCGTTGGACGATGACCTCAACATGCCCGACGCCATCGCCACCACTTTCGATCTGCTGCGGGAGGGAAACCGCCTGCTCGATCAGCTACGCGCGGGCCGCGAGGGTTGCGCGGTGGCCCTGGATACCCTCCGACGGGTGGACACCCGGCTGGGCCTGATCCAACGGTCCGCAGCCGTCGAAGAGGAGCTCTGCGAGGCAGAGAGTGACCTTCTCAGACTGCGCGACCGCGCCCGGCAGGCTCGAGACTTCGCCGAATCGGACCGGCTCCGTGACCGGTTGCTGGAACTGGGCGTTCAGGTGGAGGACACCAAGGCCGGCACGCGCTGGCATCGTGTCTGATGCCTGAGGTACTCTACGGGCGCAACCCGGTACGGGAGGCCCTTAGGGCAGGTCGTCGACTCCGGCGATTGCTGGTCGCGTCCGGTTTGGACAACGATCAGCGAGTTGCGGAGATAGTGCTCCTGGCCAGCCAAGTAGGAGTGGCGCCCGAGTTGGCGGAGCGAGGCCAGCTGGCCGATATCGCCCACACTGAGCATCATCAGGGGGTGGCCGGGTACTTTGACAGTCGGCAGTTGCCCGGGATGGAGTTCGTGCGCCACCTTCTCCGTGAACCTCGCCGCCAGTGGCCCGCTCTTATCCTCTGCCTGGACGGTGTCCAGGATCCCCAGAACCTGGGTGCGTTGGCGCGGGCTGCGGAATCACTGGGGGTGGATGCGATGGTTCTGCCAAAGCACCGAACCGCCCCCGCGTCGGCCGCCGCTGTCAAGGCCAGTGCCGGGGCTCTGGAGCACCTGCCTTTGGTTCGAGTTGTCAACCTCTCGCAGACTCTCCAGGAGCTCACGGACCTAGGGCTCTTGGTGGTGGGCCTGGATCAGGGTGCCGAAACCCGGACCGACGAGGCTGACTTCGGACAGCCCTTGGCGCTGGTGGTCGGATCGGAAGGGGAGGGGCTGCGTCACCTCACCAAGCGCCGTTGCGGTCTGCTGATCTCAATACCGATGGGCGGCCAGGTTGACTCCCTGAACGCAGCGGTCGCCGGTTCCGTGGTCCTCTACGAGGTTGCCAGGCAGAGGAGGTTCGCATTTCCAGGTAGGTCGGGGAGGTAACGGCCCACATTTATACTTCGGTTCCGACGCCGACGTAGCTCAGTGGTAGAGCAGCTGTTTTGTAAACAGCTGGCCGTCAGTTCGAATCTGACCGTCGGCTCCCAAATCCGATCTCAATCGGTTG
>Ga0307374_10003591_pt1 | contig 26362 bp, 21 predicted proteins | sample OX3MG_FD_202532 | JGI IMG/M metagenome (GOLD analysis project Ga0307374, IMG submission 202532) | Soil microbial communities from Risofladan, Vaasa, Finland - OX-3 | ecosystem: Environmental > Terrestrial > Soil > Coastal area > Acid sulfate soil | place: Finland: Risofladan, Vaasa | collected...
AAGTCGACGTCGATCGAGCGCAGGTTGTTGGCCTTGGCCTTCTCCACGCGCAGCCACGCGCGCGCCGCGCGCCGGCGCAGCGGCACCGCGATGAACTGCTCTCCCTTGAGGTATGCCCCGGTGAGCGACTCGGGATTGGCGATCACCTGCTCCAGCGTGCCGGCGGTGAGCACGCGCCCGCCCTCCGCGCCGGCACCTGGCCCGATGTCGACCACGAAGTCGGCTTCGCGGATCGTGTCCTCGTCGTGCTCCACCACGATGAGCGTGTTGCCGAGATCGCGCAGCGTCTTGAGCGTCGCCAGCAGGCGATCGTTGTCGCGCTGGTGGAGCCCGATCGACGGCTCGTCCAAGATGTAGAGCACGCCCACCAGCGCGCTGCCGATCTGCGTGGCCAGGCGAATGCGCTGGGCCTCGCCGCCCGAAAGCGTGGTGGCGCTGCGCGCCAGGGTGAGGTAATCCAGGCCCACGTTGGTCAGGAAGCCCAGGCGCGCGCGGATCTCCTTGAGGATCTGGTGCGCGATCATCTGCTCGCGCTCGGTGGGCTTGAACGCCGCGAAGAACGCCGCCAGCCGCTCCACGCTCATGCGCGTCAACTGGTCGATGTTCTCTTCCTCGACGCGCACCGCCAGCGCCTCGGGCTTCAGGCGCGCCCCGTTGCAGACCTTGCACGTGGAGGCGGACATGTATTTCTCGATGTCCTCCTTCACGTAGTCACTCGAGGTCTCGGCATAGCGGCGCTGGAGGTTGTTGACCACGCCCTCGAACGATGTCTCGTAGTTCCAGCTCTGCCCGCGCTTGGAGGTGTAGGTGAACTTCTCGCGCGACTCCGTGCCGTAGAGGACGAGGTCCACCACCTCGTCCGACATCTTCTCGACGGGCGTGGTCATCTTGACGCGCCGCTTGGCCAGCACGCGCTCCAACTGCTGGAGATAGTACGGGTTCATCGAGGGGAACTTGCCGGTGCCCAGCGACTTGCTCCACGGCACGATGGCCCCGTCGGCGATCGACTTGGTGCGGTCGGGGATCACCTTCCACGGATCGATCTCGATCTTCACGCCCAGACCGCTGCACGCCGGGCAGGCTCCGTAGGGCGAATTGAACGAGAAGAGCCGCGGCGCGATCTCCTCGAACGAGAGTCCGCAGTAGACGCACGCGAACGCCTCGCTGAAGAGCAGCTCGCGCTCAGCGGCGTCCTTGGACTCCTGCACCAGCACTTCGACGATCCCCGTCGAGAGGCGCAGCGTGGTCTCCACGGAGTCCGTCAGGCGCTTGCGCACGTCGGGCTTGATCACCAGCCGGTCGACCACCACTTCGATGTCGTGCTTGCGCTTCTTGTCGAGCTCGATGCGCTCGCGCAGCTCGCGCACGGTCCCGTCGACGCGCACGCGAGCGAAGCCCTCCTTCGAGATCTCCTCGAAGAGCTTGGCGTACTCGCCCTTGCGTCCGCGCACCACCGGCGCCAAGAGCTGAAGCCGGCTTCCCTCGGGCAAAGCCAGGATCTGATCGACGATCTGCTCGGCCGTCTGCGCCTGGATCGGCCGCCCGCAGTTGTAGCAGTGCGGCTTGCCGATTCGCGCGAAGAGCAGGCGCAGGTAGTCGTAGATCTCGGTGACGGTGCCCACCGTGGAGCGCGGGTTCTTGGACGTCGACTTCTGGTCGATGGAGATGGCCGGCGAGAGGCCCTCGATGTAGTCCACGTCGGGCTTCTCCATCTGCCCGAGGAACTGCCGGGCGTACGAGGAGAGCGACTCCACGTAGCGGCGCTGTCCCTCGGCGTAGATGGTGTCGAACGCCAGCGACGACTTGCCCGACCCGGAGAGCCCGGTGATGACGATCAGCCGGTTGCGCGGGAGGACCAGGTCGATGTTCTTGAGGTTGTGCTCGCGCGCGCCCTTGATGACGATGGCGTCCAGGGCGCGGGGCGGGGTCGAGGCGGCGGGCTTCTGCTCGATCATCGGAACCGGCTCGCTTCGACCGGGGTGACGTCTCGCCTCCCGGCCCGCGCCATCATTGACAGCGGCGGCCACGCGTGGTAGCCTTCCCGATACATGTATCGTGCGCCCATCGTCCTTGGCATCATTATTGGCCTTAGCCGCTTCGCAAGGAGCCGGTGAGGTCCGACGCGCGCGCGTAACGGTTCGAAAGACGAAGTGCATGCGAGCGGCCCCTCACCGAAGGGGTCGCTCGTTTTTTCATCAGGAGGAAGCAGCCGTGGCCATGGCCCAACCCCAGCGGCCCCAGACGGGGCCCGCCGCCAACGTCGCCCCGCTCTACTGGTACGACGGCGCCATCGTGGAGCAGGACGCGATCGAGATCCACCCGTTCACCCACGCGCTCCACTACGGGAGCGGGGTCTTCGAGGGGATCCGCGCCTACCGGACGGAGCGCGGCTTGGCCATCTTTCGCCTGAAGGACCACATGGAGCGGTTCCTGCGCTCCGCGGCCACCTACCGTCTGGACGTGCCATACGGCGTGGACGCCCTCTGCGAGGCCGTAGCCGAGACCGTCCGGCGCAACCCGATCGGCGAGTGCTACATCCGTCCGCTCGCCTGGTTCGGCGCCGGCGGCATGTCGCTGGCGCCGCACACCAGCTGTCCCACCCATACGATGATCGCGGTGCGCCCCCTGGGCGGCTACTTCTCCGGCGGCGACGAGCGGCCGACCGTGCGCGTGACGGTCTCGGGCTGGCAGAAGTCCTCCTCGAAGGCCCTGCCCAGCACCGTGAAGTGCAGCGGCCACTACGCCAACAGCGTGCTGGCGATGAGCGACGCCGTCTCCAAGGGCTTCGACGAGGCGCTCATGCTCAACGACCGAGGCCGCCTGGCGGAGGGCTCGGGCGAGAACATCTTCTTCGTCAAGAACGGCGCGATCCACACCAACGACGTGGGCGAGGACATCCTGCCGGGAATCACGCGCGCCACCGTGCTGGCCATGGCGCGACGCCTGGGCATCCCCGCGCACGTGGGCACGATCGCGCTGGACGACCTGCTCTCAGCCGAAGAGGTCTTCATGACGGGCACGGCCGCCGAGGTGACCGGCATTCGCGAGATCGACGGCACCGCGCTCCCGCACGGGGGCGATGCGCCGGTGACGGCGCGCCTGCAGGAGGCCTACGACCAGGCGGTGCGGGCCAAGAGTCCCGAAGCCGCGGAGTGGTGCACGCCGGTCTAATGGAGACCACGTTGCCGGCCGTCGACTTCGATCGCCTCGAGCGGGAGGCGGATCAGCTGCGCGCTGCGTTCAACGTGGGCGACCCGATCCGCCACGTCGTGATCGATGCCATGCTGCGCGACGAGGTCGCGCGCCGCGCCTTCGAGGCCTTTCCCTCACCGGAGCAGATGGCCATCGCCTTCGAGGGCCTCGTCGAGGTCAAGAACGCCGAGGAGCGGATCGAGCGCCTCGATCCCGTCTTCCAGGCGATCTTCGGCGACCTGCGTTCCGAGCGGTTCCTCGGCTGGCTGCAGCGGGTCACCGGGATCGCCGACCTGAGTCCCGATCCGGAGCTCCACGGCGGCGGGCTCCACCAGGGACCGGACGGCAGCTACCTCGACATCCACGCCGACTTCAACCTGCACCCGCGCCTCGGGCTCTACCGCCGCTTGAACGTGCTGATCTACCTGAACCCCGCCTGGAACCAGACGTGGGGCGGTTACTTGGAGCTGTGGGCGCGGGACATGTCGGAGTGCCGGGCCTCCATCGAGCCGATCCTGAACCGGTGCGTCATCATGGAGACCCACGACCGGGCGTTCCACGGTTACCGGCAGCTTCATCTCCCCGAGGGCACGACGCGCAAGTCGGTGGCCTCGTACTACTACTCGCCGCACCGTTCCGAGGCCCAGAGCGCGGAGTCGCACAACACGCTGTTCCAGCTCCGCCCGCAGGAGCGCAAGGCGACGGGGGCCCGCCATTTTCTGCGCCGCCTCGAGGCGCTGGCCCCGGCCGGGATGCGCCCCGTGGTTCGCGGCCTGCGGCGCCTCTTGGGCCTGGGCGACTGACGCTTCGCACGATGGCCGCGGCCGCTCGGTAGCCTCGTGTCGTACCACGATGACGCATTCGTAGAACGCGGCTGGCGCCTAGTCGTCATCGTCGGCTGCGTGAGCATCGCGGCGGTCATGCAATTCCTCGACTCGACGATCGTCAACGTGGCCCTGCCGGTCATCGCAGGCAACTTGGGCGCCACGTTCGACCAGATCGGCTGGGTGGTCACCGCATACTCCCTGGCCGCCATCAGCGTCATACCGCTCACGGGGTGGCTCGCCATCCGCTACGGGCGCCGCCGCTACTTCGTCACCTCCATCGTCTGCTTCACTGCCGCCAGCGCGCTCTGCGGCCTCTCGCACACCCTGGGGTCGCTGCTCGCGGCGCGCGTGCTGCAAGGCTTGGCCGGCGGGGGGCTCGTGGCGACCTCGCAGGCGATCCTGGTCTCCACGCTGCCGCGCCAGCGCCAGGCCGCCGCGCAGGGCATCTTCGCGATGATCGCCGTCGTGGGCCCCGCGCTGGGGCCCACGCTGGGCGGGTGGCTCACGGACAACTTCAGTTGGCCGCTGATCTTCTTCATCAACTTGCCGATCGGCGTCGCGGCCGCCATCGTGTTGGGCCTCATGCTGCGCGAGTCGCCCACGGTCAAGCGCCCCGTCGACGTCACCGGCATCGTCTTGCTCGTGAGCGGGCTGGCCTGTCTGCAGTACTTCCTGGAGCGCGGCGAGTCCAAGCAGTGGTTCGACGCGCCCGGCATCGCCCTGGCCGCGGCGTGGGCGGCCGTCGCGCTCGTGGCCTTCGTGATCCACACGCTGCGCGCCGCTCACCCGGTGCTCGAACTGCGCGTGCTGCGCCACCGCAATCTCGCCGTCGGCGCCGTGCTCTCGCTGGCGGTGGGCGCCAACCTCTTCGGCTTTCTCTTCCTGCTGCCGCTCTATTTGCAGAACCTGCTCGGGTTCACGGCGACGCTGACGGGATTGATGGTGCTGATACGCGCGGCGGCGACGGCCGTGTTGACGCCGTTCGCCACCATCGCGCTCCAGCGGCGGCTGGTGGAGCCGCGCGCGATGGCCGGCGTGGGCTTCGCGTTCCTCACCCTGGGGACGTACGACGTGGCGCGCAACGTCACGTCCGGGAGCGGAGCGGAGAACTTCGTCTGGGCGATGATCTTCACCGGCGTCGCGTTCGCGCTGCTCTGGACGCCGCTGGCGCTGATCTCGCTGCGCTCCCTGCCGGGCTCGGAGATCGGCTACGGCGCGGCGATCTTCAACCTGAGCGTGCAGATCGGCGGCAGCGTGGGCATCGCGTTCGTCACCACCGCGCAAGACCGGCGCCTAGCCTACTGGTGGGAGACGGTGGCATCGAACGTCACGTTGGGGCGCACGGCCGTGGCGCAGCTCGTGCAGCGCTACGGCCTGACGCACACCCTGCTGCTCCGGCTCAACGGCTTGGTGGAGCAGCAGGCGTACGCGCTGACCTACCGCGACCTCTTCTTGATGCTCACGGTGCCCGTCGCGGTCGCGATCCCGCTGGTGCTCTTCGCGCGGCGCATGAACGCCGGCTAGACTAGGCGCCTCCGGCCTTGAGCTGCAAGTACTCTCCCGCGACCACGAGGGTGAAGTACGCGGAGGCCGCGCCGGCGATCAGGCCGCCGATGACGGGCCCCAGGAATGGCACGACGTGGAGGGCGCTGGTCACGATCCCGACCACGATGCCGATCACGGCGATGGCCACGATCATGGTCAAGGTGGGGCTCACGCGGCTCTGCGCGATGCGCACGCTCTCCTTGATCGCTTCGATCCCGGGGACCTCGCCGATCACGGCCGCCGGAAACGTGTAGACCACGAAGTAGATGAACGCGAGCATCGCCAAACCGAACGTGGGGATGCTGAGGATGAGGGCCACCCATCCCAGCAGGAACAGCGCGATGAGCGCCACCACCACCTTGCCGGCGTCGCGCTCGAAGGCCACGGTGCCGTCGGAGAGGGTGGTCGTTCCGGTGCGCCACGCGGCGCCGGCCATGCCCGTGGTGTACGTGACCGACGCCACGAAGAGGACGAGCTGGATCAGGTACGCGGCCTGCATCATGATGAAGCCGCCGCCGATGGACGTGACGCCGCCGTCGGGCGTCACCACCATGTGGGGCCCCAACAGGGACCGAACGATCTCGGAGACGATGCCCACGACGATGCCGGGCACGATGATGATCCAGTTGGCCGTCAAGAGCTGCCACGCTCGGGAGAAGACGCCGGCGGTTGACTCGACCACGTTGGCCTCCGTCACAATGGGTGCTGGTGAGACGACGGGGGGAACTCCTTGGGAGATTCGCGCCGGGAGCGACGCCATTCCTCGCTTGACTACCCGGGCCGAGCCACCGAAGTTTCGGCAGGCAAGCCATCGATCACTCGTAGCGCGGGCGCAGATCCTCGCCGGGCTCCCCCTCGCCGCCGACGAGGGCGAGGTAGAGCCCCGTGAACACGACATGCGCGAGCGCCTGCAAGGCCAGCGCGCTGAGTGCGAAGAGCAACGCGAAGACGCCGCCGGATATCCCGGCGGCGCCCTTGCCGATGGCGGCGCCGACGGCGCCTGCCGCGCCGCCCACGATGCCGACGGCGAGCGCGACGCTCAGCGTGATGGTCAAGAGCGCGAAGAGCGTCCAGACGGTCAGCGCCGCGTTGCGCACGGCGAGGCCCGCGCTCGCGGCGAAGGCCCGCCACGCGCCTTGCTCGCCGGTGACGATGCCGGGGAGCGCGTAGGCGCCGAAGAAGCCGACCGCCACCTCGAGCACGACGGCCACGAGGGTCAGCCAGCCGAGCTGCGGCGGAAGCTGCTCGCTCTGCGGGTGGGTCTGCGACCAGATCAGGAGCGGCGCGTAGGCTCCGCCCAAGAGGATCCCGACGGCCAAGAAGAAGAGCGCGACGCCGGTCCACGTCCGGCGCATCGCCGCCCAACCCGCAGCGAGCGTGGTGCTCCCGAAGCGCCAGACCTCCGCCGCCATGCCGTACGTCATCGCGACTGCCGCGCTGAAGAACACCCACTCGATGGCGTACGAGACGATCAGGACGACGACGAGCGTCCGGGTATCGGCCTTGGGCGCGTTCCACGCCGGCACCAAGAGCGTGGGCAGCGAGACGAGGATCACCAGGGCATAGGCGACCAGGACCGGCATCACCAGGATGGGGTTGCGGCGCAACAGCGTCCAGGACCGCGCGCAGAGGGCCATCGGCCGCAGGCCGCCGGGGCTACGCACCGGCCGCGCCTGCCCAGCGCGCGAGCACGGCATCGAGCTCGCCGATGGCGGTCACGATGGCGTCCGGCGGCGTAGCCTCGAGCGGAAGCGGCTCGTTGCGCACGTTCACCCACACCGTGCGCAGCCCGGCCTCGATGGCGCCGGCGATGTCGCGCTCGTAGCGGTCGCCCACCATCGCCGTGGCGGCCGGCTCCGTCTGCAGACGCTCGCAGGCATGGAGGAAGACGCGCGGATCCGGCTTGACCATGCCCACCTCGTCGGCGATCAGGATCGCGTCGAAGTAGGGCTCGATCTCCAGCAGGGCGATCTTCTCGCGGTGCGTCTCGGAGAAGCCGTTGGTCAGCAGCGCCAGGCGGTAGCCCTCGCGCCAGCGCCGCAGGCTCTCCTCCACGCGCGGGAAGAGGGCGAGATTGCCGTTGCGCGCGCGGTTGTAGTGCTCGGCCGCTCGCCGCGCGGCGCCGGGCTGAGCGATGCCCACGTCCGCCAGCGCCGCCTCCCACATCCGCTCGCGCAGGCTGCCGATGTTCTTGCCGAGCTCCGCGTGCGAAAGCCGCTGCCAGAAGCCGTCGGCCTCGCGCACGTAGGCTTCCTTCAACGCCTCCGGATCGCAGGCGTGCTCGCGCGCGAAAGCGCGCGCCACGTCGAGCGCGGCGGCGTGATAGGATGCGGTGTCGTCGCAGAGGGTGTCGTCGAGGTCGAAGACCAGGCCGCGAATCACGTGAGATGCTCCGTCTAGAAGTCCTTGATGGGGTAGTGCACGCGCACGCTGGCCAAACCGTAGGGGCGCAGGGGCACGTGGATGACGCGATCGTCCAGCCTCAAGGTTCCCCCGTCGAGCGGCCGCTCCTCGCCGTCGACCAGATTCGCGCCCAGCGGACGGATCTCGAGCTCCACCGCCGCCTCGCCGGCAACGCCGTCGCACTCGCGCACGCGGAGGATCACGCCGTCGCCGTCGTCCGCCGGCTTGGTGGCCGCGATCACGACGTTCGCGGCCGCGCACGTCGCCAGCCGCGGGCGCCGCGGTTCGGCAAAGGCCTGCCACGCGCGCTCCAACGCTCCCACGCTGGCCCCGCCGTGCGGGACGAGCGCGTACTCGAACGCGTGCTGACCGACGTCGGCTTGGGGATCCGGCCACATCGTCCCGCGCAGCAGCGAGAGGCCCACCTCCACCCCGCCGCCTTCGCTCGGACGCAGGCTCCAGCCGTAGCGGTCCACGGTGAAGACCGCGCATCCGGCCGTGGAGCAGAACCGTTGCCCCGGCGCCTCGAACTTGGCGCGTTCGGCGGCGTTGGCCGGACGAACGGGTCGCGTGAGGGTGCCGTGCGGCTCTCCGAAGACGGCGTGCGCGTCGTCCCGAACGAAGGCGTGCTCCACGCGCAAGAGGGTCCGCCGCTCGCGCCAGCGCGCCCGCGTCACCACGCGCAGCCACGCCTCTCCTGGCCAGATCGCCAGGTGCTGCTCGATCTCCGAGTCGCCGAGGCTCCGCCGCACGCGGATGCCGTCGTGCACGGCCTCCACCTGCGGCGGCCCCAGCTCCAGCGGCTGCGCGCGATACTCCTCGTCGAGATTCCATGCCTCCCACGCGCGCGGATGGTCGACGAAGGCGCGCAACACGTTGGCGCGCTTGACGAACGTCTCTCCGCCGGCTTCCAGCGACGTGATCGTCCCCTCCGCGTCGACGCGGGCGCGCACGTGGCCGTTGTCGAGCAGCCAGCCGCCGTCCTCGTGTGCCACCGGAGCGGTGACCTCCAGTCCGCGGCCCGCGCGTCCGTGCCCCGCGCGCGGCAGCACGGCGGCGGTGCGCGCCAGGGCCGCCTCCACGTGCCGGTGCGCGCGCGCGTACGCCTCCAGCGCCTCGCTCGTCGCCTCGTCGATGGACGTGCCCGCGAGCACGTCGTGGAACTGATTGGTGAGCACCAGGCGCCACGCCGCCTGCAGATCGGCGCGGTTCTCGCGCAGCATCGACTGCGCCACGCGCATCGCCGTGCACCACGCCGTGAGCTCCTCGGCGCGGCCGAGCTCCAGCTCCAGCGCGGCGTTGGCCGACTTCAGCACGCCGTTGGTGGTATAGGTGCCGCGGTGGGTCTCCAGATAGAGCTCCCCGCGGTACGCCGGCAGGCGCGCCCCTTCGCGCTCGGCGACCGCGGCGAACCACGGCGCCGTTCTCGTCCACGAGAGGCCCGCCTCGCGCACGTGCGCCAGCGTGCCGCGCGTCGGTCCGCCGCCGCCGTCGCCGTACCCCACCACCAGGAACGTCTCGTCGATGCGCGCGCGGGCCACGCGGCTGGGCGAGGGCGGTCCCTCGTACGAGGCGCCCAGCACCGCCAGCACGCGCGAGCCGTCGTCGCTCTCCCACCACCACCGCGTGTGCGGAAACGCCGTTCGCTCGTTCCAGCGGAGCTTGGTGGTGTAGAAGTACGGCACGCCCACGTGCGCCAAGATCGCCGGCAGCGTGGACGGAAAGCCGAACGTGTCGGGAAGCCAGCAAACCTCGGCCTCGGTGGCCAGCGTCTCCCGCGCGTAGCGGCGTCCGTAGGCCAGTTGGCGCAGCAGCGACTCTCCGCTGGGGGCGTGAGCATCGGGCTCCACCCACATGGCTGCCACCCCGGCGTCCACGCGCCCGTCCTTGGCCAACGCGCGCACGCGCTCGAAGAGCGCGGGATCGTCGCCGGCGAGCCACGCGTAGAGCTGGGGCTGCGATTGCGCGAAGACGGCGCGCCGGTCATCCTCGAGATCGCGGACTTGGTTGGCCATCGTCCGGCGGAACTTGCGCCGCGCCTCCGCGGTGGTCCAGAGCCAGGCGACGTCGAGGTGCGCGTGACCGACCACCGCGGGCGTCTGCAAGGCGGGCATCGGCTCCTCGATCTCCGTCGAATCGCCGACGACCATCAGCCGCGCGCGCAATGGCAGCGCCCGCTCGCGGCGCATCCACCACCAGCGCAGCCCCGGCCCCGAAGGCAGGCCGGCGGCCGGGAGTCCGCGACGCTCGGCTTCCAGCACGATCTCGCTTGGCTCGTCGCGCTCGCGCAACGGCACGACGTGGTGCTCGCGGTCGAAGGCGCCGCGCACTTCACCGTCCTGCCGCACGAGCGCCCCGGCGTGCCAGCGGTAGACGAGCAGCGCTCCCCGCGGCACGCGCTCCAGGCGTGCGCGCAGGATCGCCACGTCCCCCTCGCCCTCGACGGTAAACCTCACGTCCACCGCCACGCCATTCGCAAAGGCTCTCTCGCGCCCTGCTCGAACGCACGACGGCGTGCCGCGACCCGACGAGAACGTGCTCGATCATCGCGACCTGCTTGCCGTCATGCGGCGGCTGGTCGTCCCGTCCATCATCTCGCTGATCGCCGACCAGCTGCTCGGTATCGCCGACACCATCGTCGTCGGCACGCAGGGACGCGCCCCGCTCGCCGCGCTCAGCGGCGCCACGGCGATCTTCGCGCTCCTGGTCTCGCTGGTCTACGGCCTGCGCGCCGGACTCCCCGTCTTGGGCGCGCAGTACATCGGCGCGCGCGACTACGGCGGCTTCGGGCGCGTCGTGCGCGCCTCGTCCGTGGCCCCCATCACGCTGGCCGTGGCCTTCGCCGTCGCCGTCTTCTTCGCCGGGCAGTGGTCGCTGCTGCACTTGGTGGGGCCGCTCACCGTGCTCCACCAGGGCGCGCTCTATCTCACGCTGCGCGCGGTCACGCTGGTGCCCATCGCCGTCGAGATGGTCGTGCTCTCCGCGTTCAATGCCGCCGGCGACGCCAAGCCCACGGTGCGCACCCTCTTGGTGATCAACGGCGTCCACGTGCCGCTGTTGGCGGTCTTGGCCCTGGGCGTCGGCACGCACCATCCGTTCGGCATCGTCGGCGCCGGCGTCTCCTCGCTCGTCGCCGAATGCGCCGGCTTCGCGTATTGCCTCTCGCTGATCGCGCGCCGCCGCGATCTGCGCATCCTCGAGCGCTTCGACGTCGATTGGGTGCTGGTGCGTCAGAGCACCGTGCTCGCGCTTCCGGAGGAGGCCTTCTTTCTGGCCATGCTCGCCCCGGACTTGGTGATGGTGGGGATGGTGGCACCGCTAGGCGTGGCGGCCGTCGCCGCTCTGCGCGCCATCAACGTGGTGGCCGAGCTGAGCTTCGCGCTGCCGGGGCCCTTTGGATTCGCGGCGCAGACGGTGATCGGCCAACGGCTGGGCGCGCGCGACATCGAGGGGGCCCGGTGGTTCCACGCGCGCGCGATGCGCCTGGGCACGGTCGCGTGCGCCCTCTGCGGCGGCGCGCTGGCGGCGCTCTCGTGGCCGGTCGCCTTCCTGCTCACGTGGCAACCGGCGCTGGCGGCGCTGGCGGCCGGTCCGATGGCCCTCTACATGCTCACGATGCCGCTCAAGGGGCATGCCATCATCGGCATTGCGCCGATTCGCGCCGCCGGCGACACGCGCTTCTCGATGATCGCCGGCACCGCGACCAGCCTGGTGGTCCTCCCGCTGGCCTGGCTCTTCATCCACGGCATGCGCCTGGGACTCTACGGCGTGCCGTTGGCGTGGATCTGCGGGTGGACGATCCGTGCCGCCGTCACGTGGGTCAAGCTGGCGCGCGACTCGTGGTGGGAGCGCGCTCCCCTCACCGTGCCTCCGCCGCCGGCGATGCCGCTCCCCGTGCTGGAGGGCGAGCGCGGCGGCGTGGAGGCGAGCTTCGAGTGAGGACCGATCAGCGCACCGGCCGCGCCTGGATGCCGCCTGCCAGGTGCGCCTTGCGCAACGCCGCGTTGAACGCGGGAACGTCGCTCGCGACGAAGCGGTCGTAGCCCGCGAGCGCTTGCGCGTACGCCGCGTTCTCCGTTCGCTCCTCGGCAAGCATAGCCGGGGTCGGCGCCTCCGGCGAACCCTCGATGTCCCAGAACAGCTCCTCGAGCCGCTCGCGCACGGCATTGGGACGCTGGATGCTGTCCTCGAAGTTCACGAAGTTCGCGGTGATGGCGCTCTGCGCGCGGTCCGCCGCCTGGGTCAAGCGCGCGGCGGCGCGCACCACGTCGCCGCGGCCTTGGCTTTGCGCCACCGCCCGATCCGCCGCCGCCTGCTTACGCACCAGGTCGAGTTGGGTCAACGCGCGGTCGAGCGTGCCGATCTTCGCTTCGATGCGCTCCTGGAACGCCAGGTGCGCGCGCAGGTCGTCCATGCTCGCATGGACGCGGGGATCTTCGTCGACGACGAGCCGTTGCGTCGCGGTGGCGGCCCCGTCCACCAGCTTCACCGTGTACGTGCCGGGGAGCACCCGCGGGCCGCGGCGCGGTCCGCGGTTCCACGTGGCCGCGGCGCCCAGCCACGGCTCGGGCGCAGTCATCGTGAGATCCCAGATCACGCGGTTGATGCCGGCGTGATTGGAGACGACGGGCTTGGGCTTGTGGCCGTGCTCCTCGCGCGCGCCGGGCAGCGGCCCGGAGAGCCGCCGCACGAGCGTTCCGCTCGCGTCGAAGATCTCGACGACGGGGCGCCGCTTGGCCGGCGCGGACTGGTAGAAGTCGAGGATCGCGCCGCCCGGCGGGTTCGCGCCGTGGAAGACCCCGTCGCCGGGTGACTCCTCGCGGTAGGCCGAGAGGTACTCGTAGGCCGTGCGCGCCGGAAAGAGATACGGATGCCCCGCGGCCTGCGCTTGCGGCAGGTCCTGCAAGGAGATCAGATCGTCGAGTATCCGCAGCGAGCGCCCATGCGTCGCCACCAGCAGATCGTCGAACCGCGGCTGGATGCGCAGATCGCGAACCGACGCCGTGGGGAGGTTGTTCTGCATGCTCAGCCAATGGGCGCCGCCGTCGTAGGAGATGCGGATGCCGTTCTCCAGCCCCGCATAGAGCAGGGCGGGGTTCTTGGGATCCTGCACGATCGAGCGAACCCACTGGTCGCGCGGCAGGTTGCCCGCAATTGAGCGCCAGGTCTTGCCGAAGTCGGCGGTCGCGAAGAGATGCGGCGCGTCGTCCCCCGAGCGATGGCGATCGATGGTGACGAAGGCCGTGCCAGGCTGATACGACGAGGCGAAGATCTCGGGGATGCGCCCCCACGCCCCCACACCCGGGATGGCGTCGGTGACGTTGGTCCAGTGCGCCCCGCCGTCCGTGGTAAGCTGAACCAGGCCATCGTCCGTGCCGACCCAGATGACGCGCCCGTCGAGCGGCGAGGGCGCGATCGAGAGGATGGTGTCGGAGAACTCGGCGCCGGAGACGTCCCGGGTGATCGGGCCGCCCGCGGCCTGTTGGTGCGCCTTGTCGTCGCGGGTGAGGTCGGGGCTGATCGTCTTCCAGTGGAGGCCGCCGTCCGCACTCTCGAAGACCACGTTCCCCCCGAAGTAGAGCACGCGCGGGTCCGTGGGCGAGAAGACGATCGGGGCATCCCAGTTGAAGCGGTACGGCAGGCCGGCGATGGCCATCCCGCTGGGGTCGAAGAGGTACGGGGCGACGTCGCGCTGGGTCCCCGTCGCGCCGTCGTAGAGCGAGATCGACCCGTTCTCGGCGTCGGCGAAGATGCGCTGCGGATCGCGCGGATCGGGGACCGCCCACATGCCGTCGCCGCCGATCACGTTGTGCCAGTCGCGGGGCAGGATGCCGTGCGGATCGCGGCTGTTCGACGGCCCGCAGAGGGCGTTGTTGTCCTGCAGGGCCACGCAGACGTGGTACGGGTTGTCGAGATCGTAGCCCACGTGGTAGATCTGCCCGATGTCCAGGTCGTTGCGGAAGTCCCACGTCTTGCCGGCGTCGCGGCTGATCCACACGCCGCCGTCGTTGCCCTCGATGATGCGCCGCGGGTCGTCGGGGTCGATCCACATGGCGTGGTGGTCGGGATGCATCTTGCGCGAGACCACGTGGAACGTCTTGCCGCCGTCCTTGGTCTGGACGAGCTCCATGGAGAGGAAGTACGCGTGATCGGCGTTCTTGGGATCGACGACCACGTGCGTGAAATAGAAGGGCCGCTGGTCCACCAGCGTGTTCGCCGTCAGCAGGTGCCAGGTGTCGCCGCCGTCGTTCGACCGCCAGAGCAGCCCGTGCTTCGACTCGATGAGCGCGTAGACCACGCTCGGATCGCTCGGCGCCACCGCCAGGCCGATGCGCCCCATCGGCCCGCCGGGCAGGCCATGGCCCTGTAAGCGCGTCCAGTGGTCGCCGCCGTCGACGGAGCGCCAGATGCCGTCCTCCGCGCCGCCGCTGGTGAAGGTCCACGGCTTGCGGTGGAACTGCCAGATGCCCGCGAAGAGGATCTCGGGGTTCTTCGGATCGATGGCCACGTCGCCGGCGCCGCTCTCCGGCCCCACGTAGAGCACCTTGCGCCAGGTCTTGCCGCCGTCGGTGGTCTTGTAGACGCCGCGGTGGTCGTCGGCGCGGTACGGCGAGCCGAGCGCGGCCACCCACGCCGTCATCGGGTGCTCCGGATCGACCACGATCCGCGAGATCTGGCTCGTCGCGTCGAGGCCGCGGTGGCTCCACGTCTTGCCGGCGTCCGTGGAGAGCCAGACGCCGTCGCCGTACGAGATGTCGTTACGCGGATTGGCCTCGCCGGTGCCCACCCAGACGACGTCGGGATTCGACGGGGCCAGCGCCAGCGCGCCGATCGCGTTGACCGGCTGGCGCGCGAAGATCGCCTGCCATGTGGTTCCGCCGTCACCGCTCTTGAAGACGCCGCCGCCCGCCGTGCCGACGTAGTAGACCGCGGCGTCGCCGGGGATCCCGGCCACCGCCGTCACGCGCCCGCCCTGCAGGGCCGGCCCCACGGCGCGGTAGTGGAGCGCCGACCACGGCGGAGGGGGCGGCGTCGCACGTGCCGCATACGCCGCCCCCGCAAGGCCCAACGAGCATACGGCGCACGTCATGATGACGCGCGCGAACCACCCCGATCTCATGCGATCTCCGATGTCTCCGGCTTGGAGTTGCGTTGCGCCTGTACTTGGCGCGTCGCACGCCCGGGCCCTCGCCCTCAACATGAGAGGCGCATGAGTCGCGGCTGCGGGAGCGGCCGCTCCGCGCGTGGGCTAGCGCAGCAGCTCGGTCAGCGAGCTCTCGAAGATCTTGGGCGCCTTGCCTTGGAACAGCACCGACTCGTTGCCGCCGATCTGCTTGCGCAGCTCCACCAGCTCGTCGCGCAGCGCCGCCGCCTTCTCGAACTCCAAATTGGCCGCGGCTTGCTTCATCTGCTGCTCCAGCTCCTTGGCCATCGCCAGCGCCATGTCGCGCGGCAGGCGATCGGCCTTCACCGCCTGGGCGGCGCCCTCGGCCGGGGCCCCCACCTTGGCTAGGATGTCTCGGATCTGCTTGCGCACGGTGCGCGGCTCGATGCCATGCTCCTTATTGAAGGCGATCTGCATCTCGCGGCGGCGCTTGGTCTCGTCGATGGCCTTGGCCATCGACTCCGTGATGACGTCGGCGTACATGATCACCTTGCCTTCCACGTTGCGCGCGGCGCGGCCGATGGTCTGGATCAGCGAGGTGGCCGAGCGCAGGTAGCCTTCCTTGTCGGCGTCCAGGATGGCGACCAGCGAGACCTCCGGCAGATCCAAGCCCTCGCGCAGGAGATTGATGCCCACCAGGACGTCGAACTCGCCCAAGCGCAGGTCGCGCAGGATGGCGATGCGCTCGAGGGTCTCTACCTCCGCGTGCATGTAGCGCACGCGGAAGCCCATCTCCAAGAGGAAGTCCGTCAGGTCCTCGGCCATCTTCTTGGTGAGCGTGGTGACCAGCACGCGCTCGTTGCGGGCGGCCCGCGCGCGGATCTCCTCCATCAGGTCGTCCACCTGGTTGCGCGTGGGGCGGACCTCGACCTCCGGGTCCACCAGGCCCGTCGGCCGCACGATCATCTCCGCCACCTGCTCTGACTTGCCCAGCTCGTACGAGCCCGGCGTCGCCGAGACGTAGACTACCTGGTTGAGGTGCTGCTCGAACTCCTCGAAGAAGAGCGGACGGTTGTCGAGGGCGCTGGGCAGGCGGAAGCCGTGCTCCACCAGGCTCTCCTTGCGCGAGCGGTCGCCGCCGTACATGCCGCGCACCTGCGGCAGCGTCACGTGCGACTCGTCGACGAAGAGCAGCCAGTCCTTGGGGAAGAAGTCCAGCAGGCACCACGGCGTCGAGCCCGGCTCGCGCCCGGTCAGATGACGCGAGTAGTTCTCGATGCCGTTGCAGTAGCCCACCTCGCGCAGCATGTCGAGGTCGTAGTTGGTGCGCATCTCCAGGCGCTGGGCCTCCAGCAGCTTGCCTTGGCTGCGGAACCACGTCAGACGCTCCTGCAGCTCCTGCTCGATGGAGCGGATGGCGCGCTGCATCTTCTCCTCCGGCGTGATGAAGTGCTTGGCCGGAAAGATCAGCAGCTCGTCCTTCGACTCCACGTACTCGCCCGTGAGCTGGTTGACGACGTTGATGGCGCTGATCTCGTCGCCCCAGAACTCGATGCGGTGGACCAGTTCCTCGTCCACGGCCACGAACTCCAGCGTGTCGCCGCGGGCGCGGAAGTTGCCGCGCACCAAATTGAGGTCGTTGCGGCGGTACTGCATGTCCACGAGCTTGCGCAGCAGCGTGTCGCGGTCCCACTCCTCGCCCACGCGGATGCGGCACGAGAGCTCCTGGTAGTCGGCCGGCGAACCCAGGCCGTAGATGCAGGAGACGGAGGCCACGATCAGCGTGTCCGGGCGCGTCAGCACCGCCTGGGTGGCGCTGTGGCGCAGGCGCTCGATCTCGTCGTTGATCGAGCTGTCCTTCTCGATGTACGTGTCGGTGTGGGCGATGTACGCCTCGGGCTGGTAGTAGTCGAAGTACGAGACGAAGTACTCGACGGCGTTGTTGGGAAAGAACTCTTTGAACTCCGCGCACAGCTGGGCGGCCAGCGTCTTGTTGTGGCAGAGCACGAGCGTGGGCTTCTGCACCTCGTCCACCACCGCCGCCATCGCCATCGTGTTATGGACGATCAAGCCGCCGGTGCCGGCCAGGAACGTCTGGTTGTCGGCCACGCTGACGTCGTAGACGTAGGGCGCCTGATATTCGTCGAGCTCCTCCACGCCCGCGACGGCGGCCCAGCGGGGGCGGCAGAGCCCGCGCCAGTGCTCCACGGCGGCCAGCGCGCCGTCGCGGCGCGCTTCGTCTAACGGCGTCTCTCGAACGTAGCGCACCAGCGCCTCCGCGATGCGCAGGAGCTGCTCGGCGGTGGGCATCTGCTCGTCGCGCTCGATCAGGGAGAGCAGGCGCGAGGTCAGCCCGGCCGCGCGCGCGAGATCGCGCATGCGCAGCTTCACGCTCTCGCGCACCTGGCGGAGCTGGCGCGGGGTGAGCGGGACGAAGTCGGTATCGCCGGCGAGGCCGGCGCGAACGGCACGCGAGAGCAGCTCGCGCTGGTCGGGACGTCGCAGGCCCACGTGGGCCGCGAATCCGGCCAGATCCCCGTGGCCGGAGATCGAGCAGCGCCAGTACCAGCGATAGCCGTCCGGCGCGTCGTGACGCCGCAGCCAGACCCGCGCGATCTTGCCGTGGATGCCGAAGCGCAGCAGCGCCAGGGCCACGTCGCCCGCGGCCTCGGCGCCGGTGAGCAGGAAGCTGGCCGCATGGGCGTCCACCGTGCCGCAGCGCTCGAAGAGGCGCTCCAGCGCCGCCGAGAGATCGGCCTCGTCGGCCCGCTCCCAGCCGCGCGGCAAGGTACGTGCTCCCGCGCTCAAGGACTCGCGCAACGCCACCTGTCCCGCGGACCAGCCCGGCGCGGCGTGCTCCCGGGCCGCCGCCACCGCCACGCCCGCCGCCGGGGCCACGCGTCCCGCCACCATCCGCGGAACGGGGAGAAAGTCGCCGGGGCGCACCTCGCTGCCGGGCAGCAGCTCCAAGCGCCCCGAACGCAGGACGTAGAGGCTGTGGTCGCCGGTCACCGTCACGGTGCGCCCACAGGTGGTGCGGACGCGGTACATCTCGCTGGGGGCTCGATGGCGGATGAGCCAGGTGATCGGCTTCATCTCCACGGCGAACGTCCGCGGGTCGAGGCTGACGGTGTAGACCGGGCGGTCCGGCCGGTGGAGCTCGGTACCGTTGGACGCCAACCCGTCCACGCGGCGCTCGAGCGCGCGATCCACGAGCTCGCCGATGGTGGTGCGCAAGGGCACGAGGGTCCCGCCGTCGTCGAACCACAGGAGCATCGGCTCCGCGCCGTCCAGGCTCTTGCCGGAGCCGGTGACGCCCAAGAGGGTCTGTGCCCGATCCCCGCGCTCGATGCCGCGCGCCAGCGCGGCGACCGCCTTTGGCTGGTCTCCGGCAAGTTGGTAGGGGGCGACGAGCTCGAATTTCTTGGATGGCATAGCGGCTTTGGGGTCCTCGGTCATTCGTCGGAGGCGGCGCATCCCCCACCGTCTACCCAGGCTCGCGATCGGGACCTCGAACCGGCGGCTCGAGCCCCTCGCCGGCCGAAATAGTGCCGCCCGCCAAACCCGGAGACCAGGACACGTCGCGCTTGGCTTGGAACAGAGCCAGCGATGACGCAGAAACCGTTGCTCTTCAGCGGAAACTCCAATCCCGAGCTCGCTGCGGAGATTGCCCGGGCGATGGAAACGCGCGTTGGCCACGCTCTGGTGACGCGGTTCAAGAACGAAGAGACCCGGATCCAGATCCAGGAGAACGTCCGGGGCGCCGAGATCTTCGTCATCCAGTCCATCTGCAAGTCTCCCGACGGCTTGGGCGTGAACGACGCCGTCATGGAGCTCCTGCTGATGATCGACGCGCTGCGCCGGGCCTCCGCCTACCGCGTGACGGCCGTGGTGCCGTACTACGGCTACGCCAAGCAGGACAAGAAGACGACGGGCCGTGAGCCCATCTCCGCCAAGCTGCTCGCCAACATGATCACCACGGCGGGTGCCAAGCGCATGGTGACCATGGACCTCCACGCCGCCCAGATCCAAGGCTTCTTCGACCTTCCCGTCGACAACCTGATGGCGATGCCCACGCTCTGCAACTACCTGCGCCGCAAGGGCCTCCAGGGCGACCGCATCGTGGTCGTCTCTCCCGACGCCGGCGGCGTGGGGCGCGCGGAGGCGTTCGCCAAGCGCCTGGGCGCCCCGCTGGCCATCACCTTCAAGCGCCGCCCGCAGCCCGACGTCTCCGAGGTCACGGAGATCGTCGGCGACGTGGAGGGGCGCATCGCGGTCATCGTCGACGACATGATCTCCACGGGCGGCACCCTGGTGAAAGCCGCCGAGGCGATCCTCTCGCGCGGCGCGCGCGAGGTCTTCACGCTTGCCTCGCACGGCATCTTCGCCGGCGACGCGATCGCGCAGCTCGAGGCCTCGCCCATCTCCGAGGTCGTCGTCACCAACACCATCCCCGTGCGCCCCGAGGCGCTCGAGAACGGCAAGATCAAGGTGCTCTCGGTGGCGCAGACGTTCGCCGACGCGATCAAGCGCATCACCGCAAACCGCTCCGTCTCCGAGCTCTTCAACGCGCGCGACGAGCGCGAGGAAAAAGAGGAGTCACCGACCCTGGAGGCATCGACGGCGCTCGTCACCTAGGCGCTCGTCACCTAGCGAGGGTATAAGAGCGGCATGTCTGCAATCATCGAGCTCAACGTCCAACCGCGCAACGAGATCGGCTCGCCCGGCGCCCGCAAACTGCGCGCCCGCGGCCTGATCCCCGCGATCGTCTACGGCCACGGCCAGATCATCCCCATCGCCTTCTCGCCCAATGAGCTGCACGATGCGCTCGGCGGCCACAGTCCCACCGGCGTGCTCTTCACGCTGAAGGGCACCGCGGGCAAGGACGTGACGGCGCGCCTGCGCGACTTCCAACTCGACCCGATGAACGGGCGCCGTCTGCTCCACGCCGACTTCCAGATCGTCACCCGCGACGAGTCGGTGCGCGCCGCCGTCACGATCCTCGCCGTCGGCGCGGCGCACGGCGTGAAGAACTTCGGCGGCATCCTCGACGTGGTGCTGCACCAGCTCTCCGTCGAGGGCCCGGCAGGCCAGATCCCCGAGGCCATCGAGGTCGACGTGACGGGCCTGGGAATCGGCGACCACCTGACGGTGGGTGAGCTGAAGCTGCCAAAGGGCGTCCGGGCGCTCGAACCGCCGGAGTCGCCCGTGGTGGCCGTGGTCTCCTCGAAGATCGAGCGCGTCATCGCGGAGGCCGAGGAAGCCGCCGCCGCGCCGGCGCCGGAGCAGCAGCCCGAGGTCATCACGCGCGGTAAGGAAGAGGGGACCGCATAGAACAGCTCAAGCTCGTCGTGGGGCTGGGCAATCCCGGCCCCGCGTACGTCTCCACGCGGCACAACGTGGGATTTCGCGTGATCGAGGCGCTCGCCGACCGGGTGGGCGGAGTCTCCTGGAAGAGCAAGCACCAGGCCCTCCAAATGATGGTCTCCCAACACAACGCCTTGCTGATCAAGCCCCAGACGTTCATGAACGACTCGGGCGACGCCGTCGCGCCGATCGCCCGCTTCTACCGCGTGCCGCCGGAGCGCATCCTGGCGGTGAGCGACGACATGGACCTTCCCGTCGGCAAGTTGCGCATGCGCGCCGACGGCTCCGACGGCGGTCAACGGGGGCTGCGCTCGATCTCGGCGCGCCTGGGCACGCAGCAGTTCCCGCGTCTGCGCATCGGCATCGGGCGCCCCGTCTACGACGCCGTCGATCACGTGCTCTCGCGCTTCGACGCCGAGGAGGAGGAGCTGCTGCGGGAGCGCATCCCGATCGCCGTGGAAGGCATCCTGCTCTGGCTCGAGAGCGGGACCGAGCCGGCCATGCAGTTCGTGAACCAGCCGCGATGAACGCCGTGAATCCCGGACCGCGCCTGCTCATCACCCTCGGTGCCGCCCTGCTGATCCTGGGCGCCCTGTGGGCGCTGCTGCCGCAGCTGCGCCTCGGCCGCCTGCCGGGCGACCTCGCCTTCGGCGGCGAGCGCTGGCGAGTGTACGTGCCGCTGGGAACCTCGCTCCTGCTCTCGCTGGTGCTGACCCTCGTGCTGGGGGTGCTCTCCTGGCTCTTCGGGGCCCGGCGTTAGACGGCGGGGAGCCGCCTCCACTCGCGGGAAGAGTTGTACGATATCTAGAGATATGAACGGCTTCGCGGGAACCACCATCGTGATCCGCGTCGAGCCGGGCGCCGTCGCCGGCCCGACGACGTTCTTCTCCGACCTCTCGTTCATGATGGAGCGCTCGGTGCGCCCCGTCGTGATCGCCGGTGAGCCGGGCGGCGCCAAGCGCCTCGCCGGCCGCCTGAACCAGCTCGGCAGCGCGGGTGTGAGCCTCTCGGGCGCCGACGCCGGTCTTATCCTCGTGGGAGCCGACGCGCAGATCCGCAGCGTGAATCCCGCGCTGCTCCATACCCTCTTCGCAAACGGCTATCTGCCGTTGATCGATCCCGAAGGCTTGAGCCTCTCCGCCGAGGGCATTCCGCTGGCCGCCGACGACGTGGCGCGCGCCGTCGGCGCCGCCCTCGAGGCCAAGCGCGTGCTCTTCTTCCACGCCAGCGGCGGCGTCGCCGACCCCAAGACCTCCGAGGTGATCTCCGATCTCACGCCCGCCGAGGCGTTGACCCTCGCCGACTCCGGCTCGCTCGAGCCCGAGCTCGCCTCCGTCGCCCGTGCCGCCGCGCGCTCCGTGCGCGCCGGCGTCGAAGCCGCCGAGATCCTCGACGGCCGCGTCACGCACGCCGCCATCGTCGAGATCCTCACCGAGACCCACCTCGGCACCCGCGTCACCGGCTCCATCCGCATCGCCCGCGCTTGACGCTCGGCGTGCGCAACGTAACTCAGCGACACGGATCCCTACTACCTTGAAAGAAGGCGATGCGGGAGCCGAGGGGCGGGTGGGTGCCGAAGGCGATGACGGCCCAGCGCGGCGGGCAGAGCTGCGCCAAGCCTTCGTCGGTGAGGCGCACGAAGGTGCGCACGCCTGCGGCGCGATCGTGGTCGAGGGTCAGGGCGTAGGCGTCGGCGCGGTGCTCGACGCCGCGCGAGATGGCGTTGGCTAGTGGTTGCACGGCCACGGAGAGCGCGAGGGCGATCGCCAGCAGCGCGGGGGCGCGGCTCTCCGGCGGGAGCGCGCGCAGGCGGCGCGGCTCCACCAGCTCGGTGAGCGCGAGACCCACGGCGGTGAAGAGCCAGCCCCACGCGACGCCGCGGTAGACGTCGCCGTGCACGGCGTGGCCGATCTCGTGCGCGAGCACGAAGAGGATCTCCTCGCGCGAGTAGCCACGCAGCAGCGTGTCGCCCAGCACGATGCGCTCCGTCTTCCAGAACCCGAAGACGAAGGCGTTAGCCTCCTCGCTCTGCGCGGAGAGGTTGGTCTCGTAGATCTGCGCGCCGGTGAAGCCGGCGCGGCGAGCCTCCTGCTCGATGGCCGCGCGCAGCGGCGAAGGCGGCAACGGGCGGTACGCGTTGAAGATCGGCGCGATCCACAGCGGCACCACGATGGCGCCGATCACGAAGAGGGGCAGGGCGGCGCTTGCGAGGATCACCGACCATCCGCGGCGCCACAGCACTCCGAGCCCCTGCGCGAAGATGGCGCCGAGGACCGCCGTCAAGGCCGCGGAGGCCGCCTCGTCGCGCAGGAACGTCGCCGCGGTCTCGTGCGAGAGACCCAATCCGCGCGCGGCGACGAGGCCGGCAACGTCGAACGGCAGACCCCAGAGCCACAGCCACGCCGCGAGCAGCGCCCCCACGCAACCGTACCGGACGAACCGCGGCGCGCCGGGCAGCAGCCGCTCCAGCGCGCGGTGCCATCCCAACCACAGCCATGCGAGCGCCGCCAGCAGCATCGCCGCCATCGCCAGCAATGCGTTTGCGCGTCCGTAGCCGTCGACGCACGCCGCCTCGCGCTGACGGCTCGCGTCCACCAGCTCGCGCGGCGGCGCCGAGAGGAGCCGCGTGACCGGAATCCGCGCGATGCGCCGCGCGTTGACCGCGGCGTCGAAGGCGGGACGCGGGCAGAGACGCAGGGGCATCGCGGTCAGCAGACCCGCCAACGCGGCCAAGAACAGCCAGAGCACGGCGACGCGCGCGATCATCGAAAAAGAGGCTCCGCCGGCGGCGGAGCCTCTTCCTCTACGCGGCCTTGCCGCAACCTACCCCAGCTTGCGCAGCTCGTCGAAGATCTGCTCCTCGTCGGGCTGCTCCTTGATGTCGTGCACGTCGATGTAGCGCACGCGGCCCTCCTTGTCCACGATGACGATCGCGCGCTCGGCGATCCCCTCCTTGCGAAGGACGCCGTACTTCTGCGCGACCTCGCCGTGCGGCCAGAAGTCGCTGAGTACCGGGTAGTCGAGTCCACCGAGCGACTCCACCCACTTGGAGCTGGAGGGCTTGGTGTCGATGCTGATGCCCACGACCTGGGCATTGTAGCCTTCGAACCGATCCAATTGCTCGGAGTACGAAGGCAACTGAGCCGTTCAGACGGGTGTGAACGCGAGCGGGAAGAACGCCAGGACGACGTTCTTGCCCTTCTGGTCGGAGAGCTTGAACGTGCCTTCTCCGTTGACGACGGGGAGCGTGAAGTCCGGAGCGGTCTCTCCGACCTTCAGCGTCGCCGTCGCGTGCGCCACACTCGTCCGCCCTTTGGTGACTGCCATGGCTGCGAACCGTGACCTTTCCTTGGTTGTAGGGTGGAAGTGAAAACCAAAACCTACGAGATATCCGGCTTTTCGGAAGACCGGCGCCTTAGTCCTCGTAGGTCTGAATCGTTCCCGGTTCCACGGGGTGGAGCAAGCACCTGAGCGCGTGCTCGACCGTCTTGCGCTGGACCTCGACGGCCCCCTCGGGGCCCACGGGCCAGCCCAGCTGATGGTTCACCGGCTGCACGGCGCGCGGGGGGCGCGCCTGCGCCGATTGCGTCGGCTCGACGGTGATCAGGATGGTGGGAACCCCGTTGGCCTCGATGGCGCGCTGGACATGCACGACCGTGCGATGGCAGAGCGGTCACCCGCCGGTGAGCAGGACCGCGTCGGTGGGACTGCGCTCGATGCGCCGCGCGATCTCGGGCGCCGTCTGCTCCAGCACCGGCTTCATCTGCAGCGTGTAGCCCATCATCCCGTAGTGCACGGGGGCAATGCCTCCGATCACGCCGTCGCGATGGAGCTCGCGCAGGCGGTCGATCGGAAAGACGCAGTTGATGTCGGCGAGCGCATGCGAGATGTCGTAGTGCTCGTGGGTGACGGTGAGATCCGACGTCACGACGTCGGCTGGGATCTCGCGGAACGAGGTGTCGCCCTTGAGATCGTACGGCTCCTGGCTCTTGAGGTGCACGCCAGCGGTCGAGACCAGCGCGATCGTGGTCTCGGAGAGATCCTTGGTGAACGGCGTGTACGGAATGGCGCGCCGCGAGAGTTCCATACCGGAGAGGTATCCGCTGCGCTCATCCGATAAACCTGGCGACTCCCCGGCGTTTCTCGGGCCGGCTTTCGCATCGCGCGAGAATCACCGGCCGACGACGAGCGCTCCCCCGTCCACGGCGCACGAGACGCGGTCGCGCCCCGATCGCTTGCTGTGGTACATGGCGGCATCGGCGGCCTCGAGCAACTGGTCGGCGTTCGCCGCGTCCTCGGGAAAGCACGCCACGCCGATCGAGGCGCTCACGCCCGCGCCCAGCGCCGCCACCGCCGCGCGGATGCGCTCGGCGCGCTCGAGCGCACGGGACTTGCCCTCGTCCAGCAGTGCCAGGCAGAACTCGTCGCCGCCGTTGCGCCCCACCAGCGCGCGCGCATCGGCCGAGCACTCTCGCAGCACGCGCGCGACGGCGCGCAGCATCTCGTCGCCCGCGGCGTGCCCCAGGCGGTCGTTGACGGACTTGAAGTGGTCGGTGTCCACGAAGAGCAGCGAGAGCGCGGCGAAGCGCTCGCGCGCGGGCGGCGTCATCTCGCGCGCCAAGCGCACGCGAAAGGCGCGCGGCGTCAGCAGTCCGGTGAGGCCATCGGTGGTGGCCTCGCTGACGTGGCGCTCGATGCGTGAGGCGGCCTCGAGCGCGCCGCCGCAGGCCTCGCCCAGCAGGGTCGCCAGCTCCAGCGCGCCTGCTTCCGGCGCTCGCGCCAACCCACCAGCGTAGAGCACGCCGCAGAGGCGGTCGCGATGATGGATGGGCAGCGCCAACGAGCGCGGCTCCTCGGGGACCAGCGGGCGCGGCGAGCCCGGCTCGGCGGTGAGCACCTGCGCCCGTCCCGTGCGTGCCGCTGAGGCGACCACGTTCTCCGCGCCGTCGCGTTGCAGGCGCACGTCGCGCCACGCCGGGGCGGTGGCTCCCCAACCGTCGGCGCAGCGCAGCAGCTCGCCCTCGGCGCGAAAGTAGAGGAGGAGACGGCATGGCAACAGGCGCGCCACCGTGCGGAAGAGCGCGGCGCGCGCCGCGGCCTCTCCATCGGCCGCCGCGTGGGCCACCTCCCGCATCGCCTCCGCCAGTGCGCGGCTCCGCGCGCGCTCCGCACGGGCCTGCGCGCGCCACGCCGCGGCACGCCGCACGAGCAACGCCGCCGGCAGCGCGGCGAGCGCAACGGTCAGAGAGAGCGCCGCGACCACACCCGTCGCCATGGCGTCGGCGTCAGGTCCTCTTGGGAGGCAGGGGACGCGCGGGGTTTCCCGCCACGCGCTCGCCGGCGGCGACGTTCCGGATCACCACGGAGCCGGCACCGGTCAGCGCCCCCGCGCCGATCTCGATGGGTGCCACCAGCGAGGAGTTGGTGCCGATGAAGGCCTCGTCGCCGATCGTGGTGCGGTGCTTCTGGACGCCGTCGTAGTTGCACGTGATGGTGCCGGCCCCGATGTTGACCTTGCTGCCGATCTCGGCATCGCCGAGGTACGTGAGGTGGTTGGCCTTGGTGCCCTTGCCCAGCCGGCTCTTTTTCACCTCGACGTAGTTGCCGATGTGCACGCCGTCGCTCAAGTCCGCGCCCGGGCGAAGATGCGCGAACGGACCCACCAGCACCCCGTCACCCAGGCGCGCCTGGGTGACCACGGAGCGGCGGATCGCGCACGAGCGGCCCACGATCGCGTCGATCAGCTCGCTGTCGGGGCCGATGGTGGAGCCCTCGCCGACGCGCGTGCTTCCTCGCAGCGCCGTGTTGTGCAGGATGGTGACGTCGCGCGCCAGCGCCACGCCTGCCTCGAGATAGGTGGTCTCGGGATCCTCGATGGTCACGCCCTCGCGCATCCAGCGCTCGCACAGGCGCGCGTTCATGA